>Ga0182083_1584079_pt1 | contig 15432 bp, 27 predicted proteins | sample 071ome_10_FD_127751 | JGI IMG/M metagenome (GOLD analysis project Ga0182083, IMG submission 127751) | Metatranscriptome of coastal salt marsh microbial communities from the Groves Creek Marsh, Georgia, USA - 071413AT metaT (Metagenome... | ecosystem: Environmental > Aquatic > Marine > Intertidal...
CCCTTACACGATGAGGTTTTAAAATGTCGATTGGCTTAGTCGGTCGGAAAAGCGGTATGACCCGCATTTTCACCGAATCCGGGTCCTCTATACCCGTCACAGTGGTGGAAGTTCTGCCAAACACGGTCACACAGGTGAAAACTGTCGAATCTGATGGTTACAGCGCTGTGCAAGTGACCACTGGCAGCAAGAAAAGCTCCCATCTGACCAAATCCGAAGCTGGCCATTTTGCCAAAGCAGGCGTAGAAGCCGGCCGTGGCCTGTGGGAATTCCGCGCTGATGAACTGGCTGAAGATGTAGCTCCAGGTTTCGCTTTTACAGTGGAAACCTTTGAAGCAGGCCAGATTGTTGATGTTACCGGTACTTCCAAAGGTAAAGGTTTTCAGGGCGTTATCAAACGCTACAACTTCCGTACCCAGGATGCTACTCACGGTAACTCGCTGTCTCATCGCGCTCCGGGCTCCATTGGACAGTGTCAGACACCAGGTCGTGTCTGGAAAGGCAAAAAGATGTCTGGACATATGGGAGACGAGCGCGTCACTACCCAGGGTCTTGAGGTTGTCAGGGTCGATACTGAAAACAACCTTATTCTGATCAAAGGCGCTGTACCTGGCGCCACCGGTGGTGATGTGATCATTTCACCTACCGTTAAATCTAAAACCAAAACGTCTTCTGAGGGGTAAGCAATGGATTTGAATGTTGCAGTGCCTGGCAAGAAGGCAGCAAAAACAGTTTCCGTCTCTGACGATACTTTTGCTAAAGATTACAATGAATCACTGGTTCACCAGGTAGTGGTTACTTACCTCGCTGGTGCTCGTCAGGGTTCTGTCAAGCAGAAGACCCGTTCAGAGGTCAGCGGTGGCGGCAAGAAACCATGGCGTCAGAAGGGTACCGGTCGTGCCCGTGCTGGTACTACCCGTGGTCCTTTGTGGCGTACTGGTGGTGTTACCTTTGCTGCAAGGCCACAGGACCACTCGAAAAAAATCAACAAGAAAATGTACCGCGGTGCGCTGCGTTGCATACTTTCCGAACTGGTGCGTCAGGACCGTCTGCTTGTGGTAGACGACTTCAAGGTTGATTCACACAAAACCAAGGGTCTGATTGACAAGCTGAATGAGCTTGAGCTTCAGAATGTACTGATTGTCAGTGATGAAGTGGATCAGAACCTGTACCTGGCTGCACGTAACCTGCACAAGGTTGATGTGCTCGAAGCTTCTGGTGTCGATCCGGTCAGCCTGATCGGTTTTGACAAGGTGCTGATGACAGTACCTGCTCTGAAAAAAGTAGAGGGGATGCTGGCATGAACCAGGAAAGAATGTTGACCATTATTATGGGCCCTCATATTTCAGAGAAGAGCTCCATTATTTCTGAAGAGAATAACCAGGTAACTTTCAGGGTTGCCAGTGATGCCACCAAGCCTGAAATCAAGCAGGCCATTGAAGGTTTGTTCAATGTTGAGGTGAAGGAAGTCCAGGTCCTGAATGTGAAAGGCAAGAGAAAGCGTACAGCACGTGGCAAATTCCGCACGCGCCCAAGCTGGAAAAAAGCCTACATCCGTCTTGAGCAGGGTCATGAAATTGACTTTGCTGACCTGGGATAAGCAAACAAAGAACTTATCGAATAAAGAGTAAAGATAATGGCCGTTGTTAAGACTAAACCAACATCCCCGGGACGTCGATTTGTCGTCAAGGTAGTCAATCCGGACCTGCATAAAGGTGCGCCTTATGCTCCGTTGACTGAGACCAAGTCCAAAACCGGTGGCCGCAACAACACTGGTCGTATCACCCGTCGTCATGCAGGTGGTGGACATAAGCAGAAATACCGCGTTATTGATTTCAAACGCAACAAGGACAACATTCCGGCTGTTGTAGAGCGGCTTGAGTATGATCCTAACCGCAGCGCCCATATTGCCCTGCTGAAGTATGCTGATGGTGAGCGTCGCTACATTATTGCACCTGCCAAGGTTGCTGCCGGAGACGAACTGGTATCCGGTGAAAGTGCGCCAATGCGTCCAGGCAACTGCCTGCCACTGCGCAACATCCCTATGGGTAGCACCATTCATTGCGTGGAAATGAAGCCAGGCAAGGGTGCACAGCTGGCCCGCAGTGCTGGTACATCTGTACAGCTGGTAGCTCGTGAAGGGCAGTATGCCACTCTGCGTCTGCGCTCAGGTGAGATGCGTAAGGTGCTGTCCGACTGTCGTGCTGTTCTGGGCGAAGTGTCCAACAGCGAGCATAGCCTGCGCTCACTGGGTAAAGCCGGTGCCAAACGCTGGCGCGGTGTTCGTCCGACCGTACGTGGTGTTGCTATGAACCCGGTTGACCATCCACATGGTGGTGGTGAAGGCCGTACCTCCGGTGGTCGTCATCCAGTATCACCCTGGGGTACTCCAACCAAGGGTTACAAGACTCGTACCAACAAGCGTACCGATAAACTGATTGTTCGTCGCCGCCGCGCAACACGCTAAAACGCGCAGCTTTGAGTAAACGAATTAGAGGAATTATAAAGTGCCAAGATCATTAAAAAAGGGACCGTTCATTGACCTGCACCTGCTGAAGAAAATTCAGGTAGCCCAGGAAAGCAATGACAGAAGGCCGATCAAGACCTGGTCCAGACGTTCCATGATCTCCCCGGATATGCTGGGCCTGACTATTGCGGTGCATAACGGTCGCCAGCACGTACCGGTTCTGATTACAGAAGATATGGTAGGGCACAAACTGGGTGAATTTGTTGTTACTCGTAACTACCGTGGCCACGTAGCGGACAAGAAAGCCCGCTAAGTACAGGCCCGATTAACAGTTATCGTGTAACGATTTACAGAGGTAAGAATAATGGAAGTTTCAGCAAAACTTAAAACAGCCAGATTGTCGGCCCAAAAGGCCAGGCTTGTTGCTGACCAGATTCGTGGTAAGGGTGTTGAGGAAGCGCTTGAAATCCTCACTTACAGTCCCAAAAAAGGTGCTGCCATTATCAAGAAGGTGCTGAACTCAGCGATTGCCAATGCCGAACACAACGAAGGCGTTGATATTGACGAGCTGAAAGTATCCACCATTTATGTTGACGAGGGGATGACAATGAAAAGAATCATGCCTCGCGCCAAGGGTAGAGCCGATCGTATTTTGAAAAGGTCTTGTCACATTACCGTTAAAGTGGCAGACGGTCAGTAAAGGTTAATTAAGAGGTTACTATGGGTCAGAAAGTACACCCGACAGGCATTCGACTGGGTATCGTTAAAAAGCATACTTCTGTCTGGTATGCAGGCGGAAAAGACTACGCCAAGTATTTGCTCGAAGACATGGAAGTGCGCGACCTGGTTAAGAAAAAACTGGCGTCTGCGTCTGTTTCCAGGGTTGAGATCGAGCGTCCGGCACAAACCGCCCGTATTACTGTTTACACGGCCCGTCCTGGCATTGTTATCGGTAAGAAAGGTGAAGACGTAGAAAAACTGCGTGGTGAGCTGACCGCAAAAATGGGTGTACCTGTACACATTAATATTGAAGAAATCCGCAAGCCGGATATCGATGCCCAGCTGGTTGCAGACAGTATTGCCCAGCAGCTTGAGCGTCGAGTCATGTTCCGCCGTGCCATGAAGCGTGCCATGCAGAATGCCATGCGCCAGGGTGCAGAAGGCGTGAAAGTCCAGGTTAGCGGTCGTCTTGGGGGTGCTGAAATTGCACGTACTGAGCGCTATCACGAAGGTCGTGTACCCCTGCATACCCTGCGTGCCGACATTGATTATGCCACGAGTGAAGCATTGACCACTTACGGCATCATCGGCATCAAGGTGTGGATCTTCAAGGGTGAGGTCTTCAACAGTGACGAAGTAATGGGTGCCGAGCCCAAAAAGAATTCTTGAGAGGTAGTTCAGGATGTTACAACCGAAGCGAACTAAATTTCGCAAGCAGATGAAAGGCCGCAACCGCGGTCTGGCCCATCGCGGCAGCAGCATCAGTTTTGGCGAATATGGTCTGAAAGCCATTGGCCGCGGACGTCTGACCGCTCGCCAGATTGAGTCAGCCCGTCGTGCGCTGACCCGTCACGTAAAGCGTGGTGGAAAAATCTGGATCCGCGTGTTTCCTGACAAGCCTATTACCCAGAAGCCTCTTGAAGTTCGTCAGGGTAAAGGTAAGGGTAGTGTTGAGTACTGGGTAGCCCAGATTCAGCCAGGCAAGGTCCTGTTTGAGATTGAAGGTGTTAGCCAGAAACTGGCTGAAGAAGCATTCAGTCTGGCAGCTGCCAAACTCCCGTTTGCTACCAAATTTGCTAAAAGGGTGGTGATGTAATGGCCAAGATTGATACCAGTGAACTGCGTGGCAAATCTGTTGAGGAGCTGAACAATATCCTCACTGAGCTTCTGCGTGATCAGTTTAACCACCGTATGCAGAAATCCACTGGCCAGTTGGGCCAGACACATGTGATGTCTGCTGTACGCAAGGATATTGCCAGGGTAAAAACCCTGATTAACGAAAAGAAAGCCCAGTAAGGCTTAACGAGAACAGGTTTTTAGAAACATGACTGAAGCTGTCGAAACTACTACCAATGAAGCCGCAGGCGCCAGTAATGCACGTACCGCCACTGGCCGTGTTGTCAGCAACAAAATGGACAAGTCCATTACTGTGCTGGTTGAAAGGCGTGTTAAGCATCCGGTTTACGGCAAATACGTGACCAAGTCGTCCAAATTGCATGCTCATGATGAAGGTAATGAGTGTCAGGAAGGCGACACCGTCACTATCAAGGAAGTCAGGCCGCTGTCCAAAACAAAGACCTGGGCTCTGGTTTCCATTGATGAGAAAGCCACTACGGTATAACGGATTTCGAACCAGTACGTTTTAGCAGTATATATTTCGGAATAAAGGTTAGGGCTTAAGCCCGGAGAAGCAAGATGATACAAGTACAGTCCTATTTGGATGTGGCAGATAACAGCGGCGCAAGGAAGGTCATGTGCATCAAGGTGCTTGGCGGTTCTCATCGTCGTTACGCCAGGATTGGCGATGTAATCAAGGTAACCGTCAAGGAAGCCATTCCCCGGGGTAAAGTGAAGAAAGGTCAGGTTATGAATGCCCTGGTTGTTCGCACCAAGAGTGGTGTTCGTCGTCAGGACGGTTCATTGATCAAGTTTGATGACAATGCCGCGATTCTGCTGAACACCCAGGAAGCACCTATTGGTACCCGTGTATTCGGGCCAGTAACACGTGAATTACGTACTGAAAAATTCATGAGAATTATTTCTCTGGCACCAGAAGTACTGTAACTCCAGAACAGATTTGAGATCGAGATTGCAACAATGCAGAAACTGAAACGTGACGATGAAGTAATTGTGATTGCCGGTAAAGACAAGGGCAAGCGCGGCAAGATTACCCGCGTGCTGGCTGACGGCCGCCTGATTGTATCCGGTATCAACATGGTCAAACGCCATACCAAACCCAATCCAAACCTGGGGCGTCAGGGCGGTATTGTTGAGAAAGAGGCTGGAATCCAGGTCTCCAACGTGGCTATTTTCAACCCGAAGTCTGAAAAAGCAGACCGCGTTGGCATCAGGGTTGATGAAAATGGTGACAAGGTCAGGATCTTCAAATCTGACAGCTCAGTAATTGATTAACAGGCAATAGCGCTGCTTAAGCAGTAAACAGGAAAGAACATGGCTCGTTTAAGAGACTTTTACAGAAAAGAAGTTATTGCAGAACTGACCAAGCAGTTCGCATACGAAAACCCTATGGAAGTGCCAAAGATCACCAAGGTGGTCCTGAATATTGGCAGTGGCGAATTCAGTGACAAAAAAGTCCTGGATAATGCCATGGGCGATCTGGAAAAAATCACTGGCCAGAAACCGGTTGTAACCAAGGCCCGTAAATCCATTGCCGGCTTCAAGATTCGTGAAGGCTGGCCGGTTGGCTGCAAAGTAACTTTGCGTGGCGAGCGTATGTATGAATTCCTGGATCGTCTGGTGTCTATCGCCATTCCGCGTATCAGGGACTTCCGTGGTCTGAGCCCGAAATCCTTTGATGGTCGTGGCAACTATGCCATGGGTGTGACCGAGCAGATCATCTTCCCGGAAATCGATTACGACAAGATTGACTCCCTGCGTGGCATGGATATCACCATTACCACGACTGCCAAGACCGATGATGAAGGTCGCGCTCTGTTGCGGGCCATGCAGTTCCCTTTCAGGGGACAAACTGGTGAGGCAGCTGCCTGATTCAGGCAGTAAGCGAATAGCGAAATAGAAAGCGAATAGAAAGCGAATAGAAAGTAAATAGAGAGCACAGAAAATGGCTAAAACTTCAATGATTGCAAGAGAAAACAAGCGCAGCAAGCTGGTTGCCAAGTATGCTGAGAAGCGTGCTGCCTTGAAAGCTGTCATTAATAGCGTGACAGCTTCTGACGAGGAAAAATGGGAAGCACAGGTGCAGCTGCAGAAACTGCCCCGTGATGCCAGCCCGATCCGTCAGCGCAATCGTTGTCAGGTTACCGGCCGTCCACACGGTGTATTCCGCAAATTCGGTCTGTGCCGCAACAAACTTCGGGAACATGCCATGAAAGGTGATGTACCCGGCCTGACCAAAGCCAGTTGGTAAGCCTAAGCCGCTGATTGGTCAGTTAAACACGTAAATTACGTATATAAAGAGGCAAGAGACAACAATATGAGCATGTCAGACCCAATTGCAGATCTGTTAACTCGCATCAGGAATGCCCAAATGGCGGGCCTGCCAAGCGTTAGCTGTCCATCATCCAAAATCAAGCTGTCCATTCTGGAAGTCTTGAAGCAGGAAGGTTATATCAATGGTTACAGCGTTAATGACGATCTGGTCAAGCCACAGCTGAGCATTGAGCTGAAATATTTCAATGGCAAACCGGTAATCGAAGAACTGCATCGTGGTAGCCGTCCTGGACTGCGTCATTATGCTGGCAAGAACGAGCTGCCTGAAATCAGGGCTGGCCTGGGTATTTGCGTGGTTTCTACCAATAAAGGTGTTATGACCGATAAAGCTGCCAAGCAGGCAGGTGTTGGTGGTGAAGTCCTCTGCACCGTATTCTAAGTTAACGAGTTTCGACTTACAGATTCTTACAGATTAAAGATAAAAGAGCAGACATATGTCCAGAATAGCAAACGCTCCAGTTGACCTGCCAAGTGGTGTTCAGGTGAATATTGCAGATGGCCTGGTTTCCGTGAAAGGAAGCAATGGCTCCCTTGATCTGCAGCTGCATGAACTGGTGAATATCGTAAATGAAGATAACCAGTTGAAGCTGTCTGCAAAGAATGATTCCCAGCAGGCTGTTGCCATGACTGGCACCTTCCGTGCGCTGGTCAACAACATGGTGACAGGTGTGAGCACCGGTTTCGAACGGAAACTTGAGCTTATTGGTGTTGGTTACAGGGCCAAGGCCCAGGGTAAAACCCTGAACCTGGTTGTAGGCTATTCACACCCGATTGATTACGAACTGCCAGAAGGCATCACAGCAGAAACGCCTACCCAGACCGAAATCGTTCTGAAAGGTGCTGACAAGCAGAAGCTTGGTCAGGCTGCAGCTGAAATCCGCGAATTCAGACCACCAGAACCCTACAAAGGCAAAGGTATTCGCTACGCCAACGAGCGTGTCTTCAGAAAAGAAGCGAAGAAGAAGTAAAAACAGGTTTTAAAAAGCAGGCGGATGGTTAATGTACCATCTGCTCAATGACAGGACAGAAGAGTAAATATTATGAACGAGAAAAAACAATCTCGTCTGAGACGCGCCAAAAGGGCTCGTGCCAAGATCAGTGAACTGCGTGTAAATCGCCTTTGTGTATACAGAAGCCCACGCCATATTTATGCCCAGGTTATTTCTCCTGATCATAAAGTTCTGGCGGCAGCATCCTCACTGGGTGAGCAGAAAACCGGCAACGTTGCTTCAGCTGCTGAAGTAGGCAAAGCGATTGCTGAAAAGGCCAAGGCTGCAGGTGTCACTTCTGTTGCTTTTGATCGCAGTGGTTACCAGTACCACGGCCGCGTTAAAGCCCTGGCTGACGCAGCTCGTGAAAATGGTTTGGAATTCTAAGAAAACGGTTTAGACAAATGGCATTGAAAAACGAACAGAACAAGAACGAAGAAGGTCTGCAGGAAAAGCTGATCCAGGTAAACCGTGTGGCCAAAGTGGTCAAGGGTGGCCGTATTTTTGGTTTTACTGCACTGACTGCTGTTGGTGATGGTAATGGTCGTGTTGGTTTCGGTCGTGGTAAAGCCCGCGAAGTGCCATTGGCCATTCAGAAAGCCATGGAAGCTGCCCGTCGCAACATGATCTCCGTGGATCTGGACGGTGATACCCTGCAGTATCCTGTAAAAGCCCGTCATGGTGCTTCCAAGGTTTATATGCAGCCTGCTTCCCAGGGTACTGGTGTTATTGCCGGTGGTGCAATGCGTGCGATTCTTGAACTGGCCGGTGTACATAACGTACTGGCCAAATGTTATGGATCCACCAACCCTGTAAACGTTGTTCGTGCCACATTCAAAGGTTTGCAGAGCATGCGTTCACCGGCTGATGTTGCCGCCAAGCGTGGCAAGTCAGTTGAAGAAATTGTTGGTTAATCAATTCAAGACCAACCAATAGTTAGAATATAGTTAGAAGATAGTTTGACAGTAACCAGGATAGTAAAAGAGAACAGTCATGGCAGCTAAAAAAGTAAAAGTCACCCAGGTAAAAAGCACAATTGGTGCTTTGGCTAAACACAAGGCGTGCATGACAGGTCTGGGTCTTCGTCGTATTCGTCATTCCGTGGAAGTGGAAGATACTCCGGCTGTTCGCGGCATGATCAATAAAGTGATTCATCTGGTAGAAGTATCAGAAGCATAAACTGGGCCTTGGCCTTATTAGCTCACACGAATTAGTGAATAAAGAAATGACTATGCGATTAAATACATTGGCTCCCGTTCCTGGATCTATCCAGGCAAAGAAACGTGTTGGACGTGGTATTGGTAGCGGCCTGGGTAAAACCGGTGGTCGTGGTCACAAAGGCCAGAAATCACGTTCCGGTGGCACCGTGCGTCCAGGTTTTGAAGGCGGTCAGATGCCTTTGCAGAAGCGTGTTCCAAAGTACGGTTTTTATTCCCGTATTGGCAGCACCACTGCTGAAGTTCGTACTTCCGAATTGAGCAAGGTGGAAGGCGAACTGGTGAATATGGAAACCCTGGAAAAAGCCAACGTGATTGATCGCAACACCAAGCGCGTGAAAATCATGCTTTCTGGTGATGTGACCAAAGCAGTCACTGTTGAAGGTATCAGGGTAACCAAGGGTGCCAAGGCTGCTATTGAAGCTGCTGGTGGCAAGGTTGTTGAAATCGAAGAAGCACCCAAGGCTCCAAGCAAAAAGAAAAAGAATACCGGCAAGAAAAGTGCAGCGGCCAGAAAAGCTTTTGGCACTGAAAACAAGTAATTAAACAACCAGCGGAATTAGTTAAAAGTGGCAAATCCGGGAATGAAACCAGGTAAAAGCGACGGACTGGCAGAACTGAAAGCCAGGCTGATGTTCGTGCTGCTTGCCGTTGTTGTCTACCGGGTAGGTACCCATATACCGGTACCAGGCATTAATCCGGATCAGCTGCAGGCTTTGTTTACCCAGAACCAGGGAACATTTCTTGGCCTGTTCAATATGTTTTCCGGTGGTGCTATCGAGCGTATGAGTATCTTTGCGCTAGGTATCATGCCTTACATTACTGCCTCGATCATCATGCAGTTGTTAACGGCTACTACACCACAGCTGGAACAGTTGAAAAAGGAAGGTGAATCCGGACGACGTAAAATCAGCCAATACACCCGTTACGGTGCTCTGGTATTTGCTTCAGTCCAGGCAATAGCGATTACCACTGGCCTGCTGTCTCAGCTGGCATTTGAAGCCAATTTCAGCTTCTACTTTACAGCGTTTGTATCTCTGGTCACCGGGGCCATGTTTCTGATGTGGCTGGGTGAGCAGATTACTGAACGTGGCGTGGGCAACGGTATTTCCCTGCTGATTTTCTCCGGTATTGTTGCAGGTTTGCCGGCAGCCGTAGGGCAGTCACTGGAGCAGGCAGCTGAAGGCCAGATCCAGCCCCTGGCGCTGTTTGTCGTTGCTGTTATTGCTGCAGCTGTTATTGGTTGTGTGGTTTTTGTGGAAAGGGCCCAGCGCCGTATCACTGTGAATTATGCCCCGCGTCAGCAGGGACGTAAGATGTACCAGGGACAGTCCAGCCATTTGCCGCTCAAAGTGAATATGGCGGGTGTAATCCCCGCAATTTTTGCCAGCAGCTTTTTGCTGTTCCCCACATCACTGGGACAGTGGTTTGGGCAGAACGAAGGTTTTGAATGGCTTGCAGACCTGGCATTGATCCTGGGTTATGGGCAGCCTTTATATATTCTGGTGTTTACCGCGCTGATTGTAGCTTTCTGCTTTTTCTATACATCGCTGGTATTTAACCCCAAGGAAATAGCAGACAACCTGCGCAAATCCGGTGCTTTCATCCCCGGTATTCGTCCAGGCGAACAAACAGCAAACTATATCGACAGTGTGATGACCCGCCTGACCATGTTTGGCGCGGTTTACATCACCATGATCTGTCTGCTGCCCCAGTTTCTGCAGGTGGCAGCCAATGTTCCCTTCCAGTTGGGCGGAACGTCATTGCTGATCGTCGTTGTTGTTTGCATGGACTTCATGTCGCAAATACAGTCTCACCTGATGTCTCATCAGTATGAGTCCCTGATGAAGAAATCCAATATTGGTTCTTTCAAAAGGTAGAACTGGCTGGAAACCACAGGGCTGAAGAGTTTTTTGGAGTAAGTTATGAAAGTTAGAGCATCAGTTAAAAAAATCTGCCGTAATTGCAAAATTATCAAGCGCGGTGGTGTGGTACGTGTTATCTGCAAAGAACCCCGTCACAAGCAGCGTCAGGGTTAAGACAGCGGCTGGCTGGTTGATTTTTAAAGGGGCAAGCGATAAGCTATCGCGCCTTTTTACCTGCTAAATAACTGCAGGTCACCAGTGAGACAGGCTGTAAACGCGGTAACAGATTGATTAATAAGGTATTTTAAAGGCAGCGCAGGCTGCAAAGTAAAGCAACATTGGAGTTAACCTATGGCCCGTATTGCCGGAGTCAACATACCAGATAACAAACATATCGTCATTTCACTACGCTATGTTTACGGGATTGGTCCAACTACGGCTCAGGCTCTGTGTGAGACGACCGGTATTAATCCGTCCACCAAAGTGTCTGACCTTAGTGAGGAGCAGCTCGACTCCATTCGTAACGAAGTGAGCAAGATGGTCGTCGAAGGTGACCTTCGTCGTGAAGTGTCCATGAACATCAAGCGCTTGATGGATCTTGGTACTTATCGTGGTATCCGTCACCGTCGTTCATTGCCAGTTAACGGCCAGCGTACAAAAACCAATGCCAGGACCCGCAAAGGTCCACGCAAACCGATTCGTAAGTAATCGACCAGGCTTAACAGCTAGATTTTAATTACAGGAAGAACAGTTCATGGCTAAACCCGGAACAGCTCGAAAGAAAGCAAGAACAGCCGTCAGTGACGGTATCGCTCATATTCATGCATCTTTCAACAACACTATTATTACCATTACTGATCGTCAGGGTAATGCTCTTTCATGGGCAACATCTGGCGGTTCCGGTTTCCGTGGTTCCAGGAAAAGCACACCTTTTGCTGCCCAGGTTGCTGCCGAGCGTGCAGGTAAGGCTGCCATCGAAACTTACAGCCTGAAAAATGTTGACGTTCGCGTTAATGGTCCGGGGCCAGGTCGTGAGTCTGCTGTTCGTGCCCTGAATGCCTGTGGTCTGAAGGTCAGCAACATCACTGACGTCACCCCCATTCCGCACAATGGCTGTCGTCCGCCCAAACGTCGTCGCGTTTAAGGCACAGAACTCAAAGATTTAAAGTACTCAAGTTAAAAGATAACTGGAAAAAAATATGGCACGTTACATTGGTCCAAAATGTAAATTATCCCGCAGGGAAGGCACTGACCTGTTCCTGAAGAGCGGTGTTCGTTCTCTGGATGATAAATGTAATCATGAAACCGTTCCCGGTCAGCATGGCAATCGTCGTGCCCGTCTGTCTGACTATGGTGTTCAGCTGCGTGAAAAACAGAAAGTACGTCGTATGTATGGCGTACTGGAAAAGCAGTTCCGCAACTACTACAAGGAAGCTGCACGTCTGAAAGGCGCCACTGGTGAAAACCTGCTGCAGCTACTTGAATCCAGGCTGGACAACGTGGTTTACCGTATCGGTTTTGGTGCCACTCGTGCTGAAGCCCGGCAGCTTGTTTCTCACAAAGCTATCCAGGTAAACGGTAAAACCGTCAACATTCCTTCTTTCCAGGTAGCTGAAGGCGATGTAGTTGCCATTCGTGAAAAATCCAGGAACCAGTTGCGTATCAAATCCGCTCTGGACCAGGCCGCTGCGCGTGCCCCAGTGGAATGGATCGATGTCAACATCAACAAAATGGAAGGTGTATTCAAGAGCAAGCCGGATCGTGACGAGCTGTCTTCCGAAATCAATGAAAGCTTGATCGTTGAGCTTTACTCCAAATAACGCTTAGTAATACAGGCCGAGAGGGATTCCATGCAAATTTCGTTAGCAGACTTTCTGACACCCCAGGTTATTCAGGTTGAAGAATTTGATAAGTGTCATTCAAAAGTAGTACTGGAACCACTGGAAAGGGGTTTCGGCCACACTCTGGGCAACGCCCTGCGCAGGATTTTGCTGTCTTCCATGCCTGGCTGCGCTGTTGAAGAAGTGGAAATTGACGGTGTTGTTCATGAATACAGCACTATCGAAGGTGTACAGGAAGACGTTATTGAAATCATCCTGAACCTGAAAGGTCTGGCCGTGATTCTGAACGGGAAGGATGAAGTCGTACTGAATCTGAGCAAAAGCGGTAAAGGTCCGGTAACTGCTGGTGATATCACCCTGGAGCAGGACGTCGAGATTGTTAATCCTGATCACCTGATCTGCAACCTGAATGAAAACGGTTCAATCAACATGCACATCAGGATTGGCGTTGGCCGTGGTTATGTGCCGGCTGATGCCCGCGTTGATGCCAATGACGAAACCCGCTCTGTGGGCAAACTGATGCTGGACGCTTCTTATACACCGGTTAAACGCATTACCTATGCTGTTGAAAATGCCCGTGTAGAGCAGCGTACCGACCTGGACAAACTGATCATCGAACTGGAAACCAATGGCACTATCGATCCTGAAGAAGCGATTCGCCAGGCCGCTACCATTATGCAGCACCAGCTGGCCGTCTTCGTTGACCTGAAGAGCGATGCCATAAAAGAGCCGGAAGAGCAGGAAGACAAGATTGACCCCATTCTCCTGCGTCCAGTTGATGATCTCGAGCTTACTGTACGTTCAGCGAACTGTCTGAAAGCCGAAAATATTTACTACATCGGTGATCTGATTCAGCGTACCGAAGTAGAACTGCTGAAAACCCCTAACCTGGGTAAGAAATCACTGACTGAAATCAAGGACGTTCTGGCATCCAAAGGTTTGTCCTTGGGCCTGCGTCTTGAAAACTGGCCGCCGTCTTCTCTGAAAGGTGACGACAGGGCTGCATAAGCGACATTGCTTGCAAGTATTCGTTGTAAAAGTTTAAAAAGTTTTATCAATAGGTAATAAATCATGCGTCACCGTCATTCCGGACGTCAGCTGAACAGGAACTCCAGTCATCGTAAAGCGATGTTTCGCAATATGACTGCCTCTCTTGTTGAGCACGAAATCATCAAAACCACTCTGCCAAAAGCCAAGGAACTGCGCGGCTTTGCCGAGCCCCTGATTACACTGGCCAAGAATGACAGCGTTGCCAATCGTCGCCTGGCTTTTGACCGTGTTCGCAACAAGGACGCTGTAGGTAAACTGTTTACAGAGCTTGGCCCAAGATACGTTGAGCGTCCCGGCGGCTACATTCGTATCATCAAATGTGGTGTACGTACCGGTGACAAGGCACCTATGGCCTATGTGGAGCTGGTTGACCGACCTGAAGAAGATTTCGACAGCGTCGAAGAGGCATAGTCGCCAACCTGAACCACTAAAAAAAGCCGTTTATCGGCTTTTTTTATTTCCAGAATCCCAAAGTTGAATCTTTAACTGAGAGTACATCATGAGCAAATCATTCCATCCTCCCGTTCGTACCCTTATGGGTCCTGGTCCATCCGATGTCAGCCCCCGTGTGACGGCGGCTATGGGTGCCCCAACAATCGGGCATCTGGATCCGGCTTTCGTCAAGCTGATGGATGAGATCAAGGAATTACTGCAGTATGCCTTCCAGACCAAAAACAAGCTGACTATCCCGGTGTCTGCACCAGGTTCTGCCGGTATGGAATCATGCTTCGTTAACCTGCTGGAACCAGGCGATAAAGCGATCGTTTGCCAGAACGGTGTGTTTGGTGGACGCATGAAGGAAAATGTTGAGCGCTGTGGCGCCACAGTGATTGCGGTAGATGATGAATGGGGTAAACCTGTTGACCCGGATAAAGTCGAGGAAGCCCTGAAAGCCAACCCGGACGCCAAACTGGTGGCTTTTGTGCATGCAGAAACCTCAACCGGCGCTCGCAGCGATGCCCAGGCGATTACGGCACTGGCACATAAATATGGTGCCCTGTCCCTGGTGGACAGTGTAACGGGTCTGGGTGGTATTGAGCTGGACGTTGATGGCTGGGGTATTGATGCCATTTATTCAGGTACACAGAAATGTCTGTCCAGCCCTCCCGGTATCTCTCCTGTCAGTTTTGGGGAGCGTGCCGTGGAAGTGATCAAGAATCGCAAAACCAAGGTCCAGAGCTGGTTTCTGGATATGAACCTGGTGATGGGCTATTGGGATGGCACAGGTGGTCGTACCTATCACCACACTGCACCGGTCAACAACATGTATGGTCTGCATGAATCCCTGGTGATGCTGGCTGAAGAAGGCCTGCAAACTGCCTGGGCCCGCCATGCATACCACCACCAGGCACTGGCTGCCGGCGTTGAAGCAATGGGTCTGAGCTTTGTCGTGGATGCAGACTACCGTCTGCCGCAGCTCAACTCGGTGACAGTTCCTGCTGGCGTGGAAGAAGCCAAGGTGCGTGCCGCGCTTCTCAATGACTACAACCTGGAAATCGGTGCCGGCCTGGGCGCCCTGGCCGGGAAGGTCTGGCGTATCGGCCTGATGGGCGAAAGCTGTAACAAGACCAACGTCTTGTTGTGCCTTGGTGCTCTGGATGCCGTGCTGTCCGGTATGGGGGCGCCAATCAATAGCGGTAAGGCTGTGGCTGCTGCCAATGCCGTATACGCTGGCTGATACGTTTTTTGCCAGAATTGAAAAAGGATGCTTCGGCATCCTTTTTTTTGTCAGTGCATTTTTAGACTGTTCTCTGGAGCCTTGACACTCTGAAAAGGGAGAGAGACACTTGATCCCCTTTCTTGATTCAGTCC
>Ga0182083_1294069_pt1 | contig 12886 bp, 13 predicted proteins | sample 071ome_10_FD_127751 | JGI IMG/M metagenome (GOLD analysis project Ga0182083, IMG submission 127751) | Metatranscriptome of coastal salt marsh microbial communities from the Groves Creek Marsh, Georgia, USA - 071413AT metaT (Metagenome... | ecosystem: Environmental > Aquatic > Marine > Intertidal...
ACCTTTGATGTGTCCCTCATGCGCCTGGAGCAGGGTGTGTTCAAGGTCCTTGCGACCGGTGGCGATGCCGCGCTGGGCGGCGATGATTTCGATCGTGCCATCATGGCGTGGGTACTGGACCAGGCCGGCATGGAAAACACGATCTCGTTTGGCGAGCGCAATGTCCTGGCAGCCGCCGCCCGCCAGGCCAAACATGCCCTGACCGACAGCGATCGCACTGACATTCGTTTTGCGGACTGGCAGGGCACCCTGACTCGGGAGGTGTTCGACGCCCTAGTGGATCCAATGATCGACAAGACCATCAAGGCCTGCCGCCGCGTACTGCGCGATGCCCAGGTGTCCCTTGATGAGATTGCCGATGTGGTCATGGTGGGTGGTTCGACCCGAACGCCCCGGGTACGTGAGCGTGTTGCCGAATTCTTCCAGTCAGAAGTGCATACCGAAATCGATCCCGACCAGGTGGTTGCCGTGGGCGCGGCCCTGCAGGCCGATGTCCTGGCCGGCAACAAGTATGGTAATGAAATCCTGCTGCTCGATGTCATTCCGCTGTCCCTGGGCATCGAGACCATGGGTGGACTCATGGAAAAAATCATACCCCGCAATACCACCATTCCCGTCGCCCGTGCCCAGCAGTTCACCACCTCCAAGGATGGTCAGACCGTTATGTCGCTGCATGTCCTGCAGGGAGAGCGGGAGCTGGTGGCCGATTGCCGCTCACTGGCGAAATTTGACCTCAGGGGCATTCCGCCTATGGTCGCGGGTGCAGCCGTCATCGAAGTGACCTTCCAGGTTGATGCCGATGGCCTGATGGAAGTACATGCCCGGGAGCTGAGCACCGGTGTAGCCAGCAGTGTCGTCATCAAACCCTCCTATGGCCTGGCGGAAAAAGACATCGAACGCATGATTACCGATTCCTATGCCGCGGCAGCCACCGACAAGGCGGCGCGTTCGCTCCAGGAAAACCGTGTAGAGGCGCAGCGTATTATCGAGGCGCTTGAGAGCGCCCTGGCCAGTGATGGCAAAACCCTGCTCAACGCTGAGGAATATGCAGCCCTGAAATCCGGCATGGCAGCTCTGGCCCAACTCATCAAGGGTGAGGACAGCGAAGCCATTCATCGGGCCGCCGAAGCACTGAATGAGGCCAGCCTGGAATTTGCCGGGCGCCGCATGGATTCCCAGATCAAGACAGCCCTGGCCGGTCACAAGATAGAAGAATACGATTAATTACCCCGAGGAAAGATCCGCGTTATGCCAACCATCCGATTCTTACCGCACCATGATATTTGCCCGGAAGGCAAGGAAGTGGATGCGCCTGCCGGCGAGACCATCCTCAATATTGCTCTGCAAAACGGCATCGCCCTGGAACATGCCTGTGAGAAGTCCTGTGCCTGCACGACCTGTCATGTCGTCGTTCGTGAGGGGTTTGATTCCCTGGCGGAGTCCACCGAGGAAGAGGATGACATGCTGGACAAGGCCTGGGGGCTGGAACCGGAGTCCCGTCTGGGCTGCCAGGCCAGGGTGACCAATACCGACCTGGTCGTGGAAATCCCTAAATACACCATCAATATGGTGTCAGAAAATCACTGACACGCCGGAGCTCACCATGAAGTGGACAGATACCCTGGATATTGCCATCGAGCTGGCGGAAAACCACCCGGATACGGATCCCCGCACCATCAATTTCGTGGACCTGCACCGGCTTGTCTGCGAACTCGATGGCTTTATTGATGACCCGAAACGTTCCGGGGAGAAGATCCTTGAGGCTATACAGATGGCCTGGATTGAGGAGTTGTAGCCGCTATTGGCGGCTATAACTCCACGTGCCAGACCAACCCCGATGGGGTTGCTCAGGCACAGACTATGCGAATGAGGTGAGCCTGATAATCAGGGACAGAGCGCTTCGCGGTCTGTCCCCTGGAACGGGCGCAGCCCGTTCCGCCTGCGGCGCCTTCGCTCTCTTTCAGGTACAAAATCTGGGCAAAGGCGCGTACAATACGGCGTTTTTCCCGACCCGGTCCCCGGGTACCAGGGAATACCCAGAATAATGATATCCAAGCGGAGAACAATGCATGTCAGTTGAACGTACTTTATCCATCATCAAGCCGGATGCCGTTGGCAAAAACGTGATTGGTGAAATCGTCACCCGGTTTGAAAAAGGCGGTCTGAAGGTTGTTGCCATGAAAATGGTCCAGCTGGACGAAGACTCTGCCGGTGGTTTTTACGCTGAACACAAAGGCAAGGGCTTTTTTTGCCGATCTGATGGAATTCATGACCTCAGGCCCGGTGATTGTCCAGGTCCTGGAAGGTGAAAACGCTATCGCCCGCAACCGCGAGCTAATGGGTGCCACCAACCCGGCCGAAGCTGCTGCTGGCACCATCCGTGCCGACTTCGCTGTGTCCATCGATGCCAATGCCGTCCACGGTTCCGACTCCCCGGCTTCTGCCGAGCGTGAAATCGGCTACTTTTTCAAGGACGAGGAAATTTGCCCGCGCAAATTCTGATGAGGTAATTCCAACATGCCGCAACAGCTGACCAACTTGCTTGGTCTGAGCAGGCAAAAAAATGGAGGCTTTTCTCTCTGAACAGGGGGAAAAGCCTTTTCGCGCTATACAGCTGCTGAAATGGATTCATCAGTTCGGGGTCACCGACTTCGATGAGATGACCAACATCAGCAAGGACCTGCGCGCGCGCCTGAAAGAAACCGCGGAAGTCAGGCCGCCCAGGGTCAAGCAGCGTTTCGATGCCGCCGACGGCTGTTTCAAGTGGGTTGTCGAGGTGGAAAGCGGCAGCAGCGTGGAAACGGTTTTCATACCCGAAGCCGGACGCGGCACCTTGTGTATTTCATCCCAGGCCGGCTGCAGCCTGGACTGCGCCTTCTGCGCCACCGGCAAACAGGGCTTCAACAGTGACCTGACCACCGCCGAAATCATTGGCCAGTTGTGGCTGGCCAAGCGCGAACTGGATGCCTTTGGCACCAAGAAACCGCGGAGGGTGACCAACGTGGTCATGATGGGCATGGGCGAACCGCTGCTCAATTTCGACAATGTCCTGAGTGCTATCAGCCTGATGATGGAAGACAACTGCTACGGGCTGTCCAAGCGCCGTGTCACCATCAGTACCTCCGGTGTGGTACCGGCACTGGATCGCCTGCGTGAATACACCGACGCATCCCTGGCCATTTCGCTGCATGCGCCCAATGATGAGCTGCGCAGCCAGATCGTGCCCATCAATCGCAAGTACCCCATCAAGGAACTGCTGCGCAGTACCAACGCCTACCTTGAAGCGTTACCGGACAGCCGCGTGGCTACGATTGAATATATCCTGATTGCCGGCGTGAATGATCATCGCCAGCATGCCCGTGAACTCGCTGAGCTGCTGCGCGACACTCCCTGCAAGATCAACCTGATTCCGTTCAACCCGTTTACCGGCTCCGAGTTCCGCCGTTCCAGCAGCTCGGCGGTCTCCACATTCCAGAAAATTCTGCGCGATGCTGGCTATACGACAACCATCCGGACCACCCGTGGCGACGATATCGGGGCGGCCTGTGGGCAGCTGATCGGGCAGGTGGATGACCAGACCCGGCGCAGTGCCCGGTATCTGGCCAAAATGCAGCAGAGCGGGGAACAAAGCACCCCGGTGCAACATCTAAAGATTCAGTAAAATAAGGTAAAATCAGCAAATTTTTCGGGCAGATTGCCCGCTAATGCGTATTTGGACAGTTTTCGACCAGTAAATGAGGCAAGCAACGCAGTGAATATACGCAATATCGTGCTTATGGCTACGTGCATCCTGTGCCTGCTGACTGCCTGTACCACCGAAACCATCAATCCCGTCTTCAACGTGGAAACCGATGACGAGGCTGCTCTGGAAAACTACCTGAAGCTTGCGGTTGGGTACCTGGAAGAAAACGACCTGGCCAATGCCAAGCGCCACCTGCGCAATGCCGCCGAAATCGATGCCAACAACAGCGAGATGTTCGCCACGTGGGGGCTGATTTACGCCAGGGAAGGGGAGCCGGAACTGGCTGATGACAATTTCCGCCGAGCGCTCCGGGTGGATAATGACAATTCCAAGGCCCGCAACAATTATGCTGCTTTTCTCTTTGCCCAGGGCGATTTTGAAGCCGCCTACGAGCATCTGGCCCAGGTCGTGGCTGATACCGAGTACCCGCAGCGTTCGCAGGCTTTCGAAAACATGGGCATCGCGGCACTGCGGCTCAATCGCCCGGATAATGCTGAAAAGGCTTTCATGCGGGCCATGCAGCTCAATGCCAACCAACTGCGCTCAGCGCTGGAACTGGCGGCCATCAACCTCAGTCGCAATGATGTTCTCCAGGCCCGTGCCTACTGGCGCAACTATCTCACCCTGATGCAGTTTTACCGTGTGGGCCACAGCGCCCGCAGCCTGCTCATCGGGGCCCGCCTGGAACAGGCCTTACAGAATGAGGCAAATGCCCTGCAGTATGGTGAACTGCTTCGCACCAATTATGCTGACAGTACCGAATACACGTTGTTTCAACAGGAATTTGAATGAACGACAGTGAGTTCCAGGATAATCCGGCAGAAGCAGCGGCAACGCCCGCCGTTTCCGACTGGCCGTCTCCTGGTCAAAAACTGAAAAAACACCGTGAGGAACTGGGCCTGAGTCATAACCGTGTGGCCGATGCGCTGCACATGACCGCGCATTACGTGAAGGCGCTGGAAACTGACCAGTACGACAAGCTGCCGGGCAAAACTTTCGTCAAGGGTTACTTCCGGGCTTATGCCAAACTTCTGGATGTGGATGTCGAGGAAGTCATGACCTGCTACGAGCGGTACGTGTCGGCCTTGGAGGAATCCGAGGAAACCGAAGCCAAAGTGATTCGTGCCAAAAAAGCCTACGACCAGAATATGCGCTGGATGATCTGTGCAGCACTCATCATCGTCATGGTCATTGGTGTGAGCTGGTGGTACTCCAGCCACAAGAGCTCTTCAGCGACGATGGCCGCTTCACCACCTGCCAATGTGGCGCGGGCCGAAACTGCAGCCAGCCCAGTCGCCCCCCGGGTGACAGCACAATCACAGGCTGAACAGGCAAATGCCTCCATGACCTTGATCGCCACCCTAGATCAGGCCGACTTGGTTGAACGCGCCGCCACCGCACCCGAGGGGGATAGCGAAGATAGTCTGGATGCTGCCGGGGTTGTTGCTGCCAGCGCTGCACAGGCTGCAGGCACGGATCTGGCTGTGGCCATGACAGAGAATGACTTAGAGGCACCGGTATCGGCGCCTGATGCGATTGAGGCATCCCCCGTTACGGTCGCTGCTGATGCCATGGCGGAAGACGTGACAACGCCAGGGCTGACCCCGGCAGGTTTGCCCGATGACACCATTGTCGAGCTGGCAGACAGTCGCCAGGTGAATCTGGAAAGTGAGGGTAATGACCTGCTCCAGGTACATTTCAGTGGAGCCAGCTGGATCGAAGTCGACAATGGTGAAAACACGCGCCTGTATAATGACATGCTCAGCAATGGTGACGACCTGACCATTCGTGGCATGGCGCCATTTAATGTCCTGGTCGGCGATGCCAACATGGTCGATATGACTTTCAATTCCCGCGCAGTGGACCTGACGTCCAGAATGCGCACTGACCTCTCTGCCCGGATCATACTGGAGCCGGAAACCAACTAATGCGTACAGAATCCCCGATCAAACGCCGCAAATCACGCCAGATCATGGTGGGCAATGTGCCCGTGGGTGGCGATGCACCCATTGCGGTCCAGAGCATGACCAATACTGACACCTGCGATGTGGACGCCACGCTGGCCCAGATTGCCGACCTGGAAAAAGTCGGCGCCGACATCGTGCGCGTCTCCGTGCCGACGATGGATGCCGCGGAAGCCTTTCGGAAAATTCGTGAGCGTACCCGTGTGCCGCTGGTGGCGGATATTCACTTCGACTACCGCATCGCTCTCAAGGTGCTGGAATACGGCGTGGACTGCCTGCGCATCAATCCCGGTAATATCGGTCGTGAAGACCGCGTCAGGGCGGTCATTGAGTCCGCCCGCAGCAAGAGCGTTCCCATGCGCATCGGCGTCAATGCTGGTTCGCTGGGCAAGGAGCTGCTGCGCAAGTACAAGGAACCCAATGCCGATGCCATGGTGGAATCCGCCATGCGCCACATCGATATCCTGGATTCTTACGATTTCCAGGACTTCAAGGTCAGCCTGAAAGCCTCGGAGGTCTTCATGACTGTCGAGGCATACCGCAAGCTGGCACCACAGATTGAACAGCCCCTGCATCTGGGCATTACCGAGGCCGGCGGCTTGCGCAGCGGAACGGTCAAGTCCTCCGTGGGCCTGGGTCTGCTGCTGATGGACGGTATCGGAGACACGATCCGCATTTCCCTGGCCGCCAACCCGGTCGAGGAGATCAAGGTCGGTTTCGACATTCTGAAAAGCCTCGGGCTGCGCCGGAAAGGCGTCAACCTGGTGGCCTGTCCCAGTTGCTCTCGCCAGAACTTCGATGTCATTGCCACGGTAAACGAGCTGGAAGCACGCCTGGAAGATATCACCACACCGATTGATGTGTCGGTTGTCGGCTGCATCGTGAACGGCCCGGGCGAGGCCAAGGTGGCCGACATCGGCCTGACAGGGGCAACGCCGGTCAACATGTCCTATATCAATGGCGAAACCCATCACAAGATCAGCAATGAAAACCTGGTGGACGAACTTGAAGCCATGATCCGTCAAAAGGTCAGGGAAAAAGAGCAGGCACAGAACAACGAAAAGTCACAGGCATGACCCGGTATTGAAAAGACGCTGTCACCGTGGCCATTAGCCCCGTCAGTTCACGTTTTGACACTCCCGATCCGTAAATCCAGAAGAAAGGCAGAAAGCAGTTTTGGCTAAAATCCAGGCAATTCGCGGCATGAATGATGTGCTGCCGGACCAGACTCCCGCATGGCACTACCTTGAGAACACCATGCGCGACCTGCTGGCCGCCTACGCATACCGGGAAATCCGCTTCCCGATCGTGGAACAGACCCAGTTGTTCAAGCGCTCGATCGGTGAGGTCACCGATATCGTGGAAAAGGAAATGTATACCTTCGAGGATCGCAATGGCGACAGCCTGAGCCTGCGACCGGAAGGGACCGCTTGTTGTGTGCGATCCGCGGAACAGCATGGCCTGTTGTACAACCAGACGCAGAAGCTCTGGTACATGGGCCCCATGTACCGCCATGAGCGTCCCCAAAAAGGCCGCTATCGCCAGTTTTACCAGATGGGCGTGGAGGCTTTTGGGATGCCCGGCGTGGATATCGAGGCGGAAATCCTGCTGCTGTGCCATGACCTCTGGCAGCGTCTCGGCATTGCTGATGTCATCACCCTGGAGCTGAACAACCTGGGCACCAGCGAAGACCGCGCGCGCTATGGGGAGGCATTGCGTGAGTACCTGAAACAGCATGAAGGTGCTCTCGACGAGGACAGTCACCGGCGTCTGGACAAGAATGTATTACGCATACTGGATAGCAAGGTCCCGTCAACCCAGGCCCTGCTGGCTGACGCACCACGCATGCCGGATTTTATCTCCCAGGCCTCGGCTCAGGGCTTCAGCCAGTTGCTTGAGATGCTGACCCGTGCCGGCATCCACTATCAGGTCAATGAACGTCTCGTCCGTGGCCTGGACTATTACAATGGCCTGGTATTCGAGTGGACCACGGATAAACTGGGTTCCCAGTCAGCCGTGTGCTCCGGTGGGCGCTATGATGGCCTGTCAAAACAGCTGGGCGGCACCGATACCCCGGGCGTGGGCTTTGCGCTTGGCATGGAGCGCATGATTCTGCTGCTGGAAGAACTGGCCCGCCTGCCGGCGGACATTGACAGGTCGGTCGACATTTATGTCGCGGTCATCGGGGAAGGCGTGCAGGAGCAGGCCATGCTGCTGGCGGCCGATTTGCGCCGTGAACTGCCGGGTATACGGGTTTTGACCCACTGCGGTGGCGGTAAATATAATAGCCAGCTCAAGAAAGCCTATGCCAGCGGTGCCCGGTGGGCCGTGATATTGGAAGGCAGCGAGGAGCTGGCAGAAATCAAGCTCAAGACCCTGGATGAAGACGGTGACGTGGCTACTCTGTCGCCCGCGGGCTTGTGTGAACATTTAAAAACCTGTTTGTCATCAAACAGGGTTGACCCATAACATTCAGCAGGCCGCCAGGTACTGCTGTTTTATTAACTGACTTTACAGATTGGAGAAATCTTTTGGCTAGTTACGGAAGTGATGAAGAACAATTAGAAGCCCTGAAAAACTGGTGGAATGAAAACGGTACCTCTCTGCTTATGGGTATTGCGCTCGTGCTCGTGGTGTTTTTTGGTAACCGCTGGTGGCAGGGCAATGTGAATGCCGAAAAAGAGGATGCCTCGGAAATCTATGCCACCATGATGGAAACCATGGCCGTCAACCTGGACAACGCGGTCAGCGACGAGGACCTGGCGTCAATGCGTGAAACTTACAGCCAGCTGCTGGGCGAGTTTCCCGACAGTATTTACGTACGCTACGCCGCCCTGATGCTGGCCAGCGCCTATGTTGGCCGGGAAGAATATGACGCAGCGGCAGAACAACTGGGCTGGGTTCTGGATAACCAGGAGCTTGGCTTCATGCAGGAAGCCGAGCCTGAATTGTTCCTCAGCACACGCCTGAAACTGGCCCGCGTCAAGCTCGCCCAGGAGGAGCCGCAGGCAGCACTGGACCTGGTGTCTGCGGTTGAACCCGGTGGCCTGGCGGCCAGTTATGCGGAAGTGCAGGGGGATGCCTATGTCCAGCTTGGCCAGATTGAACTGGCCAGGTCAGCCTACGAACGTGCCCTGGCATTGCTGCCGGAGAACGCTGCCTTTATTGACCTGAAACTGAGCAGCCTTAGCAGCTGAACGAGTGCCCATCATGACTGTTCCACTGCGCCTGGCCTATCTTTTGACTGCAATCCTGTTATTGGCAGGGTGCGGCTGGAATCCGTTCAGTTTCCTGTCTGGTAACGATGACGTGGAAGCGCCTGCCGAACTGGTGGATTTCGATGAGGAAGTCGGTCTGCGCCGGCAGTGGAATATCAGCATCGGCAACGGGCAGGGCGACAAGTACAACCGTCTCAAGCCTGCCATTTCCAATGAGGTGGTGATCGCTGCCAGCAATAACGGCAACGTGGTGGCCGTCAACCGTGAGAACGGCAACCGGCTCTGGCGTACGCGCCTAGATTATGAAATCACCGGAGGGGTCGGTATCGGCGGCGGCCGAGTCTTTGTCGGTACAGAAAACTCCAGCGTCATTGCTCTGGACGAGGACACTGGTGAGGTGCTCTGGGAAACTCAGGTGACCAGCGAGGTCCTGTCGGCCCCGGCAGCAAACAATCGCTACGTGGTTGTCGAAGCCATTGACGGCAAGCTGACTGGACATGATGCTGCCACCGGTGAGCAGCTCTGGATTTATGAAAATACCGTACCGGCGCTGACCCTGCGTGGTACCAGTTCGCCGCTTATCATTGAAAATTTCATCCTGGCCGCCTTTAGCAACGGCACCGTGGTGTCACTGGCCCTGGATAATGGCACCCTCCGTTGGGAAGAACGTGTGGCGGTACCCACCGGTACCTCCGAAATCGACCGCATGGTGGATATTGATGGCGATCTGTTTGTCACTGACAACGGCCTGCTGCTGGTGCCGAGCTACCAGGGTTATCTGGCTGCCATAGACGTTGTTACCGGGCAAACGCGATGGCGCATCCAGGAATCCAGTGCCAATGGCGCCAGCTCCGGTTTTGGCAATATTTACATCGCTGATGAGCGTGGTCATGTCAAAGCCTATCGTGTCGGCGAGGATGACCTGGTCTGGAACAACGAGCAGCTCGACCTGCGTGATCTGACCGCGCCAAGCAGCTTTAACAACTATGTTGCCGTCGGCGATTTCGAGGGCTACCTGCACCTGTTGTCACAGGTGGATGGCCGTTTTGTCGGTCGTACCCGTGTGGACAGCGATGGCATTCGTGCGCCGATACAGTCCCGGGGCAACACGCTCTACGTTTTTGGCAACGGTGGCAACCTGTCAGCGTATACCGTGCAGTAACGGCGCCAAACCGGCATCGGCGCCTGCAGACATTACCCGTTACAATACCCCTCCCATCCATTAACCGAGTCTACAACCATGACCCCCGTCATCGCCCTGGTGGGCAGGCCCAATGTCGGCAAATCGACACTGTTTAACCGGCTGACCCGGTCCCGGGATGCGCTGGTGGCGGACTTCGCCGGCCTGACGCGTGATCGTCAGTATGGTGAGGGTGATCTTGGTGAGCGACCCTTCATCGTCATCGATACCGGCGGTATTACCGGCCTGGAAGAGGGCATCGACCTGCGCATGAGTGAACAATCCCTGCAGGCCATTGAAGAGGCTGATGTGACGTTGTTGCTGGTGGATGCCCGTGACGGCCTGATGCCAGGGGACCAGTTGCTGGTGGATTATCTCCGCAAGCAGGCAAAGCCATACTCCCTGGTGGTCAACAAGACCGACGGGCTGGACCCGGACGTGGCCATGGCGGACTTCCACCAGTTGGGGTGTGAGGCCAGTTATGCTATTGCTGCCAGCCATGGGCGTGGTGTCAACAAGATGCTGGCCGAGATACTGGCGCCTTTCCCGACTGAGGCCGAAGTCGAAGCCGGAGACGATGACAGCAGCGGTATCAAGATCGCGGTGGTTGGCCGTCCCAATGTCGGCAAGTCCACGCTCGTTAATCGCATGCTGGGCGAAGAGCGTGTGGTGGTATATGACCATCCCGGCACTACCCGGGACAGCGTCTACATTCCCTTTGAGCGTCGCGGCAGGCACTACACGCTGATTGATACTGCCGGTATTCGTAAGAAGGGTAAAACCAGCGAGGCTATCGAGAAATTTTCTGTCGTCAAATCCCTGCAGGCGATCAAGGATGCCAATGTCGTTGTGCTTCTAATCGATGCCCGCGAGGGTATCGTGGAGCAGGACCTGCATTTGCTCGGGTATGTCCTGGACGCCGGCCGGGCCCTGGTCATTGGCATCAACAAGTGGGATGGCATGGACGAATACGCCCGGGATGAGGTGAAGAGAGCCATTCAACGCCGGCTGGTATTTGTCGACTTCGCCAAAATCCACTTTATCTCAGCCAAACACGGCACCGGTGTGGGTGATCTGTATGGCTCTGTCGAAAAAGCCTATAGCGCAGCCAGTCGCAAGCTCAGTACCAACAAGTTGACGCAGCTGTTAGAACGCATTACTGCGCAACATGCCCCGCCGGTGATCAACAATCGCCGCATCAAGCTGCGTTATGCCCATCCCGGTGGCAGCAATCCGCCGCTGATCATCATCCATGGCAAGCAGACAGACAAGGTGCCTGTGCATTATTTACGCTACCTGGAGAAGAATTTTCGCAAGTACCTCGACCTGCAAGGCACGCCTGTGCGTATCGAACTGGTCAGTGATGACAATCCGTTCGTGAAAGGCGAAGAAGATAAGTCTGACCGCCAGATTGCCCGCAAGCGTCGCCTGCAGAAAAGCCGCGAATTTGCCGGTAAGGGCAAAAGTCCGCGCGGCAGGTAAATCACCCGCCAATCCATGTCACGTATCCTGATTCTCAAAACCGGTGAGACATTACCCGCCCTGTCAGCCACGCTGGGAGATTTTGAAGACTGGATTGTGACCGTTGCGGACAGGCCAGCAGAGGATTTCCGGACCGTATCTGTGCATCTTGGTGAAAGTCTGCCAGCGCACGCGGATGTGACCGGCATCATCGTCACCGGATCCCCAGCCATGGTGACGGACACCGATGCCTGGATCCGTGACAGTGAAGCTTTTTTGCGCCTGGCGGTTGAGCTTAATGTCCCGGTGCTGGGCGTTTGTTTCGGGCATCAGTTGCTGGCACAGGCGCTGGGTGGCCATGTCGACTACCATCCCCACGGCAGGGAAATCGGCACTACCGAGCTGACCCTGCACGCAAGCGCTGCTGATGATGCGCTGTTCAATGTATTGCCAGGCAGCTTTCCGGTGCATGCCACCCACATGCAATCGGTCATGAGGGTGCCTGAGCATGCAGTCATACTGGCCGGAAATGCCTTCGATCCCCATCACGGCGTGCGTTTTGCTGACCGGGCATGGGGGGTGCAGTTCCATCCCGAATTCGATGCCACCATCATGGCTGGCTATTTGACGGAACGCGCGGAGCAGGTAAATGCTGAAGGGCTCGATGCGCAGGCGTTACTGGCGCAGGTGAAGGAAACGCCGGAAGCCGCCGCCTTATTGCGCCGCTTTGCGTCATTGTGCAATCAAGAGAGTCACTGGCCGGTGTAGGTTTCCAGCAGGGTCTGCTGAGCGCTGCGCGGGTTGGCGTTACCCGGCGAACTTTGCTTGTAACGGCCATCAGACTGCAGCAGCCAGGACTGGGTGTTGTCTGACAGGTACACTTGCAAACCCTCCTTGAGCAATTTTTTCTTCATGCGCTTTTCCTCGATCGGAAAGCAGGTTTCCACGCGCCGGAAGAAGTTGCGATCCATCCAGTCACCACTGGACAGGAATATTTCGTAGTCCCCGTCATTGTGGAAATAGAAAATGCGGCTGTGTTCGAGAAAGCGGCCGACAATCGAGCGCACACTGATATTTTCCGAAACACCCTTGAAGCCCGGACGCAAACAGCAGATGCCGCGTACGATGAGGTCGATTTTCACCCCGGACTGGGAGGCGGAATACAGCGCCTGGATGATGCTGGGTTCCACCAGGGAATTCATCTTGGCAATAATGCGGGCCGGTTTGCCTTTCCGGGCGTTTTCCTGTTCCCGCAGGATCAGGTCGAGCATGCCTTTGTAGAAGGTAAATGGCGCCTGCAGGATTTTCTTGCGCTTGCCGG
>Ga0182083_1006063_pt1 | contig 12679 bp, 10 predicted proteins | sample 071ome_10_FD_127751 | JGI IMG/M metagenome (GOLD analysis project Ga0182083, IMG submission 127751) | Metatranscriptome of coastal salt marsh microbial communities from the Groves Creek Marsh, Georgia, USA - 071413AT metaT (Metagenome... | ecosystem: Environmental > Aquatic > Marine > Intertidal...
CAATGTGAATTAAGGAGGACGATGTGCCCTCATTAGTTGAGTTGCGCCCGGTTACCCGCGAAGACGTTCAACGACTTGCTGACTGGTTGGAAGACCAAGAGGTTTCAGACGCTTGGTTTGGCCGTTACACCTACGGAGACCCTGCCCACCTCGGTTACGAGCCGAAGGACATGATCAGTGCCACCGAGGTTGAATGGGATGAGGTATTCCATGATCCTCACCACGAGCCGCACCGTTCTATCTTCTCCGTCTACACGTTGTCGGGCGAACATATTGGTGAAGGACAGCTTTCTATCGACGAGGCGCTGGGTGACGCTCAAATCTCTGTGCTGATCGGCAAAAAGTCGCTTTGGCACCACGGGTATGGCACTTCGGCGGTGATCGCCATGCTCGAACACATTTTTGAGCACTTGAACTTGCACCGAGCGTGGGTAGATGTCCCCGAATACAACACGTCTGCTCGTGCGATGTTCGAACACATTGGCTTCCAGCACGAAGGCACGTTGAGACAGAGTCGACCTCACGATGGAGCTCGGCACAACTCCGTAATTCTCGGAATGCTCGCGGACGAGTACACCAACGCGTTCCCAGAAGGAACGCTGAGTCATGTTACGTCGTGGGACGCTCCGAGGGTTTAGGCTCCAGTCAATCCTGGGGTCAGTGCATCAAGGTATTTCAGAGCCGAACCGGTGTTGAGCAAGACGACTCGTTCGTCGCGTCCAATAAATCCCGAGTCAAGCAACATCTCTAGGGCTGAGAGGGTCGCTCCGCCTTCAGGTGCCGGGAATATTCCCTCGAAAGATGACATCTTTTTGACCGCGCCAACCATCTGATCGTCGCTTACTCGGATCGCTGTTCCAGCACTTTCTCGCACAGCACCGATCACAAGGAAATCGCCCACTGCTGCCGGAACTCGCATGCCTGCAGCGAGTGTTGCCGGGTTCGGAAATGGATCAGCGAATTCTTCGCCTTTTTCAAAAGCGTCGACGAGAGGCGAACATCCTTCAGCTTGAACACAGATCATCCTGGGTCGTTCACTTCCGATCCAGCCAAGTGTCTCCATCTCATCAAGAGCTTTCCAAATGCCTACTATGCCGGTTCCACCACCGGTCGGATAAATAATTACGTCGGGCACTTCAAAACCAAGTTGTTCGACGATTTCGTACCCCATCGTCTTTTTACCTTCAGCGCGGTAAGGCTCTTTGAGGGTCGAGACGTCGAAGTAACCGTGCGCTTCAGCAGCTTCTCCAGAAATTCTTCCAGCATCGGTTATAAATCCATCAACAAGGTTCAATTCAGCACCGTATGCAACGCATTCAAGTTGGTTCGCCATAGGTGCGTCCTTTGGCATGTAAACATGAGCTTCCATACCTGCCGCGGCGGCATAAGCCGACATTGCTCCAGCCGCGTTTCCAGCGGATGGCATCGTGAGTTTGGTTTGACCAAGCTCTTTTGCCCTAGAAACCGCAGCAGATAGCCCACGAGCTTTAAACGAGCCTGTCGGATTTACTCCTTCATCCTTTATGAGAAGACAAGGCATCCCAAGATGAGGACCAAGGCGATCTGCTTTTCGTAGGGGGGTAAATCCTTCTCCGAGAGTCACAATGTTCGCTGTATCGACGACCGGCATGACTTCACGGTAACGCCACATGTTGGCGTCTCTCCACGCAAGGGAATCCTTGGTGAGTGTTTGAGCTGCCTTTTCAAGGTCGTATCGTACCAACAACGGCTTTCCGTTGTCTGGATTTAGACGATGTGGGTGATCATGCTCAAACCTCGAACCTGAAAGAGAGCATTCAAGGTGGCTAATCGTGCTGGCAGGAGCGGAGTTAACATTTGGTTGATTCAATTTAATACCGTGCTTCTGAACTTCGAGTTGTTAACTTTCAAATATCTCAATGGAGATAATTTTGACTCCATCTGTCGTCGCTGAGGACGGGTCTCTGTCCGACATTCCGGTCACAATGTCCAATCCCAACTCGACTTTTCCAAACACGGAGTGACATGAAACAGCACTGTCGGCGCAATTTTTCTTGACTCCGTTGTCGAATGCATCCAGCCATGGAGCGGCATCATGAGTTATGAAGAACTGACTTCCGTTGGTGTTGGATCCGGAGTTAGCCATAGATAAGACTCCGGCATCGTCATGCTTTAAATGCCGAGCAAATTCGTCGTTGAACTTGTATCCGGGACCACCCGTACCGTCGCCGTTTGGGTCACCTCCCTGTGACACAAATCCTGAAATGACAAGGTGGAACTGCAAGCCGTCGTAAAAACCGGTGCGGGACAGGTTTATGAAATTCTCGACGGTCAACGGTGCCTCGTCATCGAACAGTTGCACTTTCACTTGGCCAGCATCAGTGTGAATAACCGCTGAGTAATTCTTGGATTTATCTAACGCACCTACCGGGGCACGCAGGGCTTCGCCAAACGTGAGCATGCCATCGCCTTCAGGCATTCTGACCGAATCTCCGTACTCGCGGGGGCGCCACGACATTCTTGTCGGCAATTGCTCGGACTCAATAGCCCTCCTCAGTCCAGATCCATCGATATCAACGAGCCAACCTGAGCCTAACAATGAATCAACCGCTATAAGCTCCGAATCGTCGGGGGCCCATGCAGCGACGAGAAACTCGAGAGGAACATCTAGGTACTCTACGGTCAGATCGGCAAGATTCAGCGTTCCTAGGTCAAGCGCACCATCAAGAGTGGTTGTGCCAATGTGAATTCCAGAACCATCCGCCGTCCAGCCGAAGGTAATACTTGCAGCTTCACTCAACACGACAGGTTCCTCTAATCCCAGTGAATCAAACACAAGAATTTTCACGGTGCCATCGGAGTGATTCTGAGAGACAAGGATTTCCGTACCATCAGGCGACCAGTACGGCAGGATGTGTTGCGAGTCAGGGTCGCTCGAAACCACCGAGGCATCTTCTAACGTGACTGGCGATTCGCCGAGCGGAGCTGTGTATAGCGGCCAGTTCTCATCGGCCAATCCAATAAATGCAATCGAAGTTCCATCAGGGGATATCGATGCCATTGAGGCCCCGCCAGTCACGTCGGTGAGTTGTAAGACCTCACGAGTTTCCAAATCGAACGAATAAATCTGGAGTTCACCAGTAGGGTTGCTCACATACACGAGCTTAGAACCATCTGGCCACCATGCCGGCGCCATTTCGACTAGTCCATCGTTGAACCACTTAGAGTTGACTGCTCTTAATTGCGCAGTCTCAAGGTCGATGAGAAGAATTCCTCCACCATCCTGATCAACTATCTCGACAGCGATCATATTTGAGGATCGCTGTCGGATCGTGATGTCCGCCTCTGCCGTGATGGGCTTTTCGTTCCCTGCCGCGCCAGCAGGCAAAGTTACTTTGATGGCATCCTCAAAATCGCCAAGTTCGTACCCAGCAATGAATACTGCCTTTTCTTGGCCTCGGCCTGCATTTGAATACTCGTACTCAAACAATTCTTCATCGATGTCGAGTAAGTTTCCGTTTTCATCAAACGTATGGACCTGAAACGGAGAACCTGCGCCAATCGGAACTGAATCACCCGAGGGTGAAATCTCAATCGATGCCGGTAGTCCGGGAAGTATTGTCAACGGCACTATTTGAACTGATTCAATACGATTCAGAATCCCTCGAGCTTCAATTCCAATGTCTTCGTACGTTCCTGCGATCGTCCCTGCAATAAACAGTCCGTCCGGAGAAATTTCACCGATCGCTGGATCCGAAACATCCCATACCAGTTCGTCGAGTTCCAAATCGTTGCCGAAACGATCGAATGCCTTTGCCGAAAGCTGTATCTGTTCACCTTGCTGCAATGTTGAGGACGGGGTCGAAACAACGACCTGATCCAGGATGCCCGGTAGGACAGTCCCGGCTATCGTCGACTCGACAAATCTTCCGTCTCTCGAAACCCGCACCCTCACCAGATCGGTTTCATCTAGGCCAGCATCTAAACCTGCTGTGAACAATCCAGCCGAATCCACCTCATCACCGTCGCGTAAAGCGGTGAATTCGATATCAACGTCTTCCAATTGGTGTCCAGCTGCATCGAGAGCCTCTACCTGAATCTTTTGCGATTGACCAACTCGAGAGTCGATGATTGCGGGGGCGATTGAGATGCCTTCGAGCGGTCCACTAGTGATCTCAATAGTGGTCGATGCGGTAACTGTTTTGCCCAAACGAGAAAACTCCGCAGTCACTGAGTCTTCGAACAGCCCCAGCCCTGAACCGAGCGTCAAAAGCCCATCAGAATCGATTGATCCGACATCTGGATCAACCGACCATGAAATTCCAGGGTTTTCTACGGGATTACCGAGTAAGTCGAATGCCTCTGCGTTTAGCCTGATGGTCTCTTTGAAGCTGGCTTTGATTTTGTCAGAGGTGAGAACAATCCAGCCCGCTTCACCAGGTTCTACCGTTATGATCCGCTGGGATTCATCTATTTGATTGCCACGAGATGCACTAAGGCTAACTGTGAATGTGCCGGCATACTCATACTTGTGCGTCGGATTCGGTTCGGTAGAACCAACGCCATCACCAAAATCCCAGTTGAACAAATCGCCGGAACTCTCTTCACCTAACACGAAGGAAATCTCAAATGGCGCGGTACCTTCGGTTGCGCTCGCAGTAAACTCCGATTTTGGCGGCGTTGCACAAGCGAACGCAACCATGGCAATCGCCGCGACAACCAGAGTCTGCAGGAGGGTTGACCTACGCAAATTTGAGATAACGGTTTGCATTAGAGGACAGATTATGACTCGAATCTGGTTTTATCGCCTCTCGTATAAGAGTGAAACTGATCGAGTTGAACTACGACGAATCAGGGAACAAAGATTCCAACCTGCATTGCCCAGTTCGTCTAGAACTGTATTCAACGCAACAAAATGACCCACGTGCCACCGCCGATGGTACTAGCGCAAAAACGCGTGTGCGGGTTCAGGTCAACTAAACCGCTTAAATGATCCATGACTAAGGTTTGATTTACGTTGGGGACTATACCCACTCCGAGTACGCCCCCCCGATGAATAAACCATCGTCTGGCTCAGTTGATCAATTCGATTGAGTTTGTCCATTCGATGCGGGAACCGAGAGCTACGCCGAGAATCTCCGCCGTCACTTTGGCAACTTGCGGGAGACCGATCACGTTGCCAATTTGATCTTCTATTGAGGAGGCTGGCAACTCTGGCATCCCACATGGGATGATGTTCTGAAACATCGATAGATCAGTCGCCACATTTAACGCGAAACCGTGCATAGAGACCCCGGAAGAAATCCTTACACCAAGAGCGGCGATCTTTTTCCCTTTGGGATTGATTCCCTCGACTCGTTTTTCACCAGGAATGCCTTCAACCCAAACACCGGTTTCACCGTCGACTAAATGAGCCGCAATCCCGAACTCTGAAAGTGTTTCAATGATCACTCGTTCGAGCAGACGAACGTACTTCACGGGACCAAGTCCGCGCTCACGCATACCTAGAATCGGGTATCCAACAAGCTGCCCAGGGCCGTGATAGGTCGCTTCCCCGCCTCGATCAGTTTCAGATACCTCGACGCCTACATCGCTCAGTTGGTCAGCATCAAGTAAAACGTGAGTTTCGTCGGCGCGGCGTCCAAGGGTGATAACAGGCTCGTGCTCAAGGAACAACACAACGTCGCCGATTTCGTCGTTCACACGGCGAGCGTACAGTTCCCGTTGAAGATCCATGGCTCCCGCATATGCCATACGCCCAAGCCAGATGGTCTGAACGACTTCTGTACCGGTCATTTCAGGTCTGAGTCAGCAGTGATTGACTCGATCCCGTTCTTGACCGACTGAAGAAACTCGGAAGCCTCTACGCCATCAATAATTCGATGATCGAAGGACAAACACATATTCATCATTGAACGAACCGCAATTGAATCACCAGTTGGACCAGAAATTACGACAGGTCGCTTCACTATAGCTTCTGTTGTCAATATGGCGGCTTGTGGGTGATTGATAATTGCCCCACCCCACACACTTCCAAGCGCTCCTGTGTTGTTCAAAGTGAACGTGCCATCCTGAACATCTGTGACATCCAGTTTGTTGTTTCTGGCTTTCGATACCAGGTCTGTGAACTTCCGGGTAATGCCACTGAGATCAGCTTTGTCTGCCTGATTGACCACAGGTACGACAAGTCCGCTCGCGGACGCAACAGCAACACCGACGTTGATCTGGCCTTTCGAGACAATCTTTCCGTCTTGCCAACTTGAGTTCAATTTCGGGTTCTGTCGGAGTGAGCTAGCGACCACATGGAGCATGATTGGGAAGTACGTGAGCTTCACACCGTTCAACGCTTCAAATTCTGATCGGTTCTTGTCTCGCCACTGAACAAGTCCTGTCACATCGACTTCTATAGCCGACCAAGCATGTGGAATTTCTGAAACGGAACGAACCATGTGTTCAGCGATCATCTTCCTGATTGGAGTTGGTTCAATCACCTGGTCTTCTTCGCTAACGGGAGCAAGTTCGGTATGACCACCGCTCTCCACAGCAGCAAGAACATCCTTCTTGGTGACTCGTCCTCCTAGACCAGAACCGGTGACGGTGGACAGATCAATTCCGTGCTTTGCCGCCAATCTAGTCACGACCGGAGAATAATTACGGCTACCTGTTTCTGATTTGGGTGCGGCAACCTCAGTTGCGGACGTCGGTACAGTGGCGAGGCTGGTGTCAGTGAACTCCCCACCAGTAGGTCCCACGTTCGCACCTTGAACAAGAGTTCCGATACGACTGGAAATTGGCTTCGGATCGGAGTTCGCCTGTACAGAGTCTCCTGTTTCCATACGAGCAATCACGGCACCCATTGCCACCGTATCGCCCTCGTTCACCAGGATTTCACCAAGCACTCCTGACTCCGGTGCGGGAACATCCATGTTCACTTTGTCGGTGATTACCTCGACTAGCGGCTCATATTTTTCAATCGAGTCACCGGGTGATTTCAACCACTTACTAATTACTGCTTCGGTAACCGATTCGCCTACGTGAGGAAGAACAATCTCATAAGCCATGGTTAGATCGCAGCCAATCTGACAATTGCATCGAAGATTTTTTCAGGAGAAGGCATAAATGCTGCCTCCTGCACCGGCGAGAACGGCATTGGCGGAATTTCAGGTGGTCCTAACCTAGTGATCGGACCATCGAGGTCAAAGAAACAATTTTCGCCAATAATCGCGGCGACTTCCGACGAGACGCTAATTGCCGGAGTATCTTCCTGGACAATCAGCGCTTTACCCGTTTTCGAAACAGACTCGATTATTGTTTTTGCATCGATGGGTCGAAGAGTTCGCAAGTCGACCACTTCAACATCAATGCCCTGCCCCACCGCCATCTCAGCAGCTTGTAGGGAGTAGTGAAGCATCAAACCATAGGTAACCAGCGAAATATCCGATCCCTCACGTTTTACCTCAGCCCGACCAATTGGGATTGAGTATTCCTCTTCCGGGACCTCACCTTTAGCAAGCCGGTATGTGCGCTTGTGTTCAAGAACAATCACGGGATCATTTGAACGCAGTGCCGTGGTTAGGAGGCCTCTCGCATCGTACGGTGTCGCCGGGGCGACCACGGAGAGTCCCGGCGTGTGCGCAAACAGTACTTCGATACTCTGTGAATGGTACAAGCCACCTCTGACGCCACCCCCATAAGGGACACGGACCGTCATTGGGGCGGTTTTGACTCCGTTGGTGCCGTACCGTACTCGTGCAGCTTCACCAACAAGTTGGTTGATCGCGGGCCACACAAAGTCTGCAAACTGGATTTCAGCAATCGGTCGCATGCCATTAACGGCCGCACCCAGCGCAACGCCACAAATCGAGGATTCGGCAAGTGGAGTATCAATTACACGGTCTTCACCGAATTCGTCTACGAACCCGTCCGAAGCCAGGAACACTCCCCCACGATGCCCGACATCCTCTCCCATTAGGATGATCGAGGAATCGCGTCTCATTTCCGAGCGCATCGTTTCTCGCACTGCTTCAATTACCGAAAGCTCGGGCATTACTTAACCTCTCCTGGACCTTCAGTTACGTGCAGGTACATCAAGTCGGCCTCCGGATACGGCTCTGCCTCTACAGCATCAGTGGCCTGGTTGACACGCTGCTGTGCCGATGCGTGAATCGCTTCATCTTGTTCTTTTGAAATCAGACCGTGCTCAATCAGTTTTTCCGACATGATCTTCACCGGATCACGATCGTTCATTTGCTCAATATCTTCGGACGAGCGATAACGGGTGTGGTCATCGTCAGTTGTGTGCGGCAGCAATCGTTCAACCATTGCTTCGATCAAGGTTGGCCCTTCACCGTTTCGAGCACGCTCAACAGCTGCGGCCATCGCTTCGTGAACGGCCGACACTTCCGTCCCATCGATTTGCACCCCGGGGAAGCCATACGCGGCAGCCCTGCTCGACAAGCTCTCAATCCCCATTTGTTTTTCCATGGGAACTGAAATAGCGTAACGATTGTTCTCGCAGAAGAAGATAACGGGCAGTTTGTGTACGGCAGCAAAGTTCATGGCTTCGTGCGTGTCACCTTGGGATGACGCTCCGTCGCCGAAGAAAACAACTGTCACCGCATCACGTTTGTTGAGCTTGTCAGCCAGCGCCACACCGGCCGCTTGAGGAAGCTGGGTCGCAATCACGTTCGAAAAGTTAAATAAATCAACACGGGGGTGTGCGCCGTGAAGCGGGAACTGCCTCGCCGCACTCATGGGATCATCGGCTCTTGCGAGGAAACCGCGCAGCAATTCTTCAGGTTCAGTGCCCAAAGCAAGCATCGCAGTGAACTGACGGTAGTAAATCAGGTAGTGATCTTTGGACGGATCGGTGGCTTCTATACAAGCTACCTGGGTCGCCTCATGCCCCTGGGCACTTGCTGCAATGGCGGCTTTGCCCTGGCGGTTTAATAACCACACACGTTGATCTAGGTACCGACTCAACACCATGGTCTCGTATAGCTCCACAAGTCTCTCATTCGAGATTGCTGGTGCGAGATTATTACTTTGCTTCGAGGTCGTAGACATGAGGGGTAATTATAGGTACGGGTATCACCAAAGGCTCTAACGGTACTCGGTCTCTGGATATACTTTTCTCAGCGTTTAGTCTGCGAGTCTGGTTCTACACCCATCAACCAACTCGTAATTTTTCCCTTGGAGACAAACATGAAACGAATTATTGCCGCGATGTTGGCGCTTGCAGCACTTACCGTGGTTTTCGCTGCGTGTGGCGGTGATGAAGAACCAACACAATCACCGGCAGCCCCAACAGAAGTACCTGCCACCGCTGCAAGTGAAGGAAAGATGCTGGAACCCGGAGATGCACCCGCACCTCCATCTGGTGCACTCGATACTTCTAAGGAGTACACGGCAACATTCGATACGGAAGCTGGTCAATTCAAAGTCAGACTCTTCGATGATGAAGCACCTCTGACGGTCGAAAACTTCGTCAACCTCGCAACAATCGGTTTTTACGACGGCGTAACTTTTCACCGGGTGATTCCTGATTTCATGGCACAGGGTGGCGATCCGAGAGGCACAGGTAGCGGTGGACCTGGTTACAGGTTCAGGGATGAGTTCCACCCTGATCGGAAGCACGACAAACCGGGCATTCTTTCAATGGCAAATGCAGGACCAAACACTAACGGCTCTCAGTTCTTCATCACGTTTGTCCCTACCCCTCACCTTGATGGCGGGCACACCGTTTTTGGTGAAGTAATTGAAGGCATGGACAACGTACTCAGCATCTCGTTCAGAGACCCCGCCACAGCACAAACACCGGGTGACGTAATTCATTCGATCACTATCGAAGCAAACTAACGTAGCAACCGGTCCAACCGGTTTTGGAGAAACAATGGCAGATCTTGCCCCACCGTCGGGTTCGCTCGACACATCAAAATCGTACACAGCAACGTTCAAGACAGAACGTGGCGAATTTGAAATTCAGCTGTTCGGTAGCGATGCACCTCTCACAGTCGAAAACTTCATAAACCTCGCCCGAGCCGAGTTCTACGACGGAACCACGTTCCACCGTGTAATTCCAGGCTTCATGGCTCAGGGCGGAGACCCAACAGGCACGGGAACAGGCGGCCCTGGTTACCGATTCGGTGACGAATTCAGTCCAAAGCTTCGCCACGACACCGAAGGAATTCTTTCCATGGCGAACGCAGGTCCTGGCACCAATGGAAGCCAGTTCTTCATCACCTTCGGTCCAACACCACACCTTGATGGGCGACACTCAGTTTTCGGCAAAGTGATCAAGGGAATGGACGTTGTAAAGTCGATTCGAGAGCGAGATCCGATGAGCGATCCAAACCCTGGTGATTTCATCGAAACTGTCGTAATCAACGAGAAGTAAAGCTCGAACGTCACATCCCGAAATGAAAAGAGGCACTCGATTGAGTGCCTCTTTTTTATCTTGCTTGTGGTGACTAGTCTCCGGCTGATGGAGATGGTCCACCAATCGAATTATTCGGAACTACTCTTGGATTGTCGTCCGCTTTGACCTCTTCCGACGGAAGATTGTTGTTCACTCTGCGGGTTGCCTGAATACTGAACGAAAGGAGCCGTCCCCCAACTCCGAGCTGAACATCTTCCTCAAGCTCGATCGTTGGACCCGCAGGTCGACCGTTAACACGCAGAGATGGGTCACCAGCTACTGGCTTGTTGACTAGGGTTACCTTGTTCTTACCAAACTTGAATGAGCCACCTTCAAATGGAAGTTCACGAGCCTCTGTCGCGTTCACTACGTTTCGGGCAACGAACCGCCGCATGTATGATCGTTTCATTCGAGCAAAGTCAACAATTACCCTTCCCTGGTCATCAACAATGTATCCGTATGGAGTGCTCTTGCTAAGCGACCAGATCAGGACGATAGCAAGTGCTACAAACACTCCCCCAAAAGCGGCAAGCGCTGGGATTGGCAATCCGATAATTCGAACCGGTTCTTCAGTGATCACTGCTGTCATGGATGCAGTAGGTGTGACCCGTGTGTACCTGCGACCCTGATACTCACCCGCGAGTGTTACTTCGAGTTCGTAGTCTCCACTGTTTGGGACTATCGCAGAAATATCAAACTCCCACGCCTTGCCTGGTTCTGGCTCATGAGTTGGGAACACGGCAGCGGACAACTGACCGTTTTCACCGGTCAAAATTGCCGAAACATCTGCAGGATCAGTCAGGTATGGGTAGTCACCGATCATCACCTGAACTCGACCGATTCGGCCGTATTTGCCAAGGTGAGTTTCAATGTCAGCTACTTCAACAAGATTGATCGTTGGGAACGACTCACTCCTGTAAGCGTTTCCACTCATAAGAGTGGCGCCGTAATCAGCCCACGATAATTCGAGCTGAACGTCGTTGATTCCTTGCGCTTTCGGAGCCGTTAGCTGAACTGAGTACACACCGTCGTTTGCCAGGCGGTCACCGTTTTCGCCGCTGTCATTGAGTACAACGACTTCGGTCGTGCCACTCGCTTTAGATATCGTTGCCTCGATCTGAGCGCCAGTAAGCAACTGAGCTGAATCACCATTGAATGCAGCTGCTTCGATGATCGCTGGTTCACCTACCGGGACAGGTGGCTGTTCGATCAATCGGAGTTCAAGAGGGCTTTCGATCTGCACGCTCGCTACCAGCTTCGACGCAGGGCCAATACCCTGGAGCGTCCAGTTGCCTGGTACAGGAGAATAGATGCGTACGTGAACAGTTGTTGGGGTCTCGTTGATCTCGACATTCTGCATCTCATCCCCTGCCCTGGTCCCACTAGGTGAGAACACAGCAACGTCAACATCCTGGTGCTGACGGACGAACACAGACGAGAAAACGTTCGTGTGCGGGGCAATATCGAGGTTTACGATCGCTGCCGAGTTATCGTGCATCTCGACATCCATTTGGGTGGTGAGATCCAGACCTACAAAGTCTTTGATTACAGCATTGATACCTTCGGCGGTGCCAGCATCGTAGAACTTCCCGTCAGTCCCAAACGCGAGGTCTGACATCAGATCGCGCATTGGTGCCTCGGTCGACGGCAGCGTAACCACGTCGATTACCCAATCTTGTGCGCTGAAAAGGTCAGCCACATTGTTCAGTCGATCACGAGTATTTTCCGATTCCCCCAAAATGCGACCAGTCGTCATTAACGCAACTCGTGACCCGGCTTGAGCGTCGATTCGAGTCATGAATGCAAAAGCGTCGGTCAAAGCAGCAATCTGGTCAGAGCTTGCTGGACCGACAGGTAGCTCACGGAGTTCAGTTACTACATCGCCAACGAGCCTAGTGCCTTCTGGGCCCGTTGATGCGGAACTCAGTTCTGAAATTTGAACCCCGTATGTTCCGGCTCCAATCGTTCCTGCGTCAGTGCCACGAACCATCGTGAACGCGATCGACTCTGCTGTGTCGAGATCGCGTTGTACTGGTGAAGCGCCCTGATCAATCAAAACCACTAGTACGCCGTCTTCACCGATCGGATTGGCGGCTTGGGCCGGGAGAGCAGCACCTACAAAAAGCACGGTGAGAGCAATGATTGCTATCAGAGACGGACGACGCATTTCGAACTCCGAAAAATTAAGACCTAAAACTGACCGAGGTTGATCCCACCACGGTTGGCGGACGATGAATAAATCGACTCTACGTACGCGCGCCCGTTTGCTTCAGATGGTAGTTA
>Ga0182083_1229278_pt1 | contig 12428 bp, 10 predicted proteins | sample 071ome_10_FD_127751 | JGI IMG/M metagenome (GOLD analysis project Ga0182083, IMG submission 127751) | Metatranscriptome of coastal salt marsh microbial communities from the Groves Creek Marsh, Georgia, USA - 071413AT metaT (Metagenome... | ecosystem: Environmental > Aquatic > Marine > Intertidal...
GCAGTATTCTGGTATCTATTTGTGGGAGGGCGCTTGCGCGCGACAAATAATAAATGAAAGCACTTATCCAACGAGTTAAACACGCCAAAGTTGAAGTATCTGATGAAGTCACTGGTCAAATTGATCAGGGAATTTTAATTTTATTAGGTGTTGAAAAAACCGATACGCCAGAGCTGGCGGATAAGCTTTTGCAAAAGATTTTAAAGTATCGAATCTTTAATGATGAAGATGGCAAGATGAACTTGAATGTGAATCAAGTGGGCGGCAGCTTGCTGGTGGTTTCTCAATTCACCTTGGTGGCCGATACACAAAAAGGCACGCGACCTGGCTTTAGTAAAGGGGCGTCGCCCCAGCTTGGAGGGGAATTATACGATCACTTTTGTCGCCAGAGTGCGAAAGAAATTCATACTCAAACCGGAAGATTTGGTGCGGATATGCAGGTGAGCCTCTTAAATGATGGTCCTGTGACGTTTTGGTTGGAGGTTTAGGCTGATGATAAAGGTACACCAAAAGAGGGTGCACCTTTTTTCTTGAGAAGCGGACGAGATTTAGAAGAGTTGCTCGGGAGAATAGTCCTCTTCTGAATCTTCACCGTTACTGTCAAAACTCCCCTCAGTAGTGATTGGAGCGTCTTCCATTTGTTGGGGAACGTTCTCATCCCTAAATATCTCAAAAATTGCGTTGGCCTGACCCGGGTAGGCACGGTTACCGGTTTCCGGATCGATACGGATATTCACTAGGCCGTCGGGGCGTTTGATCGGTGATTCTGGCATGCCTTCTAGAGCGGTAGCCATAAAGTCAACCCAAATAGGTAATGCGGTATTGCTACCGAATGCATTGCGACCAAGGGTGGACGGGGTATCGAAACCGACCCAAACATTGGCGACCAGTTTGTTGTTGTAGCCAGAGAACCAAGCGTCTTTTTGGTCGTTGGTGGTGCCCGTTTTACCGGCTAGGTCTTGACGCTTAAGCGCGAGCGCTCGCGTGCCGGTTCCTCGTTTAATCACATCTTGCAGCATGGTGTACATGATGTAATTCACTCTAGGGTCCATCACTTGTGGGGCGATAGGAGGGTATTGAGCGACGAAGTCTTCGAGTGGCATAGGACGGTTAGGATCTATTGCACCATCAAGGGCGTCATCGATACCGTCACCTACGCCATTGCTTTCGTATTCCTTGATCTTAGCCTTGTGCTCTTTAATGGCCCTTAGGCACTCGCCACACACGATGGCTGGTTGATGCTCGAATAGGGTTTCACCTAAATCGTCCTCAATCGTTTGGATATAGTAGGGCGTCACCCGATAGCCACCATTAGCAAGCGTGGTGTATCCAGTGGCCATTTCGTAGGGGGTTAATCCGGATGAGCCGAGTGCAAGTGATAGGTCACGGTTGAGTTTGGAACGAGGAATGCCCAGCTTTTCAATGTAGCGAATGGTGCGACCAATGCCGGTGCGGCTGAGCAATCGAATGGAGACGAGGTTACGAGATTTATATAGTGCCTGACGTAATCGAGTCGGACCGAAGAATTTACCGCTATAGTTTTCGGGTCGCCACACAGCTTCGAGACTGTCGTCTTCAAACACCACGGGTGCATCATTAATGATACTGGCGGGGGTGAAACCGTTTTCTAGGGCTGCACTGTAAACGAAGGGCTTAAAGCTCGAGCCTGGCTGTCGATCTGCTTGAATGGATCGATTGTATTTGCTGCGTTTGAAGTCATAGCCGCCTACCAGCGCTCGCAAAGCCCCATTTTGAGGGTCGAGAGAAACGAGTGAGGCCTGTACTTCAGGTTCTTGTGCTAGCCAATACACCCCGTTGATGTTTTGTATAAGCACCTTTTGGCCGATTTGAAAAGGCAACTCACCCCACTTGAGCTCAGCCCCGAGTTGGTTGATGGACAGGTATTCGCGGGCCCATTGGTAGCCTTCTTTGGGAATGGCGATTTCGGTACGATCAACGGTAACGACTTTCAGTGACTGAGATTCATCATCACCAAACCCGGAGACTACAGCCCAAGCGAGATCGCCAGGGGCGGTTTCGTCCTTTAAGCTGCTTATCCATGAGCTAATATTGAGATCCCTAGGTGATGGCGGTAAATCAATGTATTTATCTGTCTGCGGCGCGCTATCCTCTTCCTTTTTCCATGATGTTGGGGCGATTCGTACGGGTACCGCTTGTTGCTCAGGTAGAATAAAGGTGGGAAGTACGCTGCCTTGTTGAGATCGCCAACCGTGCTTGCGATCGTAATTGTGTAGTCCTGCACGCACGGCGTTCTGAGCGGCAACCTGCAGCTTGCTGTTAATAGTAGTCGTGACTTTGTAGCCTTTGGTGTACAGGTCGTCAGGGTATTGTTCTTGCAATTCGGCCCTCACTAACTCAGCAATGTAGGGGGCTTCGATTTCGGTGGCGAGGCCATGGTATTTTGCGGTTACCGGCTGGCTACCTGCTTCGTCAAATTCTTCCTGGGAGATAAAACCGGCTGTGAACATCCTGGCGAGTACATAGTTGCGTCGGATGCGAGCGCGCTCAGGGTTGTTGATTGGATTTGCCGCACTAGGCGCCTGAGGCAGGCCTGCAATCATGGCCAATTGAGCTAAGTTCAGATCTTTAATCGGTTGGCCGTAATACACTTGGGCGGCCGCTTCAACACCATAGGCGCGCTTGCCTAGATAGATCTTGTTGACGTAGAGCTCCAGGATTTCTTCTTTGGAGAGCTCTTCTTCAATGTGTAGAGCCAGTAGTATCTCGGTAAACTTTCGAGTGAAGGTTTTTTCACTACTTAAATAGTAGTTCTTGGCCACCTGCATGGTAATCGTACTGCCCCCTGACTTTTTCTTGCCAGTGGTAATGAGCTCGATGGTGGCGCGGGCAAGGCCTTTGATGTCAATGCCAGGGTGTGTGTAGAAGTTTTCATCTTCTGCGGCGATGAGTGCATTGTAAAATTGTTGGGGTACTTCGGAGTAGCTGACTGGTTGGCGACGCTTCTCGCCAAACTCCGCAATGAGTCGTTCATCTTCGCTGTAAATTCTAAGCGGTGTTTGTAATTGTATGTTTTTTAAACTCTCGACAGATGGGAGAGTCGGTGCTAAATACAAATATACACTGAGGACACCTAAAATAAGACTAAAAAAGCCACCAAAGGCTGCCAAAATCAAAAAACGCAAAACAGGTCGATTTATTTTCATCATTAATTGCTTAGAATGCTGAGTAACCCAGTAAATATGGGGCGCGGACATTATAAATGGTTTTTGTTCTTTTCGCAGGATTGTGCTTATAATGAGTCACTATTCGTGCGTTTTGGCACTATTCAAGCCTCTCAGTGCTGAATTACAGAAGGAATAGCAGTGCTAGCCAATCTATTTAAAAAGAAAAATAAGGCTGTCCTTGGGATCGATATTAGCTCAACTAGCATCAAATTGATTGAACTTAGTGAGCAAAATGGACGATTACAGGTCGAAGCCTATGCAGCTGAACCTCTGCCGGAAAACGCCGTCGCCGAACAGGCTATTAATGACGAAGAAGCCGTCGGTGGAGCCATTAAAAAAGCGATTCAGCGATCGAGAACCAATCAAAAGCGTGCGGCAGTAGCCGTGGCGGGTTCCACTGTGATTACCAAAACCATTCAGATGGCAGCAGGGCTGTCTGACGATGAAATGGAAAATCAGATCACGGTTGAAGCAGATCAGTACATTCCCTACCCCTTAGAAGAGGTGGCCATGGACTTTGAAGTTCAGGGGCCTGTTGAGGGGAATGATCAGCAGGTGGATGTTTTGCTGGCGGCCTGTCGTAAAGAGACGGTAGAGCGTCGTGAGGATGCCGTTGAGATCGCTGGGCTAGAGTCTGCCGTGGTTGATGTGGAAGCCTACTGCATTGAACGAGCATTTGAATTACTTCAGCCTCAGCTTGAGGGTGAAGGTGTTGATACGGTGGCCATTATGGACATTGGGGCCACCATGACGACCCTAAACGTATTAAATGAAGGCAAGATCATCTACACCCGTGAGCAGATGTTCGGTGGTCAGCAGCTCACAGAAGAAATCCAGCGTCGTTATGGCATTAGTGCTCAAGAAGCCATGAAAGCCAAACTTGAAGGCGGTCTTCCGGATGATTATCAGTCTGAAATCCTAGAGCCTTTTAAAGACTCAGTGGTTCAGCAAGTCAGTCGATCCCTGCAATTCTTTTACAGTTCCAGTCAGTTTAACGATGTGGACTACGTTATTTTAGCGGGGGGCACATCCTCTCTCGATGGTCTCGCTCAGCTCGTACAAGAAAAAATTGGTACCCCTGCCATCGTCGCTAACCCATTTGCGGATATGACCATTAGCAACAAGGTGAATACTCAGTTGCTTGCGAACGATGCTCCAGGATTGCTGGTTGCCTGTGGTCTGGCCATGAGGAGTTTTGATTAATGGCTAAGATAAATTTAAGACCTTGGCGTCAGGAAGAAAGAGACCGTAAACAGAAAGAGTATATTGCTGTTCTCGTCGCGGTTGGCATCGCCGCGTTTATGTTGTGGCAGCTGGTTGCGTGGGCGTATTCAAATTCGATTTCTGGTCAGCAGAGTCGCAATCAATACCTCCAAACCCAGAGCTCTTCGATGGATGCGAAAATCAAAGAGATTCAAGAATTACGGAAAAAGCGAACCCAACTACTGGATCGTATGAAACTCATTCAAGATTTGCAGGGTAATCGCCCGGTTATTGTCCGTGTATTTGATGAAATGACGCGTTTGATGCCGGAAGAGGCTTACTTTGAAACGGTTAAGGTGAATGGCACGCGCTTTGAATTAAAGGGTAAGGCTTCTAGCAATGAGCAGATTTCTCAACTTATGAGAAATCTCAATAATAGCCCTTGGTTTACTGCTCCAAATCTTATTGGTGTACGCGCAAATAAAGGCGGTTACAACGAATTTGATATGACGGTTGTCCAGACCACACCTTCTTCGGATGAGGTGAAATAAATGAACTTTCAAGAGTTAAACGAAAAGTTTGAAAGCTTTGATCCGAATGACATCGATTGGAATAACATGGGCTCCTGGCCGCTTCTGGGCCGTGCGATCTTCGCTGCTTTGGTGTTTGTCGCGGTTTTGGCGCTCGGCTATTTCTTAGATATATCGGACAAAATGGCGTTTTATGACAGTGAAGTCGCGAAAGAAGAGACGCTTAAGGAAACGTTCGAGTCGAAAGCCTTTAAAGTAGCGAATTTGGCAGCCTATAAAAAACAATTGACCGAAATCGAGGAGTCGTTTGGTTCGTTGCTACGTCAGTTGCCACGGGATACAGAGGTTCCTGGGTTGTTAGAAGATATTACCAAGGCGGCTCAATTCTCGAGTTTAGAGATTAAGTCCATTAAGTTGGATAAAGAAGTTGAAACGGAGTTTTACACCGAACTGCCCATCAATATTGACGTGGTGGGTGAATACCATGATTTTGGTGCGTTTGTGAGTGCGGTGGCAGGTTTAAACCGAATTGTGACCCTACATAACTTCGAAGTAGTCTCCGCGGGTACGGATGATACCAATCTTTTAAATCTCAAAATTGTGGCGAAGACGTATCGTTATAATGATGAAGTTAAGAAAGACACTCGTAAGAAAAAACCGGTGAAAAGGAAGTAAATGATGAGACATATTTTACTGTTGCTTTTCACTTTGAATCTAGCTGCCTGTGGTGGTTCAGATTTAACCGATTTGGAAGAATTTGTTGCGCAAACCGCAGCGGGCCCCCGTGGTCGTATACCCCCATTACCTGAGTTTAAGCCTTATTCTGCTTTCATTTATTCTGCATCTGCACTGAGATCGCCATTTGAATCGCCGGTTCTATTTGATGAGCTGGCCTCTCGACAGGATAACTTGGTCGAGCCGCCTGACGAAAATAGAAGAAAGGATGCATTGGAGTCTTTCTCTCTGGGTGAGCTATCGTATCGCGGCGTGTTATCCAAAGGCGATGATTCTGAATTGGTGGCATTAGTGCGCACCACTTCTGGCCAGGTTGTTCAAACTAAGTTAGGCGATTACTTAGGAAAGAATAATGGCAAGATTATCGGAATTTCTGAAAATAAAATCGACGTAATTGAAACTGTACCAAATGGTAGTGGAGGCTGGATCTCTAGGCCGCAGACACTGGGGCTACATGAGTCCGGAGGATTTTAAAAATGAAGATCATGAATAGATTTTGCTTATTGGTAGCGGCGTTACTGCTGTCCAGCTTCGGCCATGCCACCATTATTAAAGACATCAGTTTTGTTTCGTTGCCGGGGGATAAAACAGAAGTTAAATTGACGATGGACGGCACGCCTCCAGTGGTGTCTGGTTATACCATCGAACAACCCGCGCGTATTGCCTTGGACTTGCCAGGTGTTGTGAGTGAACTGCCGAGTAAATATCACAAGGTGGGCATGGGCAACACTCGTACAGCCATCATTGTGAGTACGGAAGAAAAGACCCGTTTAATTTTAAACTTAACAGAACTTAGCGGGTACACAACCCGAGTGGAAGGCAATGACTTATATGTATTGATTGGCCAAGACGGCGCTGTGGCCTCGGAAGGGCAAGATGATTTGTCTCCGGTTCAGATGCAAAAGGTGCTTAAGAAAGAAGCCAACAAAATTGTCGATGTGGATTTTCGTCGCGGTGACCTAGGCGAAGGCCAAGTTCAGATCACCATGAGCAATCCTCGCGTACCTGTGGATATTTCTCAGGAGTCAGGACGTATTCGTGTTGAGATTTCGGATACTGAATTAGGTGATTCATTGAGAAGACGTTTGGATGTGCGTGATTTTGCAACGCCAGTGCGTTTTATCGATGCGACGATCGAAGAAGGGCGCCCAGTCTTCTTGATTGAGCCAACGAAAGACCTATACGACTACCTTGCATTCCAAACAAACAATGTTCTTACCGTAAGTGTGAAGCCATTAACCCAGGATGAAGAAGATCGTATTAAAGAAGAGCGCTTTCCTTACACGGGTGAAAAGCTGTCTTTGAATTTCCAAGACATTGAAGTTCGTACGGTACTTCAGATTATTGCCGACTTTACGGGCTTTAACCTTGTGGCGAGTGACTCGGTACAGGGCAACATTACTCTTAGGTTGAAAAATGTTCCTTGGGATCAGGCGTTGGATATTGTGCTGAAATCACAGGGGCTTGCTAAGCAGTTAGTGGGTAATGTGATGATGATTGGCCCTGCTGACCAAATTGCGAATCGCCAGAAGATCGAACTTGAGGCAAATCGTCAGGTTGAAGAGTTCGCTCCGCTTCGCACAGAGTTTATTCAGGTGCGCTATGCGAAAGCCACAGACCTTTTAGCACTGGTTGCAAGCGAAGAAACGCTGCTAACAGATCGCGGAACAGCCAGTGTAGACTCTCGTACAAATACGCTCATTGTTCAGGATACGGCATCTTCGATTGAATCTCTAAGACGAGCTATCAAGATCCTAGATATTCCTGTGCGCCAGGTATTAATTGAAGCGCGTATTGTGGTGGCGACGACCAATGTTGGCGAAAACCTAGGTATTCGCTGGGGTGGTGGTTACGGTGTTGTGAACAACAACAATCTCGTGCTAGCCGGCGGTAATCTAGATACGGTCAGTCGTTTTAATAATAATATCCTTGCGGCTCAACGTGGTGAAGTACCTGAAGACATCGATTTGGATCAGGCATCGATTGTTGATTTTGCCGTGGCAGACCCAGCAGCCGCCTCGATTGCGTTTGGCGTGAACACGGGTGATTACTTGCTGGATTTGGAGTTGTCAGCTCTTGAGTCAGACGGCATGGCCGAAATTATTTCGCAGCCTCGTGTGATCACCGCGGATGGCCAAACAGCTGCGATCAAAGCTGGTACAGAACTGCCTTACTTGCAAGCGTCTTCATCGGGCGCGACCACGGTTGTGTTTAAAGAAGCTGTATTGAAATTAGAAGTGACGCCTCAGATTACGCCGGATGATCGCATTTTAATGGATCTGTGGATCAACAAAGATGCGATTGGCGAAATCTTTAATGGTATTCCATCCATCGATACCAATAACGTGAAAACTCAAGTACTTGTGAATAATGGTGAAACCATTGTTTTGGGTGGTGTTTTCCAGTCTGAAGAAGTCACGCAGATCGATAAAACGCCATTCTTTGGTGATTTGCCGGTCATCGGTCGACTATTTAGACGTACGACTCACACAGAAGATAAGAGCGAATTACTCATCTTCATTACCCCAAGATTGGTAAAAGATGTATTGAGTGCTCGTTAATCTTATATGATCAAACGAAATGTATTTTTAGTCGGGCCGATGGGTGCTGGAAAAAGCACCATCGGCCGTTTGCTTTCCGCTGAATTGAAGTTGGACTTCAAGGATAGTGATAAAGAAATTGAAGATCGATGTGGATGCAATATTCCGTGGATTTTTGACGTAGAAGGTGAATTGGGTTTTCGTGACCGCGAAGTAGCTGCGATCGAAGAGATTACTCAAGAAAAAAATGTCTTAATGGCGACGGGCGGCGGTGCTGTACTGCGGCCAGAAAATCGCGCTGCTTTGAGTGGGCGCGGTGTGGTGGTTTATCTTAAAACCTCTGTAGACCAGCAATTGGCGAGAACGGAAAAGGATAAAAATCGTCCTTTGCTTCAGACCGAAAATCCTCGTGCCATATTGACTAAGCTCATGCAAGAGCGTGATCCTTTGTATTCAGAAGTTGCCGATATTGTGATTCAAACGGATGATCGTAATCCTAAGTATGTTGTGCAGGAAATCATTAAGCGCCTGCTAGAACTGGAAGCGATAAACGAATAATGAAAACCTTGAATGTTGATTTGGGCGAACGCTCATACCCTATTCACATTGGTGAAGCCCTTCTTTCTCAGTCCGACCTTATTTTGCCCCATGTTAAGGGCAAGCAAGTCATGATCGTTACCAATGACACGGTTGGGCCATTGTACTTAGATCAAGTAAAGCAGTTGTTTCCGAGTAGCTATAAGGTTAATGAGGTTGTATTGCCTGATGGTGAGCAATACAAGACCCTAGATTACCTTACAAAAATTTATGATGCTCTGTTGGAGAATCGCCATAATCGCACGACGACTCTGGTGGCTTTAGGGGGCGGTGTCGTTGGAGACATGACAGGCTATGCCGCTGCCAGTTATCAGCGTGGCGTGGACTTTATCCAAATTCCAACCACGTTGCTATCTCAAGTGGATTCTTCTGTTGGAGGTAAGACCGGTGTGAACCACCCGCTGGGCAAGAATATGATCGGTGCCTTTCATCAGCCCAATTGTGTGCTTATCGATGTAAAAACACTGGACACTCTACCAGATAATGAGCTTTCAGCAGGTCTGGCTGAAGTGATTAAATACGGTTTGATATCGGATGAGTCGTTTTTTGCTTGGTTAGAACAGAACATGGACCGCTTGGTGGCCCGTGATCAAAGCGCATTAATAGAAGCGATAGAAGTCTCTTGCGCCAATAAGGCCCGTGTTGTGGCAGCGGATGAACGAGAAGGCGGGATTCGAGCCATTCTCAACCTAGGTCATACGTTTGGGCACGCTATTGAAACTGATCAGGGGTACGGCAATTGGCTCCACGGTGAGGCGGTGGCTACTGGGACGGTGATGGCTGCTGATCTGTCTTACCGATTGCAGTGGATCAGTGCGGAAGAAGTAACGCGCACGATAGAGTTGTTAAAGCGCGCCAATTTGCCGACGGAATGCCCGAAAGGCATGACACCAGAGCGTTTCAAGGATTTAATGTCTGTGGACAAAAAGGTCTTAGATGGTAAGCTCAGACTGGTGTTATTGAAGCGCATCGGCGAGGCCGTTATCACTGACGACTTTGCTATGGACCTTTTTGATGCGACGCTGGAGCATCTAACTACTCACTAGGGAAATGGGAGGGACTGTATGGCGTCAATGGAAATTGCGAACAGTCGCCCTATCATCGTCGGCGAGCGGGAACAGCAATTGGATATGATGCTGCACCTGCTCGAATTTAGTCAGATGGTTGTTCTTGTTACAGGGAGCAGCGGATCGGGCAAGTCTACCTTTCTTAATGCTGCTGGTTCTCAGTTAGCAGTACATCACCAAGTCTTTCAATTGCCTTCGTCTCGTTTGTTAAGCGAAGATGATTTGATTCGGGAGTGGTCCGATCAATTAGGATGCCACGAAAATTCTGCCTCAATTCATTTGGCGTTAGGTGAGCTTCAAAAGCGGGATGAGTTGTTTTGTGTCTTGATTGACGACGCACATTTAGTTGAGTTGCCGGTATTGATCATGCTTGCGGAATGGTCATCTCAGTATGAAAACCTTCGCATCGCATTGGCAGGTGATGATGTACTGCTTAATCTTGCGCATTCTGTGATGATGGAGTTAAGCGAAAAGAATCTGTTCCACACGATTCACCTTTCTGCGCTTAGTGATTCGGATATGGATGGCTTTATCTCTGAATATTTGCAGCAATCCAATTTCTCAACGACCCCATTTAGCAGTCGCCAGCTGTTGCAAATTAAGCAGTTAGCGAAAGGCAATACGGGTAAGTTGGCGAAACTACTTGAAAAAAGCTTGTCGAAACAGGCGAGCGCAGGGGTATCCAAGTTTCCGGTGGGGCATGTGGCGGCGATTGTATTGGTGGCAGTTTCATTAGGTGCATCCTATTGGATAAAAGACTCTGCAGAGGAAGAAGACCCGTTGGCGAAGATCATTGAACAGGCAGGTCAAAGCGATGCGCTTGCCATGATGGAGAGCAATGTGGTTCTGGAAGGTGAGCCTCCTTGGGGTGAGTCTGAAGAGGCGTTTCCAAATGCGGGTAATGCTGGGTCGCAGTCTGGAGAGTTCACAATAGCAGAAAGCACAAACGAGTCTGTTATGGACATTGAGGAAGAGAGGGCTCCTTCCCAAGAAGTAGCGCCAGCGATCGCAAATGTAGCCAATGAGTCCTCTAAACCTAAAGTGGTAGCACCGACGCCTGAGGCAGTCGCACCTGAAAAACCAACAGAAATTGAATTTAGTCATCCATTGTTAAAGGCAGACAAAAACCAATATGTGTTGCAGTTAGTGGGGGTGAGAAGCAAAGAGTCAGCGAGCCGAGTGACGGAAGACCTTAAGCGTCAGCTTGGTACCTCTAAAGTGTCCTTCTATGAAACGCGCTACCAAGGCAAACCTTGGTATGTGGTGGTGTATGGGCCAATTGGCAATCAAGAACAGGCCCGCGCCCAAGTGGATCAAATTGCTCGCTCCACCAAGACAAAGCCATGGGTCCGCCCCGTCGCTAAGATACAGGAAGATATGGCGAAAATTGACTAGTTGATCAATCCCTTAACATGGATTACAGTCTTAGGCAATTCCCCCTAAATGGCTAATTTATTTGAGCCAACCCCTCCGCATGTGTAGAATACACGTCCTTTTGTCTGTTCAAAAATACTGAATCGGCATTAGAATGTCTTATAAGGCATTGAATTCCAAAGAAATGTTGATGAGAGCGTCTATGAGAACAGGTCTGTACACGCCAGGTGATTTTAAAGACAACTGTGGTTTTGGCCTTATTGCCCATATGGAGGGTAAGGCGAGCCACGACCTTCTGCGTACTGCCATTGAATCATTGACCTGTATGACCCACCGGGGTGGTATTGCCGCTGATGGCAAGACAGGTGATGGCTGTGGTTTATTAATTCAAAAGCCTGATAGTTTCCTACGAGAGGTCGTGAAAGCGGACCTCAATCTTGACCTGCCTGAGCAGTATGCTGTGGGTATGGTTTTCCTTGATTTAGATATGGCCAAGGCAGATCAGCAGCGTTCTGCCATGAAAGAAGCCTTCGAAAGTCAGGGCCTGACCGTTGTTGGGTGGCGTGAAGTGCCAACCGACAATGCTTGTCTTGGTCCGATGGCAATCGACTGCTTGCCTCGTTTTGAGCAAGTGTTTGTTGCGTCTACCGATACACTAGATGAAGAAGCATTTGCTGTTAAATTGTATTACTCCCGCCGCAAAGCCGAATTGGCACTCGCGGATCATTCAGACTTTTACATCTGCTCGCTGTCAGAAAAGACGCTTTCGTATAAAGGTCTGATGATGCCTGTAGATTTGCCTAGCTTTTATAAAGATTTAGGTGATGAACGTCTAGAAACGGCGATCTGTGTATTCCACCAGCGCTTTTCTACCAATACGGCTCCTCGTTGGCCTTTGGCTCAACCGTTCCGCATGTTGGCGCATAACGGTGAGATCAATACCATTCGCGGTAACCGTAACTGGGCAGCAGCTCGTAGTGCGAAGTTTGAGTCGCCAAGACTTCAAAACCTTGATGAGATTCAACCTGTTGTGAACACGACTGGTTCCGACTCTTCTTCAATGGATAACATGTTGGAGTTGCTTCACACGGGCGGTATGAATCTGTTCCGTGCGATACGCATGATGATTCCACCGGCATGGCAAAATGTTGAAACCATGGATGCGGATCTACGCGC
>Ga0182083_1415304_pt1 | contig 11758 bp, 10 predicted proteins | sample 071ome_10_FD_127751 | JGI IMG/M metagenome (GOLD analysis project Ga0182083, IMG submission 127751) | Metatranscriptome of coastal salt marsh microbial communities from the Groves Creek Marsh, Georgia, USA - 071413AT metaT (Metagenome... | ecosystem: Environmental > Aquatic > Marine > Intertidal...
CCGCCATCATTGCCGCGGTGATCAGGACCCTGGATAGTCTCTGGTTTTTTGTTGAGAACATTTTCCGTTCTTACTCCGAATGATTCTTACCGGTGGAGTTCAAGTTTTGACCCCACCTAAAGTTTTTTAGGCAGGCGAAATGATCATTTGTTTCCGCCGTCACGATCAGGCTCTACCTTCATCCTTAAGAGGACGTTAACGATTCCTGAGGGTCGGTTAATTCGAAGTTAACTAAGCGAGTCGGCGACCTTGGCTATGCCATTTCGACCGGCAGAGAAAACACAAACTCTGAGCCTTCGCCCGTCGAACAGTGAGCACTTATCTCGCCACCATGTGCCTCAACGATGTGCCGAGCAATGGCAAGTCCAAGTCCGGTTCCAGGCTGTGAACGCCCGGGGTCTGTTTTAAAGAACCGTTCGAAGATGTGCGGTAAATGTTCGGGTTCAATTCCGGCTCCGGTGTCGGAAATAGAGAACCAGACGAATCCCTCTTCACCCCAGTAACGAATAGTCACCGCACCACCCGGTTCGGTCCACCGCACCGCATTACTCAAAAGGTTCGTGAGCACGTGATCGATCCGGTCAGGATCCGCTGACACCTTTGGGAGGTTGGTACCTTTTTCAACCCTTAGGTCAAGCTCTGCGTCAGTGAAGATCGGATCGAACTGACGGGTCGCGGCAACAATGAGTTGTTCTGGTTCAACGGGGCGGAACTCGAAAGGTTGTTCACCAGACTCGATCCGAGAAAGTTCAAGCATTTCCTCGACAAGCCGTTCCATACGGTCAGCATCTTCCATGATCATCTGGAAAAACATGCCCCGATTTTCCGGATCGTCGATCGCCCCACGTTCCAATGTTTCTACGGCTGCCTTCACACCAGCTATCGGTGTGCGCAGCTCGTGGGACGCGTTAGAGACAAACTCGCGCCTGGTCGTATCGAGTCTTTTAATTTCGGTGAGATCAGTAAGCAGTAACAACGCGCGCATTTGTGATCCATCCGGCGTCGGAAACGGGGAAGCGAAAACGGCAACCGTTGTTTGGCCACCCAATAATTCGATCTCCTGTTGGTCCAGTGGTCGATCCTTCATGGCGGCGCTCACAACCTCGTGAATCTGCGGATCGCTGGTTACCGTTGCAAGACTGGACCCGATCGATTCGGTAGTCGTATCTAGCATCTTCAGTGACGCAGGATTGGCAGATTCAATTTCCCCATCCTCAGCAATCACCATCACACCTTCTCGGAGAGAGTTCAGCATCGAGGAAAGGCGGATACGCTCACCTGTTTCGGCAATGATGTCGGCTCCGACCCGGTCGACAAGTCGATTCACTGCGCGGGCCAAACGCTGAAACTCCGAAGGGCCAACCGGTTCGAGGCGAACAGACCGGTCAATTGAAGTCGTCCTGACAACGTCTTCGGTGAGTCGCTGGAGCTGCCGAGTGAGCATGACCGCCCTGATAAAAGCGACCACGGCAGAGCCAAGTCCGGCCAGAATGGTTCCGACAACACCGAACAACAACGTACACGTCGCTATTACGGCGACCAGTACAGCTGTTTCTAGAGGGATTCTCCAGCGGAGAGAGAGGTTGCCCACGAGGTTCCTTGGACTCGTTCAGTATCTGAGAACAGGGATTCTATACGTTGATTCGGTAGCCAACGCCCCGAACGGTTCCCAGCAGTTTCGGACGAGCCGGATCCTCCTCGATTTTGAGCCTCAACCACCTGACGTGAACATCTACCGTACGGGTGTCTCCGGCGTAAGCAAAACCCCACACATCTTGTAGCAACTGATCCCTCGTGTAGACCCTGCCAGGATTGGACGCGAGGTGGGCGAGTAGATCAAATTCACGAGGGCGTAGTTCCAGCAAGTCGCCGTTGAGGCTCACTGTTCGTGATGACCCATCGATAACCAGACCACCGAGTTCTATTACCTGTTCGGGAGTCGCATCGGAGTGAGTTTGTATCATCTCCATGCGTCTGACCTGTGCGTTCACCCGCGCAAGTAGCTCTCGTACGCTGAACGGCTTAGTGACGTAATCATCCGCACCAGATTCCAGCCCCCCGATTCGGTCAACTTCAGCGTCACGGGCTGTCAACATCACGATGGGTACAATCGCCCCGCCCCGTCGGAGCGATTTACAAATCTCGAGCCCGCTTAGAGTTGGAAGCATCAGATCGAGCACGATCACGTCCGGGTTCTCAGATCGGGCTGCCATCAGCCCTGCGCCACCATCTTCGGCGACGACGACATCAAAACCGTCGGCAACCAGGTTGTAACGCAGCGTCTCTCTCAAAGTCCGGTCATCCTCAACGACGAGGACCTTTTTCTTCGCGCCAACGACCGGTTGAGAAGCCATGAGCAGTCACCTCGTAGTTCGTGAGATGCAACAGTCAAGCATTCATCACGAACCAAATCAGATTCATAAATTAAGCCTAGTTTACGGAATGTTAAACCGTGTTAGAGGTTACGCTGCGGGGGCGACCTGTGAGCGCTAGTTTTTGGGAAAATCACCGTCATCTACGTGCCGACACGCGGTTAGCTGCCCACAGCAACATCACCGTTGTGCGCATCAATGATGATGCCACAGTAGTGAAAACCGATAGCGGTCATAAGGCGGTACAGGTGACTGAGGAGATTGGATCTTGAGGGGTATGTCGCATCGGTTTTTGCCATGGGTGGGCTTTGACCTAGCTTCTACTGTTTTAGTTAATGTCGTTTTGGGCCGACGACAAAACTTCAGGATTCCCATCTGCGACGCCCACGCATAGAACCAACAGGAGTCCACAGGATTTATAGCTTCGCACTAAATAGACCCACTGACTAATCGGCTCAAACGTGAGCCCACAGGCTCATCGCTGAGGGCGTATGAGTGCCTGACCCAAGGCTTTCTTTAGACCTGTTGAGTGGTCCCAGATGACGCTGAACGGTAGGCCGCATCAATCATTTCTACTGCTCGCATGCCTGCCCAACCTGGAGCCCAGTTCACGTCATTTTTTCCTGAAACGACGTCAGCGAAATTCTCAGTTGGTCCGCCACCTTGATACGCCCCTGCATCTGGTGACAACTCCATTTCGAAGTTATTGCCGTCTCTCCTCAAGACCTGCAATCTAGCGCGGTCACAATCGATGCTCATTACGCCCTCGTTACCGAAAATTCGAACATCCACCTGGAACGGAGATTCGTTAGGCAACGTACCGGCTCCAGAGAATGACCCAATCGCTCCATTGGTGAACCTAACGGTAAACGAGTCGTAGAGCTCAACGTCACTAGTAGGTGCCGATGTCAGCGCCGCCACAGACTCAGCCTCAAGCCCTGTAAGCCAGTACGCAAGTCCAGCTGAGTGAGACATTTGCGCCAAGGCGTATCCACCTCCTGCAACATCTGGATCAGCCCACGTTGCGGCCCCCGGTTCAAACATATTCTCACCGACTCCGCCTCCATCACTGAGGAACTGCTTTCCTTCAAGAAGTGACCGAATCGGCGATGCCATGTGGCACATGACGTATTCGATTTCTCCTACGGCAACTGCATCCATCCGGCGCTTCGCCTCCTGGATGAACTCGGTATAGTGCCAACCGTACGGCACCATCAGTTGAACACCTTGCTCTTCAGCAACGCGCACTAACTCACGTGCATGTTCGGCGTTCGTCGTCAATGGCTTTTCGCAGAGAACGTGCAAACCTTTCTTCAGCGCAGCAAGAGCGTGTTCGTAGTGCATCGTGTGCGGAGAAGCTACGACAACGCCTTTTAGACCCGGAGTCTCAAGTAACTCAATGTAGTTTTCCGTGGCATGCTCAAATCCGAATCGCTCTTTTACCTGCTGGAGTTCGTCCGCTCCAAGCCTACATACGCTTGCAAGCTCAATGTCATCGCGTTCGACCAGCACAGGAAGGTGATTCGTCGTAGCCCACCATCCAGCACCAATTAGTCCGATTTTCGCTCGTTGATCTGACATTACGGTTTGTCTCCGTCCGAGTTGCCGAGCCCAAGAAAATCCAATGCGTCTGCCACTGCTGCATGAGCGACATCCTTCTTCGAAGCTTTTCCGCGTTGGGATTTTGGCTTCCTCTTTTTCTTCTTTTTCGGTTGGTTCGCCTCCAATCGGCGAGCCTGACATGAAGTGCAAGTGCAAGTTTTAGGGTGCTTGTGATCTGTGCGGTGGTGACGCTCTTTCATGACGGCAGTTTAGCTGTGGAATGCAGGATGATGATGTCCGGAGTCACTCTCGATCATTTTTGTCACGTCTGCCTTGGTGAGAGGATTCGCTGGCCAGAAATCAGGTTCGGTATGCGACAGTCGTAACAGCAAACGAGAAAGCTGTCCGACATATTCCTTAAGCTCTCTCGCGTTCAATTTATTTGCGGCATCTCCAGGTTCGTGGTGGAAATTAGCTGTTTCGTGCCTACCCCAGAAACGCCAACGCCAGGTGATTGAAGCGTCGATTGCTTCTTCGACGAATGGAAAGTGATCGGAGTGAGCGTCCATGTGTGCAAGAACGTGGCATTTCAATCCGTCCTTCATAGTGTCGAGTTGGGACTGCATGAACGTTCGCAAGTGCGGGAACATAAGGACTATTCCCTTCATGTGTCCGGTGGATAGCTCATCGAGATTGATGTTCAGAAGAGGTTTTGCTTCTCGATTCGCAGCCGACTTCGAGTAGTGATCCCTGACATATGCACGCGCCCCTTGTAGATGTTGTTCTTCACCGCTCCAGGTCGCGAACCTGATCGACAATCCGGGACGAACTCCAAGTTCGTCCTTGAGCTTAGATAAGACACGCGCCGCCTCCATAACCCCGATGGTTCCAGACGCGTTATCGTTTCCGCCCGGCACGCCAAGAACCGTGTCATGGTGTCCCGCGAGAATCACGTGTCGTTCAGGATGGGATTCTCCGGTTATTTCAGCGACCGTGTTGTACGCGGTCGAGTCAAAATATTTCGACTCCACTTTCACGCGTATAGACGGTGACGACCCTGCAATTCGGCGCAAATATGCCCCATCTTCAGAGCTTGTTTTGATCACTGCGATAGCGTCTTTTTGCGGTCCTACGGTCAACCATTCGTCGGAGTTCGAGTACTCCATTCGCCCACCGGTCTTCGGTTCAACGGCTATCACACAAGCTGCTCCCGCTTGTGCCAACCTGACTATCCGGGCGGTAAATGGTTCCGGGGTCGTGAACGGTTCGGGCGCAATGATTGCAAGGGCAACGTTGCCGCGTAGCGAGTCACCGAGACTGTCGACTTCGTGAGCACTTGCATGACCGGTGTCGACAAGCTTTGCGGTTACATCCGTTGGTTTACACCGAAGAAATGGCATGGAGGCAATTTCTCGCGCTGACTCCACCAGTCGAATTTCGACTTTACCGTGGCTCCATGTATCGATCTGAAACGGCTCAATTTCGGCACGGTCGAGATTTGCCGCCTCCATTTGAGAGCGGATGTAGTAGGCTGCTCGTCGGTCTTCTTCTGAGCCACCCCACCGTGGACCGATCACATCGCACAATTCTGTAACGTGCTGATTTATCAGCGATCCAGCCCACGCTTCGCCCATCAGAAAACGGTCAATCTCGTGCCAGTTGAGTGTCAATTGATGCTCCTTGTCGAGCGCATCTAAACGGAAAACCAAAATCTTACATACCGACAGGTGAGCAGGTAACAAGAATACGGTTACAACACATCCCCTCCACTCGAATCACAACTGCTTGATGTTACCCTCGGAGCTTCGACAGTTCATCAGGAGATCAGTAAGCCATGATCAAATCAACAACAATGGATATTCCAGGGCGAGAGATTACCGAGGTAATCGGTCTCGCACGCGGTAACTCAGTGCGAGCACGACACGCAGGTCGCGACATTGTTGCCGCGCTACGAAATCTCGTCGGTGGTGAGATCCAGGAATATGCCAGGCTCCAAGCAGAAACTCGGGAAATGGCAACTCGTAGAATGGTCGCAGAGGCGGAAAAAATGGGCGCCGATGCAGTTGTTGGCATCCGATACACCACATCGATGATCGCGTCCGGTGCGTCAGAAATTCTCGCCTACGGCACCGCCGTGAAGCTTGCCTAAAGCCTAAGATCCGTAGGTCTTCTCAACGTAGTCTTCAACCATTCCAATAAAGTCGGTCGCAATTTGCGGACCTGACAGAAACGTAACTCGCTCGCCGTCAACGAAGACGGGAGCGCGAGGTTCTTCGCCTGAGCCCGGAAGTGAAATGCCGATGTTCGCTGCCCTGGATTCACCAGGACCGTTCACAACGCAACCCATCACAGCGACCTGCAACGATTCTGAGCCCGGGTGTCTGCCTCTCCACTCAGGCAATCGCTCGTCAATGTGTTGTTGTATGTCCTGAGCTAGCTCTCTGAACAACGTTGAGGTGGTTCGACCGCATCCAGGACAAGCTGTGACCGATGGTCGGAATCGCCTTAAGCCAACGGCCTGGAGAATGTCCTGGCAGAGCCGAACTTCTTTCGCACGATCACCACCAACTTCCGGGGTTAGCGATGCTCGGATGGTGTCACCTATACCCTGCTCTAACAGAGTGCTGAGGGCAGCGGTTGTGGTCACGACTCCCTTTTGCCCCATACCAGCTTCGGTCAGTCCCAAGTGCAGCGCGAAATCACACTTCTCTGAGAGCTCGCGGTAAACCGCAACCATTTGAGGGAGTCGAGAAACCTTGCAGGAAATGATTATTTGATTCGGGGAGAGTCCGATATCTAACGCTGCCTCCGCGCTCGAGAGTGCGCTCTCAACGAGTGCGGCGTTTTCGACACCTTCAGAATCAAGCGGATCAGGACGGCGAGAGTTTTCGTCCATCTTCTGAGCCATAACGTCTGGATCAAGACTTCCGGCGTTGACACCGATCCTTACCGGCTTTCCAAGGTCCCGAGCGATTTCGATGAACTGAGTGAAATTCTCATCGTGGCGAGGACCACGCCCCACATTGCCCGGGTTGATTCGAAATTTGGCGAGGGTTTCAGCGAGAGCCGGGTAGTCCTTGAGCAGACGGTGACCAATGAAGTGAAAGTCTCCGACAAGCGGAACATTGCACCCGAGATCGGCAAGACGTTTTCTGATTTCCGGCACGGCCTCGGCAGCGGCGGCGTTGTTTACCGTTATACGAACAATCTCACTGCCAGCATCTGCGAGCAGCTTTACTTGAGCGACAGTTGAAGCGACGTCGGCAGAGTCGGTATCAGTCATCGACTGAACCACGACGGGATTTCCGCCGCCAATCGTTACTCCACCAACATTTACTGGATATGTTTTATCTCGCGCTGCCAGATCAATCCTCGCTCAATTCATCAGTTGGTATTGCAACTATCAAGTCTACTGTGAACTCGGCTTCGAGTGATACATCTCGGCGAGTATGGTGCCTGGGATGAACTAACTATTACCGATGTACAGAACCACTCGTACGACAGTCGAAACAACACCAACCCCCAGCAAACCAAAAAACAAGTTCCAACGCACTGAACCAATACGTTGCTTATGAGCAAGCAATGCAGGAATCCACATTGCGACAATCACGGGTGGAAGCAGAAAGTACATTCCTGTTGGAACGTCTCCAACAAGCCAAAGCGCGATCAACAACACCGAGCTGATTCCTGCGATCAGCATTTGGTTCCGGCGCGCCTGTGCGAGCGTCATAATCCGTCTAACCGATTATCGATTCGCCACGGATGATTCGGCTGACATCCTGAATCGATATCACGATGATTAATCCAATCAGCATGGCGAATCCGACCAGATGAACGAGTCCTTCTCGCTCAGGTGAAATTCGCTTTCCTCTTCGCAAGATCTCCACGAACACGAAGAAGATTCGTCCACCGTCTAGCGCCGGGATCGGCAGGATGTTCAGAATAGCCAGCGAGAGACTCAACGTTGCTGCAAGAGTAGCAAGAGTCACAATTTTCACGTCGAGACCGGCATCCGCCGTCGCAACCTCACCTGTCAGCTGACCAATGCCAACAGGTCCAACTGTCGACGGTCCATCGAACTGCGGGTTCGTGCTGCCAATGATTGCCGTCGTGAAAGCGTTTCGAGTGATGACAAGAGTGTCGATCGTTTGTCGCCAACCTGTCGGGAACGCTTTCAGCGGATTCAAGCCGACTTTCTCAATCCGGCGCTGCTCCTCGCTAATCTGAATTCCTGTTGCACCTTCCTGGATGTGTGTGATCACCCCTAATCCGTGGTCGTGTGCTCGGGCATCAGCCAGGGAAATTTCTTCACCTGCATTTTCAGCTCCAAATACAACCTTCAATGTGTCGCCGAGCGCTGCAGGTGGATCTAGTTCTGCCGCGTCAGCAACAGAAATTTGGTACAGCGTGTCTGTTGGCTCGACAACAACCGATAGTGTGTCGTTGGTTCCTGTAGCCGCTTGGTAAATCCTGGCTTGCGACAGAGCCATTTGGGTTTCAGGATCGGTGACGGTCTCGACCACCTCTCGGTTGGGCGGCTTCCATCGAGGAACGATCGTTACCTTCTCTGTCTCGCCGCTGTACTGATATTGACCTTCGGCAGGTCGGGCAAAAATATTCGGAATACCCGATTCTATTTCCCAAACAGATTCGGCTCCGAGTCGCACCGTTACTGCCTGTTGAAGTTCGCTGATGTTGTCTACAGACCTGCCATCAACGCTGACAATCCGGTCACCAGGCCGAATCCCCGCCTCATCAGCAGGAGAACCAGGGAATACCGTTGCGACTGTCACATCACTCAGGACTTTGTCAGACGGCCACATCAATACCAGCGGTAACAGGATGAACGGAATGATCGCATTCACGACTGCTCCGGCTGCCATTACGACGATTCGCTGCCATCGAGGTTTGCTTCCCAGTGAACCAACCGATTGACCGCTTTCCTCACCGACCATTCGGACGAAACCACCAAGTGGGAGCCAGTTGAACGACCAAAGCATGTCTGCCATGACGATCGTATCGCCGTCAAATGACTTGATCTTGCCAGTTACGATTTCTGCCCCTTCAGAGGCTTCTGAGTCGTCGCCTTTAGCGCGAGGTCGAACAGAAACCGCAACTTGGTTTCCATCATCATCTCGAACCGTTCCAATAGTCGCCGTTTTACCGATTATCGATCGCTGATCAACAGTTACAAATTCACCGTCGGCAGTCTCTATTTGCCTATGAGCACTTTCTGGCGCATCGGTCAAAACGTCACCTGTGTTCGCAGTGTCACCTTCATCGGTCGCCGGAATGGCAGCGAGTTCACTGCTCAACACCGTCATTTCGATCTCAAACGCGGTGCGTGAATCAACCTTTACAGGGGTTTTACCACTCCAGAGCCCACCGGCACGTGGAGGATATCCAAAGCCGAATTCGAGAGTTTTAACTCCAAATTTACGAGCGGTAAGAAGGTGTCCGAATTCGTGGAGAATTACGAGGGGGCCTAAGACGAGTAGAAACGTCACGACCCCGTAAAAAACTGTGTCTGGCATATGTAGTTAATGCTAGCCCAGAATTGTTGAGCTTTTATTTCTGCTGAGTGTGATTTCAGTTGCCCAGTTGGCGGCAGCAATTGTGTCGTCGATCGATGGGTCGGCAACAACTTCGTGCATTTCCAGGGTTTTTCGCACCGCATTTGGAATGTCAGTGAACTTGATCTTTCCGTCCAGGAACAGCTGCACCGCCGCTTCGTCTGCGCCTGCGAGAGCCGCTGGATACGTTCCACCCTTTTGACCATATTCGATGGCAAGACTGAAGCATGGGTAAAGAGAAGGATCCATCTCTTCGAAGGTGAGTGACCCCATGGCTACAGCGTCGATTGTCGGTAACGAAGGATTCGTAACTCTTTCAGGAAAGAACAAAGCGTGCTGGATTGGTTGTCCCATATTTGTCGGACCAAGTTGGGCTTTCAGAGTCCCGTCCTCAAATTCGACCATTGAGTGAACAATGCTCTGTCTGTGAACAGTTACGTAGATTTGCTCGAATGGGATGTCGAACAACCATCGGGATTCGATCACCTCGAAAGCTTTGTTCATTAAGGTTGCAGAGTCGATCGTAATTTTCTTGCCCATCGACCACGTCGGGTGCTTCAACGCTTGCTCTGGCGCGACGTCGTGCAATTCATCCCATTTGTAATCCCGGAATGCTCCTCCTGATGCCGTAATGACGAGTCTTTTCGGAGGACTGATCTCACCTTCCAAACACTGCCATATCGCCGATGGTTCGCTATCAACCGGCAGAATCGTTGCGCCGTGTTCGCTGGCCTTCTGTATGAGCAACTCGCCAGCCATGACGATCACTTCTTTGTTTGCGAGGGCGATGGACTTGCCATGCTCGATGGCAGCAAGAGTCGACGACATCCCGGCGCAACCGACGGTTCCGGCAACGACCAGATCAACCTCTGGCAGGGAAACGATTTCTTCTGTTGGTATTAGCTTGGTTCCACCATATCCAGATTCGAATTCACCAAGAGTATTTACAAATTTGGGCTTGAACTCGTCTACTTGCTGACGAAACAAATCAGAGTTGTAGCCGTTGCAAATACCGACGAGTTCGAATCTTTCAGGAAACTGGCGAACGATGTCGAGCGTTTGCCGTCCGATCGAGCCAGTCGAACCAAGAATTACCAGGTGTTTCTTCAAGCCATCCATACTGCAATCCAGTATACGACCGCCACGTTCAACATCAGGCTGTCCAACCGGTCCAGAATTCCACCATGTCCCGGAATCAGGACTCCGCTATCTTTTACATGAGCAACCCGCTTGATATGTGACTCGTACAAATCGCCGAATAGTGCAGTCACACCCAGGAATGCACCAAGTGAGATTGCAAACAACGTCGAAATCGGAAGCTCCTGGACAGCGTCGAGAGCGAACGCCACAACAGCTCCTCCTATGACTCCGCCAATAAAGCCTTCCCAGGATTTTTTCGGACTGATTGACGGCGCAATTTTGTGACGTCCGATTGCAACACCTACAAATAACGCAATTGAGTCGATCGTGTAGGTAACGAGAATCGCGAACAGTAAGAATTCTTGCCCCTTATCGTGCCCGGCGAGGGCTGGAAAGTGAGCTATGAGGATTCCTGCATACGCTCCAAACACAGCGAAACGGAGTATTGAACCTGTGTCGGCAGGACCAACGGTTTGGAGTCCAACCGTGAACCTCAAGAGATTTGCCAGAGCGAGGGCGACTGCAAGCAGAATCGGTAGTACCTCAAACTCACGTAGGTCGTTTTCCATCACGAGGACGGTCACGAAAGCGACAATTGCAGGACCACCAACCAAAACAACCGACCTGAGCGATTCAAGGTAAGAGCCTTCTGGTTTCATCATTCGGTGTAGCTCGTATCCTGCGATCACACCTGCAACCGAAGCAAGTAAGCCGATCCCAATTACGCCTGACCAAATCGCGGCCAAAACCAGAGGAATACCAACCGCTGCCGTGATTATTCGGACTCGCAATAGGATCTCCCTGAAAGAAATATCAGGTGCTGAGTTCGGATACTCAACTAGACGCGCTTACCAAAACGACGCTTGCGACCGCTGAAAGCTTCGAGAGCCTGGTCGATATGGTCTCCCTGAAAGTCTGGCCACCAAACGGGAGTGGAATAAAATTCCGCATACGCAGCTTGCCACAGCATGAAGTTGCTGATTCTCAGATCACCACCGGTTCTGATCAGTAGATCAACATCGGGCATCCCTGCGGAATACAGGTACCCGGCGAATTTATTCTCGTCGATATCCCCAGGTTCGACCCCGTCTTCGATCATTTGGCGTGCTGCGTGTGCAATTTCGGCTCGAC
>Ga0182083_1214746_pt1 | contig 11511 bp, 10 predicted proteins | sample 071ome_10_FD_127751 | JGI IMG/M metagenome (GOLD analysis project Ga0182083, IMG submission 127751) | Metatranscriptome of coastal salt marsh microbial communities from the Groves Creek Marsh, Georgia, USA - 071413AT metaT (Metagenome... | ecosystem: Environmental > Aquatic > Marine > Intertidal...
CAGTTTTTCAGCCAGATTGATGTCAACCCTGGGTGTAACAAAATGATCCTTGCCTTCGATCGGTTCCTTAAAGCTTCCACGAATCGTCTGCTGATCGACCACCAGGTCCTTTAGCCAGCTCTGTTCCAGGTAACGCTCGAATTCACTGTAACTGAGTTCAGCCTGGCTGGCGGTATGTCCCCAGAAACTTTGAAACAACACAACGCCCCACAATGCCACAAACAGATAGACAATATTCAGCTGATGTTTTCTCTCCATACTCTTTTCCTCAGTGACAACCACCATCGCCGGTGAGATGTGCAAGGTTATCGAGTTCACACTCCTCGCTGTAATGAATAAATCCGCGCTTTACCCGCTCCACCACACCAGAACGCAGATTTGCTGCGGTTTTTTCAATGGTTGTTTCGATCTTCTCCAGGGAGACCTGCAAAAGATCGTAAGTGACATAGAGACAAGCCTCCTCAAATACCAGCGTTTCCACACCCATCAGTGACAACAGGGATTGTTTCAATATCGCTTTGAGTTCGTCGCCAACAGGTTCAGCAAAACCAATACGGCGTTTTTTCAATGCCGTCTGACCCTTTTGCTTTGGCGACAAGCCATGTTTTGGGTCTCCGACAAACAGGTGCGGATGCGTTCTAAATCGGTCAAGGCACTGAGAAGAACAAAAGTAGTGATCGACACCCTGATAATTGAACGACAGAGATCGATTTATCTTCGTCATATGACAAACCGGGCAATGTATCGTGAATTCTAGCTTGCTCATTGGAATCACCTTCTCTGCGCCGGGTTCACACCATTCATTAGCTGATAAACCTCGCTTTCGGTTGTCAGAACCAATGTGGTCGATGAATCAATAACCCGTTTATAGGTATCCAGGGTTTTTACCAGATCATAGAGCTCGCGGGCCGATTTCGATTGGTTATAGGCTGCCGAATAAATTTCAGTTGCCTTGGCATCCGCCACACCCTGAATGGTCTGGATTTCGCGATAAGCTTCGGATTCGATGCGTTGCAGATCTTTTTCCTTGTTACCAATTATCTTGGCAGCTTCTCCGGCCCCCTCGGAACGGAAACGCTCGGCGATCTGCTGACGCTCACTGATCATACGGGCATAGATCTTTTGGCGGACGCTTTCGTTGTAATTAATGCGTTTAAAGCGGATGTCGAGCAACTCAATCCCGAACTCAGAGAGTTTTACCGAGGCCGCAGAAAAAATATCTTCTTCAATTTGCCGCCTGCCGCGCTGGATAGGTAGCAATTTCCCGATTTCTGCTTTCGTTAACAGCGGATCTACAGCAGGCTTTCTGCCTTTCGTGGTGCGAACAATTTCGATCAGCTCATGCTTGGCAACCGCGTTGCGCGTTTCACTGCCAAGAATATCTTCCAAACGTGACTGGGCACTGCGCTCATCCCGCAGGCGCAGAAAATACTGAAGAGGGTCCTTTATTCGCCAACGACCAAATGTGTCCACTGTGATGTAGAGCTTGTCCTTGGTCGGCATGTCATTGGCGGAGCCATCCCAGAGCAAAATACGCTTTTCGATGCGATTCACTTTCTGGATAAAGGGTATCTTAAGCTTGAGCCCCGCTTCGCTGATGATATCGCCCACCGGCTTACCGAACTGGGTAATGATGACCTGCTCGGTTTCGTTGACTGTATAGAATGCCTCGTAGGCGACTATTAACAGTGGAAAGAAGATCGCCAGGGCGATATAGGCTATGCGATTCATTGTGCACCTCCTTGCACAGTGTTGAGCTGCAGTAAGGGCAATACCGAAGCAGCCTTGTCGTCGAGCACGATTTTGTTGTTGACCGCAGGTAGAACCTCCTGCATGGTTTCCAGGTAGAGCCTCCGCCGTGTAACTTTCGGTGCTTTCACGTACTCTGCCAACAGGGCGTTAAATTTGGCTGTATCGCCTTCCGCCTGGTTGACCCGTTGCACGGCATAACCCTGAGCAGCCTGTATTGAACGCTCTGCGGTACCCCTTGCCTGGGGCACCGCCTTGTTGTACTCGCCCCGGGCCACATTGATCATACGCTCGCGCTCCTGCTGCGCTTCGTTAACCTCATCGAAAGACGCCTGTACGGGTTTTGGCGGATTGACATTTTTAAGCTGCACCTGATCAATGCGAAGCCCCATTTCATACAGGTTAACCACCTCCTGCATCTTCGACTGCGCATTAGCTTCAATATCTTGACGACCTATGGTGAGCACTTCGTCGACGGTTCGATCGCCAATGACTTCCCGCATCACCGACTCGGAGATATCGCGTAGCGCATCGCCGGGATCACGCACTTTAAAAAGAAAATCAAAGGCATTTTCAATGCGAAACTGGATAACCCATTCCACCAGTGCCGTGTTCAAATCACCGGTGACGATGGTCGTTTCCAACTCCCATTCTCGCGGATCAGTCATTTGTTTTTTGAAGGTTGCACCCGGAGTTCCAAAGCCAAACTCCTCTTTTAATTGGCGCTTAATCGGTACCTGGATTACTTGATCCACTCCAAAAGGGATTTTGAAGTGCAAGCCGGGCTCCACTACATAGTGGTAGTGACCAAAACGCTGAACAACACCAACGGATTCGGCTGACACCGTGTAATAACTGCTATATCCAAGGTAGATAACCAGCGCCACAATTAAACCCAGAATGATTTGACGAGGCGTGACGGGTATATCCGGTAAAGATTGGTTAGCATTATCGTTCATGATAGTCTCCTTTTAACGGCCCTTTGGCTAACGTACTTGCGTCAGCCGGCCCTAACTGGTTGACGCATCGGCGCCAATTTCGAAGATGTTGTTATCCAGGTACTGATGCGACGGAATAATCAAATTGGTCGGTGCCGGTACGCCTTTGAATACCCTGCCGGCCAAATCGAGCTTTGACCCGTGGCAAGGGCAAAAGAACAAGGCGTGGCAACACCTTCTATGCCTTCAGGGTCATAGTTCGGCACACCCTAGGTGCGTACAAATACCCACCGCCCGCGCCTTGGCGCTGGGATTCCACAATTGCACAAACGGGGTGGCGACACCCACGAGGCCGGCACCGGCCACAAAAGAGGTAGCGCCTATCAAGAACCGACGCCGGGTTTCGTTGGGTTCATTAGCATCGTTCATATACTTTTTCCCAAGTTAACAACGTGATTTTTAACTTTGAACCGCAGGCATCAATGCTGATGCTCGCCGTGTTCATGTAGCAATCGTTGCCGTCTATTCGAATGCAAGAACCACATCTCGCCCGCTGCGATCAGTAACATCGCGATAAGAGCAACGCCGATAACCCACGGGTCAGCGTTCAGTTTCACCCAAACAAAACCGATCAGTGCCAGCAAATCGAAAACAATGGCCACAATGGGTACCCAGCGCTTGGCTTTTATTTCATCCGCCAAATAACGAATCACGCCCCAATGAATGGCGATGTCCATGACCAGATAAAAGACAATACCCAGGGCGGCTATCCGCGACAGGTCAAAAAAGGCCGTAAGAAAAATACCGAGTACCACGGTATAGACAAGTGTATGTTTTTGGATACTTCCCGGCATGCCGAAATGTCTGTGGGGAACCAGTTTCATTTCGGTCAACATAGCCAGCATCCGGGACACCGCAAAAATACTGGCAAGAATGCCGCCCGCAGTTGCCGTCATGGCAATTGCGACTGTAAACCATACTCCGTATTCTCCAAGCGCTGGTCGCGCAGCCGCCGCTAGGGAATAATCGCGAGTATCTATGATTTCACTCAGGGATAGGTTACTGGCCACTGAAAAGCCAACCAGGGTGTAGATGACTACACACGCAACAATAGAGATAACGATAGCTCTTCCAACATTTCGCTTAGGATCGATTACCTCGGATCCACTGTTGGTAATGGTGGTAAAACCTTTAAAAGCCAAAATCCCGAGAGCGGTAGCACCGAGAAAATTTCCGGAGGTTTCAATGTTACCCGTATGACCGAAATCTAGCGCCAGGCTATCGGCCACCCACACACCGATAATGCCGAAAACCAAAATGCCGCCAATCTTTAACACCCCGATAAACCCAGCTACCTTTTGAATAAAGCGGTTACTCAACAAATTGACGATAAACGCAAAAATAATCAGTCCCACACCCAGCATCGCCACCATTCGCCCGGATTCATCACCGCCGAATAATTGCATGGCATAGGAGCCAAAAGTGCGCGCCAGGAAGCTCTGCGCAATCACCATGGAGAAGTACATCAACAATGCATTGAATGCCGTCGGTAAACTGTCGCCATAAGCCTTGTGTAAATACATCCCTACCCCTCCGGCGGAAGGGTAGGCATTGGAAATTTTGACGTAAGAGTAGGCACTGAAAGAAACGACCACCGCTGCTGCCAGAAATGCCAGAGGGAACAGTACGCCCACCATTTCCGCCATTTGCCCGGTCAGGGCAAAAATACCCGCGCCTATCATGACTCCGGTCCCCAGCATCACGGTGCCGGAGAGCGTTAGGCTACCCTGATCATAATGTGTCGTGCGATCTGTCTTTTGAGTCATTCAGTCTCCTCCCGAACCTATTCTTTGTAGAATTGCTGCTACGATGAATTTGTCACTACACTGATTCGCTTCCAGCAAGCCCTGCGTATCCAATGTGCCACCGCGATTGCGATACCCAAATGCCAGGCAACGGTCATGGCCCAAATCCAGCGGGCGACAAGTGCCCAGCAATATTTCAGGCCGCAAGTGAGAGACAAAAACACGCAAACGAACTGCATTGTCAAACAGCCGCGACTGTTCGGCTGGTGTGCTGACAAAAGCCTGTTCGTGTTCATCGCGTGGAAGACGAAAACGGCCGGGTTCAAGCAGGTATGTGATACGGCTGCCAATGCCGTTATCTCGCAATGCCTGACGGACTTCCTGACATACGCGTAATTGGTAGGCACCGACTGCCACCAGTTGCACATCGACGGAATCATCCTCTTCCACTGTCAGCGCACCCTGTTCGACCAATTCTTGTGCCTGTTCGGCGCTGAAAGTGGTCGTTGTCTCCTGTTTGGGAATGGTCATGGCCCAAATCTGTCCGTGACTCTGGTAGCAGGCATCGAGACAGGCCACCGCACTGTTGGCATCGGCGGGATAGACCACCCGCGCCATATCGCTCATCTCCCCCATCAGCACTTCGCCAAAGGCGGAATCCTGGTGCGATTGCTCATTTTTTCCGTTTTCCCACAAATGCGAAGTCGCAATTACGGGCAACGATAGCCAGCGTGGTGTTCGATTCAGTTCTTTCTGGTGCCTCGCAAAAATAATTTCCTGGCGCAATGCGCCGACCATTTTCATGGCAAAGGCTTCGTAACTCACCACCAGATTCAGGCCACCTTTATTAGCCAGCGCCGCGCTCACCACCGCCTCCTCATTAAGGGCTGTAATAACGGAACCGTGTATCGATTCGGCCACGCCGTCTTCCGGCTTCAGCACCCGGTGCTTGAGCAGATCCAGCGTCTTGCCCATGCGGTTGCTGCGCAGTTCATCAGGATTGCCGATACGCACGCGCACATCGGGATTGGCGAGATGCCACTCGCACAGTCGCGCGTCCACCGCCGACATGGGCGAGTGTTTTTCGCCTTTCTCATGCAGCTGTGCTTCGGATGGCGTTTTCACCACAACGTCGCGCCGACAGAGAGGATGGTGCTTTTCCGGTACCCGATTATCCGCCTCGTACAGAGCGATCTGCGCGATGGAGTGGTCCAGTTCCCTTCTCGATACAAACAATTGCTCAGCGTGTTCGTTAAATAATTGGCGGGAGGTTTCGTCATCTCTTGGATTTCCGGGCAGGGGTGTGCCGTGCGCGGCATTGGTCCCGGCACCATAAAACCCGTACCCTTTTTCCGTTTCGGCTATCAGGTACGGCAGCTTCACCGGATAACGCATTTTGCCTGCGTGGATATGCGCGCTACAGGCTTGTAGTCGCGATTCCGCTTCAAAAATCCCCCAGATAAACGCGGCGGGATCACGACCGTCGATGGCGATGGGGTGAAAGTCATTCTGCTCCAGGTGCGCGTAAAACCAGGACAGGCCGCCCTGTTGATACATGGTGGAACGCTGGTCGATACGACGACCGTTGGCGATCATTACCGGCGTCACCAGCCCGCAATCATCAGCCCGCCACCAGCGGCTGGCCCAGTCGCTGCCGCGCTGTTCTTCAAAGGCGCCATCGCTTAAAAACGCCACCAACCGCTCGCCGGGCAAGGGCATATGCACATATTGCAGTTCTGCAAAGCCAAGATAGCCACCCTCGATCAGGCCACCTGCGGTATGGGGGTTCACATGGCTCCCCAGCGGCACACCGGGACGGCCGTCATCGGCGATGGCGTAACTGTAAAAATCCCGAGTCAACTGCGACAACCCCTCATCGCTCAAGGGATACCGTTCAGCCTGTTCCGGATACAGATTTTGCAGCAATACGTTGACCGCTTCGATCGCCGCCACACAGTGGCCCTGCCCCATCAACCAACTGCGAGTGATTCCCGCCAATCGGTTGGCGACCATATAGGCTACATAGGCGGGAACCATATTCAGCGAGCCACCGGTGTGGCCCTGTGGGTTGGTTTTAAAATCGTCGGCATCGAGTGCAACGCTGGAAAAATTAACCTGGGTGCTGTAGGTCATATGCACCACCAGCCACATGGCCGCACTGGTTAAACGATCAGCGGCACTCAATATTTCCAATGCCTCATCAATGCGTTTGAAACGCCCCTCACAGACCAGTTGCTGGCACAAGTCAAACACCCGGACCTGGGTCTCATCGCGGTGTTGAATCACCCCATAACCCTCTGCCCAATGAGCGAATGCCGGGTAGGTCTCACGATACATCCTGGCTCGTTGTTCTATACGGTGATCATTTTGTTGATCAATGACATACATGGTGAACCCTTAGCCAGCCGCCGGCTGGACTGTAAAATCATTTGGGAATTGTTCTTGTACTGAGTGCAGCATTGCACCCGCCTCATCTGCGGCGACCACCTAAAGCACGATGGCACTGATCAAGCAAGCCAGGCCAAATTTAATCGCATGTAATTTCATACCGGTGTCCCCTTCGTTCGTGTGTATTTACCAGTCTATAAATCACCAAACCGATTAGACGATTGCGCCATGCGCATCACTTCGTGTTCCTCCAGCGACCGCAAGGACTCCAACAATTCCTTAGCCGACGGAATGTCCGCCCGTGACGCCAGATAGCGATACAACTCGATGACCTGCTGATGCTGATCGACGATCACTTCCATAATCTGCGCGGAATCCAGTTCGGCAAAGGGGGCATCACAGTGAGTGTGCCGAGTAATCGGATGATGCGCGACGTATTCATAACACCAGGTGTTGAGGGCGTGTTCATCCCCGGATTTTTCAAAACTGCTTACCACGTCGGTCAGCGTTTTTTCGTGTTCGGAAAGATAAGCGAGTATCATCCGCGCCCGCTCGTCCGTGTTTTTATCCGCGCAGTGGGACAAGCACTGACTGAGGTGCTGGTGAAATTCTTTGGTCCAGTGCAGCACATCTCTCAGGGTTTCAATTTGCATGATCTTTTCCTCTACTATCTTGGTTCACTTGTTTTGGTGGCTGTATCGATTACAGACGCAAAATATCCCGATATCCGGCAACGTCGACCTCAAACTCAGTGTTCTCCTGCAAATGCCCCCGCAGCCCTTCAAGCGCTTCGGGATCACCGTGAATCAGTTTGATGGGCGTTGTCCTGGCCAATTTTGATTGGTGCAGCCATTCAGTGAGTTCGAGATAGTCCGCATGCCCCGAAAGCCCGGAAATCACCTCAACCTCCGCCCTCAGTGGAATCCAGCTGCCGTGGATTTTTACCGAACCGACACCTTCAAGCATCTTGGCACCGCGCGTACCACCGGCCTGATAACCGGTAAACAACACCGTGGTTCGGCTATCGCTCAACAGCCGTTTAAAGTGATGAAGAATCCGCCCGCCGGTGGCCATACCGCTGCCGGCGATAATGACGTGGGGGAATGCTTGGCCCGCCAGCGCTTTGGATTCATCTACTGTCCGGGTATAAGTGACAACATCGCACATGCGATAACATTGCTCTTGACTTAAGCGGTGCTGGTCACTGAATTGGCAAAAAATATCCGATACCTTGATGGCCATGGGGCTATCGAGATAGATGGGCAGTTTGGGAATAGCGCCTTGCTCCATCAGACTTGCCAGCAGATGTTGTAAAGCCTGTGCCCTACCTACGGCGAATGCCGGCACCAGCAATACACCACCGGACTTAGCCACGCGATTAACCACGGATGCCAGTTGCTGTGCGGCGTCTTGCGGGTCGTGCTGGCGATTTCCGTAGGTGGACTCCATCAGCAACAAATCGAGTTCGGGTAGTGGGCGTGGCGGGCGCATCAATACATCATCGAAGCGGCCGACATCGCCGGAAAAACCGATGCGCTTGCCTTCCGCCTCCACAATCAGGCTGGCGGCACCCAGAATATGCCCCGCCGGTTGCAGGTGAAAACGGATATCGCCGACTTCAACCTGTTCATCAAAGTCAACCGATTGAAACAACGCCATACTGGATTCGGCGGTGTGACGGTCGTAGAGTGGTTCGGGGCGTTCGTGTTTGCCGAGCTTATGTTTGCTGTAGTATTTCGCGTCCTCTTCCTGAATATGACCGCTGTCGGCCAGCAGAATTTGGCACAAGGCCTTAGTGGCATGATGGGTAAACACAGGGCCGCGAAAACCGTGCTTATATAAGACGGGTATGTAACCGGAATGGTCCAGATGCGCATGGGTCAGCAAAACCGCATCCAGTTTGTCGATATCCAGGGGCAGCGATTGCCAATTGCGCTCCCGTAACCATTTATAGCCTTGATAAAGGCCACAATCTATCAACACTTTGGTACGCTCGGTCTCCAGCAGAAACTTCGAGCCGGTAACGGTTTCAGTGCCGCCTAGAAAGGTAATTCTCATGATACTGCTCCTGTTGAATCCAACCTTGTTGATTGCAGCATGGAGATAACGGGAGTGATCAGCTGCGGCGTGATATCAATGGCATTGGATGAATGGGGAATGGTATTGGAGGTCGCTAATTGGCTGAGGCCGGCATGGATCAGAGCATGATCCGAGCCGTCGGCGAAAATACCGTGTACGGCGACACATTGGATGTGTTCAATGCCTTTGGATTTAAGAGTTTTGATGCACTCAAGAATGGTCTGCCCGCTGGATATAACATCATCAATAATGACGGCGGTTCTACCCCTATATTCATCAATATTGGGAAGCGATACTTCAACATGACGATCACCGAAGCGTTGCTTTTCTCCAATCACAAAAGGGTGTTGGCTATAATCGGCTATATCGGATACCCACTGTTCACTCTCGCTATCCGGCCCCACCAGCAGCAGGTCATTTTGTGTCTTCAGCCATTGCGCCAACGCCGGGGCACCTTGCACGACACGGCTGGGTACGGAATAAATCTCGTTCAGCGAGTGATAGCGATGCAGATGAGGATCGACCGTCACCAACCAATCAATATGCTGAGACAGGCATTGGGCAAAAATTCGGGAAGTAACGGCCTCCCCATCAACAAAACGGCGATCCTGACGCATATAGCTGAGGTAGGGTGCTACCAGGCCTACTTGCGAGGCGCCAAGTTCTCGCAGCGTTTCGACCAAAAACAGTAACGGCAGATATTTTGTATTGGGGTTTGACAAATCTGCCACAACAATACAGGCACGGCCTTCCACATCGGCGGTGATACGCAAATAGGATTCGCCATCAGGGAATTGACGTGCACTAAACTCTCCCCGCTGCACACCCATCGCCTTTGCCAACGAATCCGCCAATGGGTGATCGTGTAAGCAAAATACCAACGGTGTCTTTCCTGAAACCGGGTTCAGTTCACTCATGAGGCTGCTCCAATCGTGAAAATATTGGCTTGTCGGTAATAGGCCAGTGCGTATTGCAGTTCGCCTTCTGTATCACTGAGCAGTGTGAACAATGGTTCACCTCGCTCTACCTTCTCACCGACACGCTTATGCAAGCGCAAACCCGCTACCGCGACATTGGGCGCTCCCGCCAACTTCGCCAATCGCGCCAGTTGGCGATTATCAATAGTCTGCAAGGTGCCGGTTGATGCGGCGGTTTCCGTATGTTGAAAATCTGCAGAAGGCAAAGATTTCATCCCGCCCTGGGCTACTATAATTCGCTGAAATTGTTCCCATGCCGCACCGCTATTAAGAATTTCGGTAGCCTTTTCCAAACCTTGTTCATAGCGTTGCTGATACGCTAGGGAAAACAGATGGGCGGCCAAAAACAGGGCCCGCTCTCGCAGATCCTCAGGTGCATCGTTGCCTCGCTGTAACACAGCCAATACATCACGCGCCTCTTCCACTGGTCCAATACCGCGCCCGACGGGCTGACTGCCATCCGTTATCACGCAACGAACCTGAAGTCCGCACGCAGCACCCACCTGTGTAAATAATGAAGCGAGACGATCGGCTTCTTTTTGCGAACGCACTTTTGCAGTCGGGCCGACGGGAATATCAATCACCGCGTGGGTAGAACCGGCAGCGATTTTTTTCGACAATACCGATGCAATCAACTGCCCTTCGCCATCAAGATCCAAAGCGCGCTCAATCCGAATCAATAAATCATCGGCGGGGCTGAGATTCACGGCCCCACCCCAGGCGAGACAACCGTGAGTTTCTGCAACAACTCGCTGAATATCCGCAAGGCTGAGATTGACGGTCGTCAGCGCCTCCATAGTGTCGGCAGTACCCGCCGGTGACGTGATGGCGCGAGACGATGTTTTCGGGATGGTTAATCCTGCTGCGCTGACGATGGCTACCACCAGCGGCGTGGTGCGATTGCCCGGCAGGCCACCAATGCAATGCTTATCCAGCACCATGGGTGAATCAGGCCAGCCTAGACGCTTACCGCAAGCCACCATGGCTTGTGTCAAGGCAATGATTTCATCCACATCCAGACGACTGCCTGCGCATACACTGAGAAAACTGGCAATTTCGATATCGGAATAACGGTGGTCGCTGATGTCCTGTACGATCTCGGTGACTTCCTCGTCGCTGAGCTTATGGCCAAATATTTTTTTGCGAACAGCTGCCAGCGATGTCACCACCGGTGCATGACTGACGCTAATCGATGCCCCTGCGGCAACTCCCAGCCGTTGCATGGCGATTTTGGATAAGCCAGCGCTGCCTGGTTCAATAACCTTCTCATCCACCACGTTGATCGTTGCGACTATTTGGTTTTGGCCATCATCCACTGCAACGCGACTGTTAGCCGTAAAGCCCTCGGAGCGGCAGATATGGCAATCGCTACGCATATAAACGACAGGTTCCTGGTGGGTATCGATACCCATATCCATAACCCGAAGTAGATGATTGCTAGTTGTATTTTCAAACACTGGCCTGCTACTCATCGGGCGTGACTCCAGTTAACGATCGCCCATCCTCTAACCCGCGCTGATAAGCATCCTGATCTGATTCAACTTCATGCTGATGATCCCCGCCATGGCCTCCATG
>Ga0182083_1632351_pt1 | contig 11251 bp, 7 predicted proteins | sample 071ome_10_FD_127751 | JGI IMG/M metagenome (GOLD analysis project Ga0182083, IMG submission 127751) | Metatranscriptome of coastal salt marsh microbial communities from the Groves Creek Marsh, Georgia, USA - 071413AT metaT (Metagenome... | ecosystem: Environmental > Aquatic > Marine > Intertidal...
CAGAAAAGCCCTCACATTTCTGCGAGGGCTTTTCTAGTTTAGGTTCAACTGGAGCGGAAGACGAGATTCGAACTCGCGACCCTCTCCTTGGCAATTCTAAGGAACGTGTCTCAGGCTGTTTCGGGCGCACCATTTTCTCAGTTAGATTTGTACTGATCGGGATCTAAAACCTTCCCAGGTAGCTTCAGGCTGTTGCTGCGTGTCCGTTGGAGTAACTTTGGAGTAACCTTCATAGTGGTTTAGGCTAGGAAAATAGGACGTCTGTAAAACAGGTTGAAGGTCAGTCTAGGCTTCGGTGACGCAAGATGCTTTCTAGCCGTCACGAATGCTTTTGATGGTCCTATTTGGGTAACGAGAATTTTCGCTTGAACAGTGCTTTTAATGAAATTAGTGACTTAACCGTCAGCGATCAGTAGGGAAAATAATGAGCGATTACAAATTTGAGACTTTGCAGCTTCATGCAGGGCAGGAATCCGACGCAACGACAAACGCTCGAGCGGTTCCGATTTACCAGACATCTTCGTACGTGTTTAACAGCGCAGAGCATGGTGCGAATCTTTTCGGTTTGAAGGAATTCGGGAACATTTACACCCGAATCATGAACCCGACGACCGATGTTTTCGAAAAACGTGCCGCAGCGCTGGAGGGCGGCATGGCAGGGTTGGCGACAGCTTCGGGCCAGTCGGCCCAGTTCCTTGCCATCACCAACATGATGCAAGCCGGAGACAATCTGGTATCTTCCCCTTACCTATACGGCGGTACCTGGAACCAGTTCAAAGCCCAGTTCCCTCGACTTGGTATCTCCGTAAAGTTCGCGGCAGATGACACCGCTGAAGAGTTTGAAAAACTTATCGATGAAAACACGAAGGCGATCTACCTCGAATCTATGGGTAACCCTAGATTTAATGTTCCTGACTTCGAGAAAGTAGCGGCAGTCGCGAAGAAACACAACATCCCATTTGTGGTCGACAACACGCTCGGTGCGTGTGGTGCTCTAATTCGACCTATCGACCACGGTGCCGACGTAATTGTTCAGAGTGCTACCAAGTGGATTGGCGGGCATGGCACGACGATAGGCGGCGTGATTGTCGATGCAGGGACCTTCGACTGGGGCAACGGCAAGTTCCCACTATTCTCTGAGCCAAGTGATGCCTACCACGGCCTCGTGCACTGGGACGCTTTCGGGTTTGGCTCCGACATCTGCAACATGCTCGGCGTTCCAGAAGGACGAAATGTGGCGTTCGCCATGCGGGCAAGACTCGAAGGGTTACGGGACTGGGGGCCTTCACAGGCTCCGTTCAACTCATTCTTGCTTTTACAGGGTCTTGAGACTTTGTCCCTACGAGTTGAGCGCCATACGGCGAACGCGCTCGAGTTGGCGACGTGGCTCGAGTCTCATCCAGCTGTAAGTGCGATCAGCTACCCTGGACTAAAATCCAGCCCGTACTACGACCTTGCAAACAAATACACGTTGCGGGGTTCGGGCGCGATGTTGAATTTTGAACTCAGCGGTGGCTATGATGACGCCGTGACGTTCATAAATAGCCTTAAGCTTGCGAGTCATCTCGCAAACGTTGGTGATGCGAAGACACTGGTCATTCACCCTTCCTCGACCACTCACCAACAACTGTCGGAAGAAGATCAGCTTTCGTCTGGTGTAACGCCGACAATGGTCCGTGTGTCTGTTGGGCTTGAGCACATTGATGACATCAAAGAAGATTTTCAGGCTGCATTCGACACTATTGGCTAAGTCGTACGTAAATTAGTGCCGGTTGCGGGCAACAAGTATTGTCCGCAACCGGCAAGATTTCTCAATGACTCTTATTCTTCCAGCTGACTATCATGCCCTTCCAGAGATTGAACAAAATCGTGTGAAATGGGTTCCCGTCCCTCAGGCTGAGAAACAAGATATTCGGCCTCTGCGTATCGGCATCATGAATATCATGCCGCTTGGCGAGCAGTATGAGATCAACCTCTTGTTACCACTCGGATTGTCCGTCTTACAAATCGAGCCAGTATGGATTCGTTTGGAGTCTCACGAGTACAAAACTTGGGAGCGAGGGCATCTTGACGACCACTATGTGAGTTACGAGGAGGCAACCAAGGACTCCGCCTTGGACGGATTGATAATCACAGGAGCTCCTGTCGAGCATTTAAAGTTTGAAGACGTCTCCTACTGGGATGAGTTCACTGAGATTGCACGACACTCTAGAAAACACACGCCCAATACGCTTGGGATCTGCTGGGGAGCGTTCGCTCTCGCGTATCTCGAAGGTATCAGCAAGATTGATTTCGATAAGAAGTTATTCGGCGTATATGAACTGCAAAACCTCGAACAAGACCACTACATAATGGGCGCGATGGACGACGCATTCCTGACACCTCAGAGCCGTATGGCGGGAATGTCAGATTCGGATCTAATAAAAGCGAGAGACGAAGGAAAAATAACGCTGCTGGCGTACGGGGTTGAGTCTGGTTACTCGATACTTGAGACTACCGATCACAAGGTGCTAATGCATCAGGGACATCCGGAGTACAGCGCAAGCAGACTCGCGTACGAGGTAGACCGTGATGCCGATGACGCTTCAGTGCTTCCGATTCAGAATTTTGATCCGGCCAACCCTGTCAATCGATGGCGTATGCATCGAAATACGTTCTTCCACCAATGGTTGCGCTACTGCTACACGCAGATAAGTTTGGGCGCGGATACCGATCTATTGAAGGATTCGTTGTAACTTCGATGTGGCTACGCGAGAAGCCCTCACATTTCTGCGAGGGCTTTTCTAGTTTAGGTTCAACTGGAGCGGAAGACGAGATTCGAACTCGCGACCCTCTCCTTGGCAAGGAGATGCTCTACCACTGAGCCACTTCCGCATCCTTTGAATTTACCAAATGCTTTACTAGTTGGCGACAGTTTCAGGGGTTATTGAAATTGTTTTTGTTTGATGAGTATCGTAGTTTCCAAACCCATACAACTCCGAAGGTCACTCCATAGTTCGACTTTGTACAGCACACGCTTTGGTAGTTATCTCATTGACCCTTCTACAAGATCAGGTTGAAGGAGGTGTCACTCCGCTACTTTGATTAGTTGTTTGCCGAAGTTATCGCCCCGCAGTAGACCTCCGAACTTTGAAGGTGCGTTTTCGAATCCTTCGACGATATCTTCCCTGTACTTGATTTGGCCTTGTTTGATCCACTCGGCAAGACGTGCACGTGCAACTTCGTGATGGCGTTCAAAGTCGTAGACGAGGAATCCTTGAACAGTCGATCGGGTCCTGATTAAAGCCCAGAAGTTTCGAGGTCCCATAGGGGTTTCTGTTGCGTTGTACTGAGAGATTTGACCGCAAACGGCAACTCGTGCCGAGTCTGATAGATTCGTCATTACGGCGTCGGTCACGGGACCACCGACATTGTCGAAGTAGCAATTCACACCTGCTGGGGCCAGGCGTTGCAGCTCGGCGTTAACGTCCTGGGTCTTGTAGTTGATTGCCGAATCGAAGCCCAGTTCATCGACGATGTAACTGCACTTTTCATCGCTTCCTGCGACACCAATTACGTTACATCCAGCGATCTTGCCGACCTGACCGACGACCCCTCCAACAGCACCAGATGCAGCTGACACAACTAGAGTGTCACCGGGGTTAGGTTTGCATACTTCGAGTAGTCCGAAATATGCAGTGAGTCCGGGCATGCCGAGAACCCCGACTGCAGTAGAGATGGGACCAAGCGAGGTGTTCACCGGCTTTGCAACATGACCCGGCACAATGCCGTATTCCTGCCATCCAATGCCGGCTCTAACAATGTCACCGACTGAATGAAGCGGCGATTCGCTCGCTTCAACTCGTCCAACGACTTCGCCGACGATTACATCACCGGGTTCGACTACCGTGGAGTAGGAGGGGCCAGGGCGCATTCGACCCCGCATGTAAGGATCGAGGGACAGGTAGAGGGTTTTTACGAGGACTTCGCCGTGCTTCGGAGCAGGTATTGCCGACTCTTTGATGGCGAAATTTTCACTTGTCGGCTCGCCGTTCGGATAGCTCGCCAGAGTCCACGCCCTGTTTACTCCTGCCACGGTGCTTTTCTCCTGTTATTTGGTGATCGAAAGATTCCCGAATTCATCGACTTGAACGCTCCAACCGGGATGAACGACTGTTGTGCAGTCCGGCTCTTCGACAATCGCAGGTCCTGAGAATTGCGCACCCGCGGGGAGTTTTACCCTGTCATAAACAGAAGTGTCGTTTACGCCGTTAGATTCCGAAAAATAGACGGGACGTGTTCCCTTTAGGGCGGGTGACGGGTCATAGCTGGTAGTTTCCAGCTTTTTCATATTTGGTCGAGCGATTTTGCCGACCGTCGTTAGGCGAAGGTTTACCAGTTCGACCGGCTCGTCCTGTGCCCTGAAACCGTACGCGGTTTCGTGCGCATCATGGAACGATTCGCAAAGTTCGTCGAGCCACTGCTGGTCGATGTTTTCGCGATTCGGAGCAGGCACACTCAGCTCGAAACTCTGACCCCAATAACGCATTTCAACGGCGCGCTCGAAGACTGGTTCACCTGACGAGGATGCTGCTGACTGGTGAGCCTTTGCTCCTTCGTTTTCGAGTCGGGCGAAGTGACCTGCAATATCGGCTGGTTGAACTGAATCTGCCCGAGCTATGAGGGTCGCAGAACTGTCCATTCGGACATCGGTTACCAGCAGGCCCAGAGCAGAAGCCGTGCCGGGTGCGAGCGGGATCAGGACGTTCGGGATGCCCGCTTGCTCGGCGAGTCGGACCGTGTGAGCAGGGCCTGCACCACCGAAACCGATCAACATGAAATCACGAGGGTCGTGTCCTCGCTGAACCGAAACCAAGCGCAACGCGTTGACCATCGCCGTATTTGCGATTTCAACGATGCCGTGTGCCGCTTCTTCAACAGATATTCCTAGCGGATCTGCGCACCGGATTTTGATAGCGTTCCGGGCCCCTTCAAGGTCGAGTTGCATGTCACCGCCAGCGAAGTAGTCGGGATCGAGTCGACCCAGCACGAGATTCGCGTCGGTGATGGTCGGTTCCGTGCCGCCCAGTCGATAGCAAACGGGACCGGGGTCAGCACCGGCTGAATGAGGGCCGACTCTCAAAGCGGCTCCTGAGTCGACCCATGCAATAGATCCGCCACCCGCTCCGATTTCTACGAGGTCAACAACTGGAGTTCGGATTGGGTAACCGGAAGCTCCCCCAAACGCGCCAGTACCCGCTTGAGCCGCACCACCAACGGAGTAGTCCTTAGTGACGTTCGGTCGTCCGTTTCGGATGAGACTCGCTTTTGCGGTCGTGCCGCCCATATCGAAAGAAATAACATCCGGGCTGCCGAGAGATGTTCCAAGTGCCGCAGCGGCGACCGCTCCAGCTGCGGGGCCAGACTCGACCATGAACACGGGTGAATCTGATGCCGCTTCGGCAGGGTAAACACCACCACTAGATTGCATTACTAGAAGTTCGGACGTAACTCCTGATGAGTTCAGCTTTTCTCGGATTGATGTTAGGTACGTGCTGACCACCGGGGCAACGGATGAGTTGATTACCGTTGTTGAAGCCCGGAGGTATTCACGGAACTCTGGAACGACGTCGGAGGATAGTGAAATTGTGATGTTTGGAAGCTTTGCTCTTAGCAGTTCACCGATTCGTTGCTCGTGCGCAGGATTTCGGTAAGAGTGGAGCAGGCAAACCGCTACTGCCTCCACCCCGGTTTTGGCAATTTGTTCGACAACCTGTTCGACCACCGATTCGTCCAACGGAGTGATGACTTCACCCTGGGCGTTGAGACGTTCTGGGACTTCATAACAAAGCTGTCGAGGGACGAGTGGTTGTGGCTTTTCAAATTGCAGGTCATACAACGAAGGACGGATTTGTCGTGCAATCTCAAGCATATCCCGAAATCCTTCGGTCGTTATGAACGCCGTGGCTGCAGTCTTGCCTTCGATGATGGCATTGGTTGCAACGGTCGTAGCGTGAACGACGTGCTCGATTTCGGCGGGGTCAATATTGCCGTGGGTCGCGAGTAATTTCTCGACCGCAGAAATGAATCCTGAAGCAGGATTTGAAGGTGTCGATAGCACCTTCGAAGTTGTTACCTCACCGGTTATCGAGTCGACCAGCGTGCCGTCGGTAAAGGTGCCACCAATGTCGATCCCGACTCTGAAGCGGGCATCGTTGAACGTGGTCAATTCGAATCTCCTGATCGTGCAAGTTCGGACCGTTTTGCCCGCGTGGCAAGCTCATCGATTTCGTTTGTTGAAGCGTTGATGACAACGCCGTAAAGATCGACGGCGCGCTGATGGCTGACTTTGCCGCCGACGACATCTCGAAGTACGAGGTCGGGATCTCGTTCCAGAGGTGACCCATATCCGCCTCCCCCCGGTGTTTGGAAGCTGACGGTGTCACCGGGTTTTAGATCGACTACGCACTTCGAAGTGAGTTCTTCTGCTTCTGCATCAGGGTTGAGAACGTAGTAAGCCTTGCGACCATTGAGTCCGCCAAAAATTCCCTGCGGACCGGTGAGGTCTCGATCCGATAGAACCGTGAAAGTCGCTGGGTCATCCGGGAAGTGGTAGTCGCGTCGCATGCCGAGTCCACCCCTGAACTTCCCGGGACCTTCAGAGTTTTCTATGAGCGACAGTCGAGAGACCATCATTGGGAAGTGAGATTCGACTTCCTCGACCGGTGCATTTTCGGTGTTTTGGCCGTGCTGCTGAACAGCATCGGGACCGTCAGAAGTTGCACGCGCACCATATCCGCCAGCGAGAGCCTCGTAGTTGCAGTGGTACTCACCGGAATCACGGTCGATGATTCCGAATCCAGCTTGCGCCATCATTGCCTTCGTTGCTGCGGCGATCTTTTCCGGTATACCCGGTGCGAAGGCGCGGAAGAGAAGATCGTTCACTCGGACTTGAGTCTCCCATCCTCCAACGACGGGGGCAGGGTGTTGGGCATGAACGACTGTGCCCGCGGGAGCATTCATTTCGATATGTCGATAAAAACCGACGTTCACAGGCATGTCGGGAGACATAAGAGCGCGCAACGCGTATGCGCATGCTGCGAACGTCATCGCTTTGGTCGAATTGACCGGAGCGCGTCGTTGTGGATCGCATCCTGCAAAGTCGAAAAATACCTTTTCACCGTTGATCGTAACTTTGGTTTTGAGGTTTACCACCTCGTCAGAGAAACCGTCGAAGTCGTCTAATCCATACTTTTCGACCAGCTCTGAGACCCGCCTCATACCAACCGTGTTTGCGGCAACCTGGGCTCGGAAATCTCCCGACGTGACACGCTTGGATCGGATTTGTGCGAGCACGAGTTTGAACACGTCATCGTTGATCTTGCCGCCTTTGACCAGCTTCACCGGCGGGATGATGATTCCTTCTTGGAAAATCTCCTGGAAAGGACCAATTGAAGCTGGAGCCCCACCACCTACGTCGACGTGGTGTGCCAGCGACGCGACGTATCCGACGAGATCACCATTCGTGTGGACGGGGCCGAAGACTGTCACATCGTTGAGATGGGATCCGCCACCGAAGGGATTATTGACCACCAGCATGTCGCCGGGTCCGAGATTTTCTTCGCCGTAAACTTCGAGCGAAGTCGGGATTAGCTCAACGAACGAACCGAGGTGAACCGGTTGCGAGAAAGCCTGCGAAATTGGGCGGCCTTTCCGATCAAAAAAGGCGCATGAAAAATCCTGCCGGGTTTTGACGTTCGTTGAATAAGCCGACCTGCGAAGCGCCGCCGCCATCTCTTCGGCAACCTGCGTTAGAGCAGACCGGACAACCTCGAACTGAATCGGGTCTATACGCCCATTTTGACCGTTGTGACTATCGGGCACGTCGTAGTTCCTCGGTTTTTTTCTGGTCGATTTGCCCGTCCGCGTTTATCGAAACACCGTAACGTTCGGCAGCCCGACTCGCGGAAATTTTGCCCTGTTGGACGTCTGAAAGAACTTGTTCCGGAAGGCGTTTGAACGGATCGCCGTATCCACCTCCACCAGAAGTTCGATAACTGATCACATCTCCTGGCTGGAGTTGCACGGTTGTCTTCGAGGACAGGTGAGTTTCATCGCCGTCCTTGATGATTGCGTAGACGGATGTGCTGCCGTGTTCTCCCCCGAAAAGTCCGCGAGGTCCGGCTTTGTCTCGATCGGCAAGGATCGTAAACGTTGCTTCCTCCGGAAACTGGTAATCGCGACGTAGACCGAGACCGCCCCTAAATTCCCCGGGGCCTTCGGAATCCTCTACCAACTCGTAGCGGGTAATGCGAACCGGGTAGTTACTTTCGGTCTCTTCAACCGGCGCGTTTTCTGTGTTCTGACCGTGGGACTGAACAGCGTCGGGTCCATCAGAAGTTGAGCGTGCCCCGTATCCACCGGCAAGCGTTTCCAGGAAGCAGTAGTACTCGCCGGTTTGTTTGTTTTCACCGCCGAATCCAGAGTGGCATTGCATGGATTTTGTGCCCGCACAAACGGCGTCAGGAAGGGCAGGGGCGAGCGCTTCGAAAATCAAGTCGTTGAGGCGCACATGGGTTTCCCATCCTCCGACAACCGGGGCGGGATGAACACAGTTTGTAACTGTTCCTTCAGGTGCGAAAACATCGACATATCGATAGAAGCCGTCGTTTACTGGAAGGTCACGATCCATCAACGCTCGAAGAGCGTAAGCGCAGGCTGAAAAAGTTTGGGCGTAGGTCGAATTGACTGGTGCTCGTCGCTGTGGATCGGATCCAGTGGTGTCGAACCTAACCCCGGAATCATCAATAGTGATTTTGACCTCGAGATTTACGACGTCCTCGGTGAATCCGTCATTGTCGACGAAGCCTTTGGCAGAAAATTCGCCGGTTGGAAGTTTCGCTATTTCTGCTTTGGTCCGGCGCGCCGTGTACTCGATGATTTCGTCAATATAGCTGTCAAACTCGTCGAGACTATAGCGGTCGATGATTTCGCTGATTCGTACTGCGCCAGTTCGATTGGAAGCGATCTGGGCACGGAAATCTCCGGCGGTTTCTCGTTTCGACCTGATTTGCGACAGGACGAGCCGGAACAGGTCATCATCGATTTCGTTTTCCGCCACCAGTTTGATGGGCGGGATGATGATGCCTTCCTGGAAGACTTCTTTGAACGCACCAACTGATGCGGGAGCACCACCGCCAACATCGACATGGTGTGCTAGGCACGCCGTGTATCCAACCAGTTGGTCCTGCCAGAAAACAGGACCAATCAAAGAGATATCGTTCAAGTGAACCCCACCGCCGTATGGATCGTTGGACAGGATCATGTCACCAGGACCGAGGTTCTCCGGACCGTATCGATTGATTGCGACCGGAACGTGCCTGACGAACGAGCCGAGGTGGACAGGTTGAGTGAACGCCTGCGCCACAGACCTCAAATTCTTATCAAAGAATGCGCACGAAAAATCCTGCCGGGTTTTGACGTTCGTCGAGTAGGCAGACCTGCGTAAGGCAATCGCCATTTCTTCGGTCGCCTGAGTGAGCGCGTTGCGAATAACTTCGAACTTGATCGGGTCGACGGCGTTTGTTGTCATTGCGAATGTTCAGTCAGCCGTTGAGCTAACTCGTAATCGGTTTCCAAGTTGCCTTACCGGACTCAGAAACCACGTGCCCGATGCTAGTGCCAGTAGGTAAGTGCCCGGAGAATACGATCCACTCCTCCGTAATGGCTCGCTGGAACAACGCCTTGCGACTGAATGTCGACATCTTGGTGTCCCAATCAAAGACAGGGCACCACGTTTGTTCAGTTACTTGGGCGACGTTGTGGAACAAATCACCGGTCAGCACAGCGGTCTTTCCACCGCTTTCGACCAGGATGCACTGATGCCCGGGTGTATGTCCGTTCATCGGCAAAGTCGAGATGCCGGGTGCGATTTGATCGACGCTTTCGACGAGTTTCAAGGCTCCCAGTGATTCGAGCGGTTTGACTGATTTGTCGAACGCGGGGTTCGCGTTGCCAGGCTTGCTGTAGTGATCCCAGTCACGCGCAGCAATCCAGTGTGTTGCGTTCGGGAACGTCAGACGTGGAGTGTCATCATCCCATGAAACATTCCATCCAATGTGATCGCCGTGACAGTGCGTGGTTACGACCACATCAATGTCTTCCGGTTGAACACCAATTGCCGACAAATTGTTGAGGAGCTGTCCAACTTCGCCAGTATGTTCGTGCACCACTTCGCCCATACCTGCATCGACGAGTATTGTTGGTCCCGCGCCGTCTGTGCGACGAATGACGTGACTACGCCAGTCAGGTACCCACATTCCTTCTGAGTCGAGCGCGATTGATCGGTACGGATCCCACGCTTCTGCAGGAACGTCTTCAAAAACAGTTGCGGGATCACGCTGAGGGGCAGGGCAGTCAAGAACAGCGGTGATTTCGTAATCACCAACAACAAGCGAAGTGGTCATGTTTGTTTACAGTCCTCGCTCTTTCTTGACTTTGCGCCATTCCTCGAAGGATTCGGGTTTGGGTGGGTAGTACTTGCCAGGAGCGACGTTTTCGGCTTCGATTTTGGTCTTGATGTAGTTCTCGACTTCCTCGTGTTCGGTCGCATGTTCGAGGACTGCTTCAGCCATCCATGAAGGAACTACGATCACTCCGTCGTCGTCGCCAACGAGTACATCTCCAGGCTTCACCAACGCTCCACCACAGTTAATTGGGATTCCCTCCTCGGCAGGCGCAGCTGTTGGGCCACCGTGAAGAGAGCGAGCAGTCGCGTAAACGGCGAGATCGTAGTTCTCATCACGAAGTACGTCGAGATCTCGGATCGCTCCGTCGATAACCACCCCGTCTGCGTTGTTCATTTTGAGTTGAAGCAGTTTTACGTCACCTGCAACAACGGTTTTGAGATCACCCGCAATATCAGCGACCAGAACGTCTCCGGGTCCACATTTGCCCATAGCTACGTACTCCGGAGAATTTTCGCCGGACTGCGATGGTTCAACTACATCCGCTCGATTTGGAAGGAACCGCAATGTTCGAGCTCGCGCAGCCAGTTTTCGCCCCATCGTGTAGTTCTGGAGTCCTTCACACACGCACAGGGGCGAGCCGAAATACTTGACCGCGTTGTACACGGTTGCGGTTGGGAGTTTTTTGAATCCTTCCAGCACCTCGTCAGGCACATGAACAGGTTTCATATCAAAGTTCGGAGTGTCGGCCATTTTGAATCTTTCTTCGTTGTGGTCGGGGCGCGGGAACGGCGCCACAATTCCAC
>Ga0182083_1298016_pt1 | contig 10619 bp, 7 predicted proteins | sample 071ome_10_FD_127751 | JGI IMG/M metagenome (GOLD analysis project Ga0182083, IMG submission 127751) | Metatranscriptome of coastal salt marsh microbial communities from the Groves Creek Marsh, Georgia, USA - 071413AT metaT (Metagenome... | ecosystem: Environmental > Aquatic > Marine > Intertidal...
ATAAAAACGGGTTTAGCTCAGTTGGTAGAGCACTGGTCTCCAAAACCAGGTGTCGGGAGTTCGAGCCTCTCAACCCGTGCAAATAGAAAAAGGTAGAATGTCAGTCATTATCAATTACATTAAAGATTCATTTGAAGAACTCAAGAATAACGTTTCTTGGACAGAACGATCTGAATTACAGCGTTTAGTTGCTATTGTTTTAGTCTTTTCCATATTGTTTTCTTTAGCCATATGGGGTGCAGACACAGTGCTTTCTCGAGTGATTCAATTTTATTTTAAACTTATCGGATAGATGGCTACAGCTACAAGTGATAAAAGATGGTATGTTGTCCGAGCCGTAAGCGGACAAGAAGCAAAAATCAAAGACTATATAATGTCTGAGGTTACTCGTTTTGGATACGATCACTTAGTAGAAGATATCTTAGTGCCTACGGAAAAAGTAATTCAAATTCGAAACGGTAAAAAAATTAATAAAGAACGGGTTTATTTTCCTGGCTATATAATGGTAAAAGCAAATCTCAGTGGAGAGTTGCCTCACATTATAAAATCAGTGACCAATGTTATTGGATTTTTAGGAGAAACCAAAGGTGGTGATCCCGTGCCTTTACGTGAAACTGAAGTTAATCGTATGCTTGGAAAAGTAGATGAATTGGCTTTAGCTACTGAGCATATTTCGATTCCCTTTACGGTTGGCGAAAATGTAAAAGTAATTGATGGCCCTTTTAATGGGTTTACCGGTACAATTGAAAAGGTAAATGAAGAAAAGCGTAAACTTGAAGTGATGGTAAAAATCTTTGGACGAAAAACCCCACTTGAATTGAGTTATATGCAAGTTGATAAAATATAAATGTTACACAATTAAAACATCGTGTTTTGCTTCCACATCAACACGATAAGATTAATTAAATTAAACAATGGCAAAAGAAGTAAGTAAAGTTTTAAAACTACAAGTTCGGGGAGGTGCAGCGAATCCGTCGCCACCGGTTGGACCCGCGCTGGGTGCCGCAGGAGTCAATATCATGGAGTTTTGTAAGCAATTTAATGCTCGAACTCAAGATAAACCAGGTAAAGTTTTACCTGTAGCGATTACTGTATATGTTGACAAATCGTTCGAGTTTGTGATCAAAACACCGCCAGCGGCCGTTCAACTGATGGAAGCTGCCAAAGCTAAAAAAGGTTCTGGAGAACCCAATCGTAACAAAGTGGCTACGGTCACTTGGGATCAGGTACGCCTCATTGCTGAGGACAAAATGCCCGATCTCAATGCATTTACCATAGAATCCGCCATGAAAATGGTAGCAGGTACTGCACGATCAATGGGATTTAAAGTATCAGGGCCATCCCCTTTTTAAAAAAAACATAAGCAATGGCAAAATTGACAAAAAAGCAAAAAGAAGTTCGGGCGAAAGTAGATCCTAAAAATATATACTCGCTTAAAGAAGCTTCTTCACTCGTAAAAGATATTACCACAACAAAATTTGATGCAAGCATTGATTTGGCTGTGCGTTTGGGAGTTGATCCTAAAAAAGCTAATCAGATGGTTCGGGGTGTCGTTACCTTACCTCATGGTACAGGTAGAGATGTTCGTGTATTGGCGTTAGTTACTCCTGATAAGGAGGCTGAAGCAAAAGAAGCAGGAGCAGACCACGTGGGACTGGATGATTATCTTCAAAAAATTAAAGACGGCTGGACCGATGTTGATGTAATCGTAACCATGCCCAGTGTAATGGGAAAATTAGGTCCCTTAGGACGTGTTTTAGGTCCTCGTGGACTTATGCCTAACCCAAAAACGGGAACTGTTACTATGGACATTCAAAAAGCGGTAAGTGATGTAAAAGGAGGAAAGATAGACTTTAAGGTAGACAAAACGGGAATCATTCACGCTGCTATTGGAAAAGCTTCTTTTGATCCCCAAAAAATTTACGAAAACGCAGACGAATTGTTGAAGACCATCATTAAGTTAAAACCTTCAACCGCAAAAGGGGTTTATGTTAAGAGCATTTTTATGTCCAGTACAATGAGCCCAAGTATACCTGTTGACACCAAAGTAGGTTAATACAAAAAGATACGAGCAATGACTAGACAAGAAAAAGCAGAAGCAATAGAGAATTTAAAAGAAGCGTTAGCAGGGGTTAAAACCTTGTATTTGGCTGATATCGCTGGATTAAACGCCGCTCAAACTAGCGCCTTACGTCGCGCTTGCTTCAAAGAAAACATTAAATTACAAGTGGTTAAAAACACTTTGCTTGCCAAGGCAATGGAAGCTTCCAACCAGAACTTTGGCGAGTTGACGAGTATCCTTAAAGGGAATACTTCGTTATTATTTTCCGATTCGGGAAATGCACCTGCAAAGGTGATTCAGAACTTTAGAAAAAAGTCAAACAAACCCATTTTGAAAGGGGCCTTCATTGAAGAAGCCATTTATATTGGGGACGATCAAATTGACGCTCTTGTAGCGATCAAATCTAAAGAAGAATTGATTGGAGAAATCATCACATTGTTACAATCTCCAACCAAAAACGTGGTTTCTGCACTTCAGTCAGGAGGTGGGAAATTATCTGGAATCCTTAAAACGCTTTCAGAACGCGCATCCTGACCCAATATCAGTACGCACTCGAAACATTAATAACGTTTAAATCAGAAAAACAAACACAATGGCAGATTTAAAAGAATTCGCAGAACAGTTAGTAAACTTGACCGTAAAAGAGGTAAATGAGTTAGCTGACATTTTAAAAAATGAGTATGGCATCGAGCCTGCAGCAGCTGCAGTAGCAGTAGCAGGACCAGCCGCTGGAGCCGGAGGTGGTGACGCAGCTGAAGAAAAATCAGAATTTGATGTAGTACTTACTGCCGCTGGAGCGTCAAAACTTGCAGTGGTTAAATTAGTAAAAGAGTTAACAGGTCTTGGGCTTAAAGAAGCCAAAGATTTAGTTGACAGTGCACCTAGTCCTTTGAAAGAAGGCGTAGCTAAAGACGAAGCCGAAGCGCTTAAAAAGTCATTAGAAGAAGCAGGTGCTGAGGTTGAGCTTAAGTAGTCTCAATCTTAACCCATAAAGGTTTAGGTCTTTGGATATTTTTTCAAAGGCCTATACCCTTTTTTAGTTATTGCCCCACCCATTTTTGATCTTTAAAAAACAAGTTAGATGCCTAATATTCAAAGTCAACGAATAAGCTTTGCAGGAGCAAAACACACCCCTGAATATCCCGATTTTTTAGACATACAGATTAAATCGTTCCAGGATTTTTTTCAATTGGATACCAAAACAGATGAGCGAAAGGAAGAAGGTTTATTTAATACTTTCAAAGAAAACTTTCCTATTTCTGATACACGGAACCAATTCGTTCTAGAATTTCTAGACTACTTTGTCGACCCTCCACGCTACACCATTCAAGAGTGTATTGAAAGAGGATTGACCTATTCCGTTCCGCTTAAGGCACGCCTTAAACTCTATTGTACAGATCCCGAACACGAAGATTTTGAAACCATTGTACAGGATGTTTTTTTAGGAACCATTCCCTATATGACTCCTAGTGGTACCTTTGTAATAAATGGTGCTGAGCGTATTGTAGTATCTCAGTTACACCGTTCTCCTGGTGTTTTCTTTGGGCAATCTTTCCATGCCAATGGAACCAAATTATATTCAGCCCGAGTAATTCCTTTTAAAGGATCTTGGATTGAATTTGCTACAGACATCAATAGCGTAATGTACGCTTATATTGATCGTAAGAAAAAATTACCCGTTACCACTTTATTCAGAGCTATTGGTTTTGAGCACGATCGCGACATTTTAGAAATATTTGATCTTGCTGAAGAAATAAAAGTATCAAAAACAGGACTTAAAAAAGTAACTGGAAGAAAGCTTGCTGCACGAGTTTTAAAAACGTGGCATGAAGATTTTGTTGATGAAGATACGGGCGAAGTAATTTCTATTGAACGTAATGAAATCATTATAGACCGAGATACTGTTCTTGAAAAAGAGCATTTAGAGGAAATCCTTGAGGCCAATGTTAAGTCCATTTTATTACACAAAGTGGATGCTCATATGTCGGATTATGCCATCATCTATAACACATTACAAAAAGACCCTACCAACTCTGAAAAAGAGGCTGTAGAGCATATTTATCGTCAATTGCGTAATGCCGAACCACCAGATGAGGAAACAGCTCGTGGAATTATTGACAAATTATTCTTTTCGGACCAACGATACAATCTTGGTGAAGTTGGACGTTACAGAATGAACAAAAAGTTAGGCTTGGATGTTGAAATTGATAAACAAGTTTTAACCAAACAAGACATTATTACCATCATCAAATACTTAATTGAATTAATCAATTCAAAAGCTGAGATTGATGATATTGATCACCTTTCAAACCGCCGTGTTCGTACTGTAGGGGAACAATTATCATCACAATTTGGTGTTGGATTAGCCCGTATGGCCAGAACCATCAGAGAACGAATGAATGTTCGTGATAATGAAGTCTTTACACCCATTGATTTGATAAACGCAAAGACGTTGTCTTCTGTAATTAACAGTTTCTTTGGAACGAACCAGTTGTCTCAATTTATGGATCAAACCAATCCGTTAGCAGAGATTACTCACAAAAGAAGGCTTTCTGCTTTAGGACCTGGGGGTCTTTCACGAGAGCGTGCTGGATTCGAAGTGCGTGACGTTCATTACACCCACTATGGTAGACTTTGTCCTATTGAAACCCCAGAAGGACCTAATATTGGTCTGATTTCATCATTGAGCGTATTTGCTAAAGTGAACAATTTAGGTTTCATTGAAACACCTTACCGAAAGGTTGAAGGCGGTAAAGTAAACCTTAAAGAAACCATCTATTTAAGTGCTGAGGAAGAAGAAAATCAATTGATAGCGCAAGCTAACGTTACCTTGGATGCTTCAGGATCAATTACTGACGAAAAAGTAATTGCTCGAGATCAAGCGGATTTCCCCCTTGTATCTCCAGATCAGGTAAACTATACGGATGTAGCGCCAAACCAAATTGCATCAATTTCAGCTTCTCTTATTCCCTTCCTTGAACATGATGATGCGAACCGTGCCTTGATGGGATCCAACATGATGCGTCAAGCCGTACCTTTATTACGACCCGAATCCCCAATTGTGGGAACAGGTTTAGAAAAACAAGTAGCATCTGATTCTCGAGTATTGATAAATGCTGAAAGTGATGGAGAGGTAGTTTATGTTGACGCGGAAAAAATTTCCATTAAATACGATTTATCAGAACAAAATAAATTGGTAAGCTTTGATAGCGACACAAAAACGTACGATCTTATCAAATTTAGAAAAACCAATCAAGGTACCTGTATCAATCTTAAACCGATTGTAAAGAAAGGTGATCGTGTTTCTAAAGGTCAAGTGCTTTGCCAAGGGTATGCTACCGAAGCGGGTGAATTAGCCTTAGGACGAAACTTGAAAGTAGCCTTTATGCCTTGGAAAGGATACAACTTTGAAGATGCCATTGTGATTTCAGAAAAAGTGGTTCGCGAAGACATCTTCACCTCAATTCACATTGATGAATATTCTCTTGACGTTCGTGACACCAAATTAGGAACGGAAGAGTTAACCAACGATATTCCTAACGTAAGTGAGGAAGCTACCAGTGATCTTGACGAAAACGGTATGATTCGAATTGGTGCTGAAATCAATCCTGGGGATATTTTAATTGGAAAAATTACACCAAAGGGAGAATCCGACCCCACACCCGAAGAGAAATTATTGCGAGCTATTTTTGGGGATAAAGCAGGGGATGTAAAAGACGCATCTTTAAAAGCACCACCGTCTTTACGAGGAGTCGTGATTGATAAAAAACTATTTACCCGAACGGTTAAAGACAAACGTAAGCGTAGTCTTGAAAAACAAGAAATGGAGGTTTTAGAATCAGATTTTGATAAAAAATTTGAAGCACTTAAAACCGTACTTGTAGATAAGCTTTTCACCATTGTAAATGGGAAAACGTGCCAGGGAGTCATAAATGATTTAGGAGAAGAAGTGTTGCCAAAGGGTAAAAAATACACCCTTAAAATGCTTTCTGCTGTTGAAGATTACAGCCACCTTGTGGAAGGATCTTGGACAACTACTGATGAAACCAATTCTTTGATTGCTGATTTAATTCACAACTACAAAATCAAGGAAAACGACCTTCAAGGAGCACTTCGAAGAGAGAAGTTTACAATTAGTGTAGGAGATGAACTTCCCGCGGGAATCAAAAAGTTAGCTAAGATTTACATTGCCAAAAAACGCAAGCTTAAAGTAGGGGATAAAATGGCGGGACGTCACGGTAACAAAGGTATTGTTGCTCGTATTGTTCGTCAAGAAGACATGCCTTTCTTAGAAGACGGAACTCCAGTTGATATTGTATTAAACCCGCTTGGGGTACCCTCGCGAATGAATATCGGTCAGATATATGAAACGGTTCTTGGCTGGGCAGGCCAGAATTTAGGACAGAAATTTGCTACTCCTATTTTTGATGGCGCTACTATAGAGGAAATAAATGCCTTGACTGATAAAGCGAATGTCCCTCAATTTGGTCATACCTATTTGTATGATGGAGGAACAGGAGAACGTTTTGATCAACCGGCTACCGTTGGGGTGATATACATGTTGAAACTTGGACACATGGTGGATGACAAAATGCACTCGCGTTCTATCGGACCCTACTCACTTATTACGCAGCAACCTCTTGGAGGAAAGGCGCAATTTGGTGGACAACGTTTTGGAGAAATGGAGGTTTGGGCACTCGAAGCTTATGGAGCATCGAGCACACTTCAAGAGATTTTGACCGTAAAATCAGATGATGTGATTGGTCGGGCGAAAACGTATGAATCTGTGGTCAAAGGGGAAACCCTTCCTGAACCGGGATTACCAGAATCTTTTAACGTGTTAATGCACGAATTAAAAGGATTAGGACTTGACATTCGATTGGAAGAATAAATAAATACAAAGACACTCTTTAGCCATGGCTAGAAATAACGAAATCATTACTCAAAAAAAATTCAATAAAATCTCCATAGGTCTTGCTTCACCGGAGGTAATCTTAGGAAGTTCTCGAGGAGAAGTTCTTAAGCCTGAGACAATTAATTACCGGACGCACAAACCTGAGCGTGATGGTCTTTTCTGCGAACGAATATTCGGCCCTGTAAAAGATTATGAATGTGCTTGTGGTAAATACAAACGCATTCGGTACAAAGGAATTGTTTGTGACCGATGTGGTGTAGAAGTAACGGAAAAGAAAGTTCGTCGTGATCGCGTTGGACATATTAACTTAGTTGTGCCCGTAGCACACATTTGGTATTTCCGTTCATTACCGAACAAAATAGGTTATCTACTCGGGCTTCCTTCTAAAAAGTTAGACATGATTATATACTATGAGCGGTATGTGGTCATTCAACCGGGGATTGCTAAAAATGAGGAGGGGGAACCCCTTCAAGCTTTGGATTTTTTAACTGAGGAAGAATATTTAAATGTATTGGAGCAAATTCCTGCTGAAAATCAATACAAAGACGATGACGATCCAGAAAAGTTTATTGCTAAAATGGGAGCGGAATGTTTGATCGATTTATTATCGCGTATTGATCTTAAAGCCCTTTCTTATGAATTGCGTCATAAAGCAAATAACGAAACCTCAAAACAACGTAAAACAGAAGCTTTAAAACGCCTACAAGTAGTTGAAGCCTTCCGTGATGCAAACGAAAGAGGAGAAAATTTACCGGAATGGATGATCATGAAGGTAGTACCCGTAATTCCACCAGAATTACGTCCATTAGTTCCCTTAGACGGAGGTCGTTTTGCCACTTCAGATTTAAATGATTTGTACCGTCGTGTTATTATCCGAAACAACCGTTTAAAGCGTTTGGTAGAGATCAAAGCCCCTGAAGTAATTTTGCGAAATGAGAAAAGGATGCTACAAGAATCTGTAGACTCTTTATTTGACAATACGCGTAAATCTTCTGCGGTAAAAACAGAATCTAACCGTCCATTAAAATCTCTTTCCGATTCACTAAAAGGAAAACAAGGGCGTTTCCGTCAAAACTTATTGGGAAAACGAGTGGATTACTCAGCTCGATCGGTTATTGTTGTTGGTCCAGAATTAAAATTATTCGAATGTGGTCTTCCAAAGGATATGGCCGCTGAGTTATACAAGCCTTTTATTATTCGAAAAGTAATTGAAAGGGGAATTGTAAAAACAGTAAAATCTGCGAAAAAAATTATTGATCGCAAAGAGCCTGTAGTTTGGGATATATTAGAAAATGTACTTAAAGGACACCCCGTTTTACTTAACCGGGCCCCCACATTACACCGCTTAGGAATTCAAGCTTTCCAGCCTAAGCTTATAGAAGGAAAAGCCATTCAATTACACCCCTTAGTGTGTACTGCTTTTAACGCCGATTTTGATGGCGACCAGATGGCGGTTCACCTGCCTTTAGGACCGGAAGCTATTTTAGAAGCTCAACTCTTAATGCTGGCTTCTCATAACATACTTAATCCTGCCAATGGATCACCCATTACGGTACCTTCTCAAGACATGGTACTCGGATTGTATTATATGACAAAAGCAAGACAATCTACTCCTGAACACAAAGTAAAAGGAGAAGGGTTGATTTTCTATTCCGTTGAGGAAGTGCATATTGCTTACAACGAAAAACGCGTAGATCTTAATGCCAATATTAAAATTCGTGCTAAAGATTTTAATGAAGAAGGCCAATTGGTTTATCAAATTATTGAGACTACCGTTGGACGCGTCCTCTTTAATGAGGTAGTACCTGAAGAAGCGGGATTCTTCAATATGGTATTGACCAAGAAAAACTTACGTGATATTATTGGAAAAATTCTTAAAGTAACTAGTGTACCTGAAACAGCTGAATTCCTTGACAAAATTAAAGGAATGGGATATACTTTTGCCTTTAGAGGAGGATTGTCATTCAGTTTAGGGGATATTATTATACCTAAAGAAAAAATCACCTTGATTGAAGAAGCCAATAGCCAAGTAGATGGAGTTATTGGAAATTACAACATGGGATTAATCACCAATAACGAACGCTACAATCAGGTAATTGATATTTGGACATCAACCAATGCAATGTTAACTGAACTTGCAATGAAGCGTATTCGTGAAGATCAACAAGGATTCAACTCGGTTTACATGATGTTGGACTCTGGAGCTCGGGGTTCTAAAGAACAGATCCGACAGTTGACCGGAATGCGGGGACTTATGGCAAAACCTAAAAAATCAAATGTTGGTGGAGGTGAAATTATCGAAAACCCAATCCTTTCCAACTTTAAAGAAGGACTTTCCATTTTAGAATACTTTATTTCTACTCACGGAGCACGAAAAGGACTTGCCGATACTGCCTTGAAAACAGCTGATGCAGGATATCTAACGCGCCGTCTTCACGATGTATCCCAAGACGTTATTGTCAATATTGAAGATTGTGAAACACTACGTGGTTTAGAAGTTCGTGCATTGAAAAAGAACGAGGAAATTGTGGAAACATTAGGCGAGCGTATTTTAGGACGTGTGGCCTTACACGATATTATTGACCCTCGTTCTAACAAAGTCATCTGTGAAGCCAGTCACGAAATCAAAGACGCTCATGTGGATGCCATCGAAAAAGCACCCATTGAAGCTGTAGAAGTACGTTCCCCCTTAACTTGTATTGCACCTAATGGAATTTGTGCAAAGTGTTATGGGAGAAACTTGGCTACAGGTAAAATGGTGCAACGTGGTGAAGCTGTTGGAGTTATAGCAGCGCAATCAATTGGTGAACCAGGCACACAGTTAACCTTAAGAACATTCCACGTTGGAGGGGTTGCAGGAAATATCTCAGAAGAAAATAAACTTATAGCTAAGTTTGATGGAATTGCTGAAATCGAAGATTTAAAAACGGTTAAAGGCAAAGATGCTGAAGGTAAAAATGCAGAAATTGTAATTTCTCGTACAACAGAAATTAAAATTTTAGACGCCAAAACCAAGAGTGTTTTGAGTACCAATAACATTCCTTACGGTTCTTTGCTTCATGTGAAGAATGGAGATAGTATTAAAAAGGATACCGTGATTTGTCAATGGGATCCCTTTAATGGTGTTATCGTCTCTGAATTTACAGGTAAAATTGTCTTTGAAAACATAGAGCAAGGACTAACCTACCAAGTAGAAATTGATGAACAAACCGGATTCCAAGAAAAAGTAATTTCTGAATCAAGAAACAAAAAGTTAATTCCAACTTTATCTATTGTAGACAAAAAAGGAAACATTTTACGTTCCTATAACCTACCTGTTGGAGCTCACCTTATTGTAAACGAAGGCGATGCTATTGAAGAAGGAAAGATCTTAGTTAAAATTCCTCGAAAATCTGCAAAATCTGGAGATATTACAGGAGGTTTACCACGAGTAACTGAGCTATTTGAAGCGCGTAACCCGTCTAACCCAGCTATTGTTTCTGAAATCGACGGTGTAGTGTCATTTGGTAAAATCAAAAGAGGTAACCGAGAGATCGTAGTTGAATCTAAGTTTGGAGACATTAAAAAATACCTAGTGAAATTATCGAATCAAATTCTAGTTCAAGAAAATGATTTCGTAAAAGCGGGGATGCCTTTATCCGA
>Ga0182083_1516548_pt1 | contig 10553 bp, 8 predicted proteins | sample 071ome_10_FD_127751 | JGI IMG/M metagenome (GOLD analysis project Ga0182083, IMG submission 127751) | Metatranscriptome of coastal salt marsh microbial communities from the Groves Creek Marsh, Georgia, USA - 071413AT metaT (Metagenome... | ecosystem: Environmental > Aquatic > Marine > Intertidal...
GAACGTAAAATAGTTCCTTTTTTATCTGAGATAGATAACGTTGGAATCAATTTTTTATTTCTAGATTCAGAAATTACCTTCTCTTGGAATCCGGTTTGTTCGTCAATTTCAACCTGATAGGTCAGTCCTTGTTCGATGTTTTCGTAAACAATTTTACCTGTAAACTCAGAGACAATTACTCCATTAAATGGATCCCATTTACAGATTACAGTATCCTTTTTGATTTTTGCTCCATTTTTAATGTGGAGTGAAGAACCGTAAGGAATGTTGTTTGTACTCAATACGCTTTTGGTTTTAGCATCTAAAACTCTGATTTCAGACGTTCTTGAAATTACAATTTCAGCATCTTCTCCATCGGCGTCTTTTCCTTGAACCGTTTTTAAATCTTCGATTTCAACAATTCCATCAAACTTGGCAATCAATTTGTTTTCTTCTGAAATATTCCCTGCAACCCCTCCTACGTGGAACGTTCTTAAGGTAAGCTGTGTTCCAGGTTCTCCGATAGATTGAGCAGCAATTACACCTACGGCTTCTCCTCGCTGAACCATTTTACCCGTGGCAAGGTTTCTACCGTAACATTTAGCACAAATTCCATTAAGGGCAGCACAAGTCAAGGGCGAACGTACTTCGACAGACTCGATTGAAGCCTGCTCAATTAAAGCAACCTGCTCGTCTTTGATCTCTTGTCCTGCTTCTACGATTAGTTCGTTTGTACTTGGATCTACTACGTCTTGAAGGACCACACGACCGAGAATACGTTCTCCGAGTGTTTCAACAATTTCTTCGTTTTTCTTCAGTGCGTTTACAACAACACCTCTTAAGGTTTCACAGTCTTCGATATTGACGATTACGTCCTGAGAAACATCGTGAAGACGTCGTGTAAGATAGCCTGCATCTGCCGTTTTTAAGGCGGTATCTGCAAGTCCTTTCCGCGCTCCGTGAGTCGAAATAAAGTATTCAAGAATGGAAAGCCCCTCTTTAAAGTTTGAAAGAATGGGGTTTTCTATAATTTCCCCTCCACCTACGTTGGATTTTTTAGGCTTGGCCATCAAACCGCGCATACCGGTCAACTGACGGATCTGTTCTTTAGATCCCCTTGCACCGGAATCCAACATCATAAATACGGAGTTAAATCCTTGTTGGTCTTCGCTGATACGCTTCATGGCCAACTCGGTAAGTTTCGCATTGGTTGAAGTCCAAATATCAATCACCTGATTGTACCTTTCGTTATTGGTAATCAATCCCATGTTGTAGTTGCCAATGACGTTGTCTACTTGGGCATCGGCTTCCTCTATCATGGTGACCTTTTCGGGCGGAATGATGATATCTCCTAAACTGAAGGACAATCCTCCTTTAAAGGCGAATCCATAACCCATCTCTTTGATCTTATCTAAAAAGTCAGCCGTTTCAGGTACGCTCGTTACCTTCAGGATGTCACCGATGATTTCACGTAAGTTTTTCTTGGTCAATACCACATTAAAATAACCCGCAGCTTCTGGTACTACTTCATTAAAGAGCACCCTACCTACTGTAGATTCTATGATTTGATAAACCAATTCACCGTTTTCATTAAAATCTTTCGCACGGATTTTAATCATTGCATTCAAGTCCACACGCTTTTCATTCAAGGCGATGTGTACTTCCTCGGTAGAATAAAAAATCAATCCTTCTCCTTTAACCTTTTGTTGTGGGGTTGATTTTTTTGGCTTTGGTCATGTAATACAATCCTAAAACCATGTCTTGAGAAGGTACCGTAATCGGCGAACCGTTTGCCGGATTGAGGATCGAGTGAGAAGCCAACATCAACAGCTGGGCTTCCAAAATAGCTTCTGGCCCTAATGGCAAATGAACTGCCATCTGGTCACCGTCAAAATCCGCATTAAATGCCGTACACACTAAAGGATGCAACTGAATTGCTTTCCCTTCGATTAATTTTGGTTGAAATGCTTGTATTCCTAAACGGTGTAGAGTAGGAGCCCGGTTTAAAAGTACGGGGTGGCCTTTCAATACATTTTCTAAGATATCCCAAACTACGGGCTCTTTTCTATCGATGATTTTTTTGGCAGATTTTACCGTTTTTACGATTCCTCTTTCTATGATCTTACGAATGATGAACGGCTTGTACAACTCGGCAGCCATTCCCTTGGGAAGACCACATTCAAAAAGTTTTAATTCGGGTCCAACAACAATTACGGAACGTGCAGAATAGTCCACTCGTTTTCCTAATAAGTTTTGACGAAATCTTCCTTGTTTTCCTTTTAAAGAATCAGATAGTGATTTCAAGGGACGGTTGGAATCTGTTTTTACAGCAGACGATTTTCGTGTGTTGTCAAATAAGGAATCTACAGATTCTTGCAACATCCGCTTTTCGTTTCTGAGGATTACTTCAGGAGCTTTAATCTCCACCAATCGTTTCAAACGGTTGTTTCTGATGATGACTCTTCGGTACAAATCATTTAAATCTGAAGTAGCAAAGCGTCCTCCATCCAAAGGAACTAAAGGTCTTAACTCTGGTGGGATTACCGGAATCACTTTCATGATCATCCATTCGGGTAAATTTTCCCCACGCTCGTTGGCTTCACGGAAGGCTTCAACCACCTGCAGTCTTTTAAGTGCTTCTGTTTTACGTTGCTTAGACGTTTCGTTATTTGCTTTATGACGCAATTCGTAAGACAAGGCTTCGAGGTCGATACGTGAAAGCAGTTCAATCAGACATTCCGCACCCATCTTAGCGATAAACTTATCTGGATCATCGTCTTCCTTGTATTGATTTTCGGGTGGAATTTGCTCTAAGACATTGAGGTATTCTTCCTCGGTCAAAAAGTCCATTGGCTGTAAAGCTTCCCCTTCTTCATTTTTTGCAATACCGGGCTGGATGACTACATAACGTTCGTAATAAATAATCATATCCAATTTCTTGGAAGGCAATCCAAGCAGGTATCCGATTTTGTTCGGCAACGAACGGAAGTACCAAATATGCGCTACAGGAACAACTAAATTGATATGCCCTACACGATCGCGACGTACTTTCTTTTCCGTAACCTCTACCCCACATCGATCACAAACAATCCCTTTGTAGCGGATTCTTTTGTATTTTCCACAAGCACATTCATAATCCTTTACAGGACCAAAGATACGCTCACAAAAAAGACCGTCTCGCTCAGGCTTGTGTGTTCGGTAGTTGATTGTTTCAGGTTTGAGCACCTCACCTCTTGAATTTCCAAGAATAACTTCTGGAGAGGCCAATCCAATAGCAATTTTATTGAATTTTTTTTGTGTTATGATTTCGTTATTTCTAGCCATGACTAACTTATCTTCTAATATTATATTATTCTTCCAATCTAATGTCCAATCCAAGTCCTTTCAACTCATGCATGAGTACATTAAAGGATTCTGGCAAGCCAGGTTCTGGTAAGGTATCCCCCTTCACTATGGCTTCATAGGTCTTGGCTCTACCAATTACATCATCAGATTTAACGGTAAGAATTTCTTGTAGTGTACTGGAAGCTCCATAGGCTTCTAAAGCCCACACTTCCATTTCTCCAAATCGTTGCCCACCAAATTGTGCTTTCCCTCCAAGAGGTTGCTGCGTAATAAGGGAGTACGGTCCAATGGATCTTGAGTGCATTTTATCGTCAACCATATGTCCTAGTTTCAACATATAGATAACCCCAACCGTTGCAGGTTGATCAAAACGCTCTCCGGTTCCTCCATCGTATAAATAGGAATGTCCATAAAGAGGGACGTTAGCTTTTTCAGTCAACGCATTGATCTCCTCTATGGTCGCTCCATCAAAAATTGGCGTAGCATATTTCTCCCCTAAATTTTGACCCGCCCAACCTAAAACGGTTTCATAAATCTGACCAATATTCATTCGAGAAGGTACTCCTAACGGATTCAATACGATATCTACCGGGGTTCCATCTTCTAGGAATGGCATTTCTTCTTCACGAACAATACGGGCAACAATACCTTTGTTTCCGTGGCGTCCTGCCATTTTATCTCCAACTTTAAGCTTGCGTTTTTTGGCGATGTAAACCTTCGCAAGTTTTTTGATTCCTGCAGGAAGTTCATCTCCTACGCTGATGGTAAATTTCTCTCTACGCAACGCTCCCTGAAGATCGTTTTCCTTGATCTTATAATTGTGAATCAAGTCTGTGATCAATTCATTGGTTTCTTGAGTAGTCGTCCACGAACCTTTTGTCAAGTGAGTGTAATCTTCTACACCCGCTAACATTTTAAGCGTGTATTTCTTTCCTTTTGGCAAGATGTCTTCGCCAAGATCGTTTTGTACGCCTTGACAGGTTTTCCCATTAACAATGGCAAAAAGTTTTTCGACTAAAACGGTTTTTAACGCTTCAAACTTTTCATCGAAGGCTTTTTCTAGGGCTTCGAGTTCTTGCTTGTCTTCGTTTCTTTTGCGTTTGTCTTTTACAGATCGTGTAAAGAGTTTTTTGTCAATTACAACACCTTGTAACGATGGTGGTGCTTTTAGTGAAGCATCTTTTACATCGCCTGCCTTGTCTCCAAAGATGGCGCGTAGTAATTTTTCTTCAGGTGTAGGATCAGATTCCCCTTTTGGGGTAATTTTTCCAATCAATATGTCTCCTGCATTAACTTCAGCTCCAATTCGAATCATTCCATTTTCATCCAAATCTTTTGTAGCTTCTTCGCTGACATTAGGGATGTCATTGGTCAACTCTTCTGTACCTAATTTGGTATCTCTAACGTCGAGTGAATACTCGTCTATATGGATAGACGTAAAGATGTCTTCACGAACTACTTTTTCAGAAATTACGATTGCATCCTCAAAATTATATCCTTTCCAAGGCATGAACGCAACTTTCATGTTTCGACCCAAAGCAAGCTCACCGGCTTCTGTTGCATATCCTTGACAAAGGACCTGACCTTTAGTTACTCGATCGCCTTTTTTAACGATCGGTTTTAGGTTGATACAGGTTCCTTGGTTGGTTTTTCTGAATTTAATTAAGTTGTAAGATTTTACACTTCCGTCAAAACTTATCAGCTCATCAGTTTCAGAAAAATCGTAAAGAATTTCAATGCGGTTGGCATCAACATATTGTACCACCCCATCGTTTTCGGCATTAATAAGCACACGAGAATCCGAGGCTACTTGTTTTTCTAAACCGGTTCCAACTATCGGAGATTCTGGTCTCAAAAGCGGAACTGCTTGGCGCATCATGTTGGAGCCCATCAACGCTCGGTTGGCATCATCGTGCTCCAAAAATGGAATCAACGAAGCTGAAATCGAAGCAATCTGATTAGGTGCCACATCGGTGTAATTTACCTGATCTGGAGTTACCAATGGGAAATCGGCCTGATCTCTGGCAATTACTTTTTCTGCTAAAATTTTACCCGACTTATCAAATTCAATATTGGCTTGAGCAATGAGTTGATTTTCTTCTTCCTCAGCACTGAGATAAACGGTTTCTTTTAGGTTGATCACTCCGTCTTCTACTTTGCGATAGGGAGTTTCAATGAATCCTAGGTTATTTACTTTTGCGTAAACCCCTAGGGAAGAAATCAAACCAATATTGGGTCCTTCCGGAGTTTCAATAGGACACAACCTTCCGTAGTGGGTGTAGTGTACGTCTCGAACTTCGAAACCTGCACGTTCTCTAGAAAGTCCACCAGGCCCTAAGGCAGAAAGTCTTCGTTTGTGTGTAATTTCTGCAAGGGGGTTTGTTTGGTCCATAAACTGTGAAAGTTGATTGGTACCAAAGAAACTGTTGATTACAGAAGATAATGTTTTTGCATTGATCAAATCAATAGGCGTAAAGACTTCATTGTCTCTCACGTTCATTCGTTCGCGAATGGTTCGAGCCATACGGGCCAGACCTACTCCAAACTGAGAAGATAGTTGCTCACCTACAGTACGAACACGTCTGTTGGATAAGTGGTCGATGTCATCAATCTCTGCCTTTGAATTGATTAATTCAATTAAATACTTGATAATGGTTATGATATCCTGTTTGGTCAAGACCTGTTTGTCCATCTCAACATCCAAACCTAATTTTTTATTCATTCGATAACGTCCTACCTCGCCGAGGTTGTAGCGTTGATCAGAGAAGAATAATTTATCAATGATTCCTCTTGCAGTGTCCTCGTCTGGTGGTTCAGCGTTACGCAATTGACGGTAAATATGTTCTACAGCTTCTTTTTCAGAGTTTGTAGGGTCTTTTTGCAAGGTGTTGTAGATGATGGCATAGTCTGACATATGCGCATCTACTTTGTGTAGTAAGATGGTTTTTACACCAGCATCAAGGATTTCATCAATGTGTTCTTTCTCAATGACGGTATCACGGTCAATGATGATTTCATTTCGCTCAATAGAAATTACCTCTCCGGTATCTTCATCTACAAAGTCTTCATGCCAAGTCTTGAGTACACGTGCTGCCAATTTTCTTCCAATAGTCTTTTTAAGACCGGTTTTAGAAACCTTAACCTCTTCAGCCAGATCAAAAATTTCAAGAATGTCTCGATCGTGTTCAAAACCAATGGCTCTAAATAGCGTGGTTACAGGTAATTTTTTCTTACGGTCAATGTAGGCGTACATCACGCTGTTGATGTCTGTAGCGAATTCTATCCAAGATCCTTTAAAAGGAATCACCCGTGCAGAATACAACTTGGTTCCATTGGCATGGAACGATTGGCCAAAGAACACCCCTGGAGAACGGTGAAGCTGAGACACCACGATACGCTCTGCCCCGTTGATCACAAAAGTTCCACTGGGAGTCATGTAAGGTATCGTCCCTAAGAATACATCCTGAACGATGGTTTCAAAGTCTTCGTGCTCTGGATCCGTACAGTATAATTTGAGACGGGCCTTTAAAGGCACCGAGTAGGTCAATCCTCTTTCGATACATTCTTGTATGGTATAACGGGGTGGATCAACGAAATAATCTAAAAATTCAAGTACGAATTGATTTCGTGTATCAGAAATTGGAAAGTTTTCTTTAAACGTATTGAAGAGACCCTCCTCGTTACGTTCGTCAGATTTTGTTTCGAGTTGGAAAAAATCTTGAAAAGATTTGATTTGTATATCGAGAAAATGAGGGTAATTAGGAGAAGTTTTAGCTCCTGCGAAACTGACTCTTTGACTCTTTGAACTTGACATCTAACTATTTTTTAATGGTCATAACTACTGTAGGATGGGGGCGGTAACGGCTATAAAAGGGTATAGGCCTTTGGAAAAATCCAAAAGCCTATGCCTTTAATGGTATGGATTGAGACTACTTAAGCTCAACCTCGGCACCAGCTTCTTCTAGAGATTTTTGAAGCGCTTCTGCTTCATCTTTAGCGATACCTTCTTTCAAAGGACTAGGTGCACCGTCAACAAGTTCTTTTGCTTCTTTAAGCCCAAGACCTGTTAACTCTTTTACTAATTTTACTACTGCAAGTTTTGAACCTCCTGCGGATTTAAGGATCACGTCAAATTCTGACTTTTCCTCAGCAGCATCAGCTGCTCCACCTGCGGGTCCAGCAACAGCAACCGCAGCAGCAGCTGCAGGCTCTATACCGTACTCATTTTTTAAAATATCAGCCAACTCATTAACTTCTTTTACGGTCAAGTTGACTAATTGTTCTGCGAAATCTTTTAAATCTGCCATGTTATTAATTTTACTGTTTGATTTTTAAATATGTGTATTCGAGTGCGTACTTATTTTGGGTCAGGATTCGCGTTCTGAAAGTGTTTTTAAAATTCCAGAAAGTTTCCCGCCTCCTGACTGAAGCGCTGAAACAACGTTTTTGGCTGGTGATTGTAACAATGTAATGATCTCTCCAACCAATTCTTCTTTAGATTTGATCGCTACTAGAGCGTCGATCTGATCGTCCCCAATATAAACGGCTTCTTCAATGAAGGCGCCTTTTAAAATGGGCTTATCAGACTTTTTTCTAAAGTTCTTGATCACCTTTGCAGGTGCGTTTCCTGATTCAGAAAACATTAACGAAGTGTTCCCTTTCAGGATCTCCGTCAACTCTCCAAAGTCCTGGTCGGAAGCTTCCATCGCTTTGGCGAGTAAGGTATTCTTTACCACTTGCAGTTGTATGTTCTCTTTAAAACAAGCGCGGCGTAACGCACTGGTTTGAGCGGCATTCAATCCTGCAATATCAGCCAAGTAGAGGTTTTTGACCCCTGCTAAAGCTTCTTTAAGGTTTTCTATTGCGTCGTGTTTTTCTTGTCTAGTCATTTGAATAAATTTTGTGCATTAACCCAATTTGGTATCTACAGAGATACTAGGACTCATGGTGCTTGACATAAAAATACTTTTAACATACACCCCCTTGGTTGTAGTGGGTTTAAGCTTGATCACGGTTTTGATCAGCTCGTCAGCATTTTCATAAATCTTTTCAGGAGTAAATGAAGCTTTACCGATGGCAGCGTGGACGATTCCCGTTTTATCAACCTTAAAATCTATTTTTCCACCTTTAACATCGGATACCGCTTTTTTGACGTCCATAGTTACCGTACCTGTTTTGGGGTTTGGCATCAAGCCACGAGGACCTAATACACGACCCAATGGGCCTAATTTTCCCATCACACTAGGCATGGTCACAATCACGTCAACATCCGTCCAACCCTCTTTAATTTTTTGAAGGTATTCATCCAAACCTACATAGTCTGCTCCTGCTTCTTTAGCATCGGCTTCTTTGTCTGGAGTAACTAGTGCTAAAACGCGCACATCTTTTCCCGTTCCATGGGGTAGGGTTACTACGCCACGAACCATTTGATTGGCTTTTTTAGGATCTACTCCCAATCGGATTGCCAAATCAATACTTGCATCAAATTTGGTATTGGTAATTTCTTTTACCAATGCAGAAGCTTCTTTAAGGGTATAAAGATTATTAGAATCTATTTTAGCCCGAGCTTCTTTTTGTTTTTTTGTTAATCTCGCCATTGCTTGGTTTTAATAAATTAAAAAGGTGCTTGTCCAGAAATTTTGAATCCCATTGAACGTGCAGTACCGGCTACCATTTTCATAGCAGACTCTAGGGTAAATGCATTCAGGTCAGGCATTTTATCCTCAGCGATGAGTTTTACCTGATCCCAAGTGACCGTAGCCACTTTTTTTCGGTTGGGTTCACCAGAACCTTTTTTAGCTTTGGCTGCTTCCATTAGTTGAACGGCCGCTGGCGGTGTTTTGATGACAAATTCAAATGATTTGTCCATGTATACAGTAATCGCTACTGGCAATACTTTACCAGGTTTATCTTGGGTTCTTGCGTTGAATTGCTTGCAAAATTCCATGATGTTGACTCCTGCGGCACCGAGCGCGGGTCCAACCGGTGGCGACGGATTCGCTGCACCTCCCCGAACTTGTAGTTTTAAAACTTTACTTACTTCTTTTGCCATTGTTTCATTTAATTTAGGAACGTGTTAGTGGAAGCATCACACGGATTCCTTAGTTATTAGTGTAACATTTATAATTTTTCAACTTGCATATAGCTCAATTCCAATGGTGTCTTTCTTCCAAAGATTTTCACCATGACTTCGAGCTTACGCTTTTCTTCATTTACTTTTTCTATCGCTCCTGTAAATCCGTTAAACGGTCCGTCGATTACTTTAACACTCTCTCCCACATTAAATGGAATAGCGACGTGTTCAGCTGTCAGTGCAAATTCATCTACTTTACCGAGCATACGGTTTACTTCTGCCTCTCTTAAAGGCACAGGGTCACCCCCTTTAGTTTCCCCTAAAAATCCGATCACATTAGTTACCGACTTGATGATGTGAGGAAGTTCTCCAGTTAAATTGGCCTTGACCATAATATAGCCAGGGAAGTAAACGCGTTCTTTATTTATTTTTTTTCCGTTACGGATTTGAATCACTTTTTCAGTGGGCACAAGTATGTCTTCTACCAAATGGTCGTACCCAAAGCGGCTGATCTCAGACATGATGTAGTCTTTGATCTTGGCTTCTTGGCCGCTTACTGCACGGACCACATACCATTTTTTATCATTCACTGTCGTTGCCATTCTTATCCGATCAAATTAAAGTAAAACTGTATCACACGTGAGAGTACTGTATCTGCTCCCCAAATGGCTAAAGAAAATAAGATTGAAAACACCAATACGATTACAACTAATCGTTGAAGTTCAGAGCGTTCTGTCCAAGAAACATTGTTCTTAAGTTCTTCAAAGGACTCTTTAATATATGAAATCATGTTCTACTTTTCTTTTTTGCACGGGTTGAGAGGCTCGAACTCCCGACACCTGGTTTTGGAGACCAGTGCTCTACCAACTGAGCTAAACCCGTTTTTATTTGACACAAAAGGTATCCGCCTATTGGCGGACACCTTCAGGTCATTTTAAAAACATCTTAACTAGTCTAGGATCTCTGTTACCTGACCTGCACCTACAGTTCTACCTCCTTCACGAATCGCGAAACGAAGTCCTGTGTTTAAGGCTACCGGTTGAATCAAGTCTACATTGATCGTCAAGTTATCCCCTGGCATAACCATCTCTACTCCATCAGGAAGAGAAATGTTACCTGTTACGTCCGTGGTTCTAACATAAAATTGTGGTCTGTA
>Ga0182083_1154860_pt1 | contig 10495 bp, 10 predicted proteins | sample 071ome_10_FD_127751 | JGI IMG/M metagenome (GOLD analysis project Ga0182083, IMG submission 127751) | Metatranscriptome of coastal salt marsh microbial communities from the Groves Creek Marsh, Georgia, USA - 071413AT metaT (Metagenome... | ecosystem: Environmental > Aquatic > Marine > Intertidal...
CGGTAATAGACTGGGCACTGGCACTCTGGCTCAGGGCCAGCAGCAGGCATAACGTGCTTGCGAATCGGATTTTCATAGTCCCCTCTGATCTTGTGCGGTTTGATGTTGATGCCTGACTGATCAGCCGCAGGCCCGGCTCCCCTTGCAGGCAATATATGCGATCAGGACGTGTGATGAAACGACTTGCGGGGACTCTTACTGCACCAGGTGTTCGTAACGCTTGTCGGTGAGCATTTTCATGAAAGCGACCAGCGCCTGGATGCGGCGCTCGTCGAGGGCGGGGGTGGACTCGAGTTTCTCAATATCGATGTTCTCGGCCACTTCCGGTTCACCCCAGGGTTCACCGGTATCGGGATTTCTGTCGCGGGCCGGACCACGCACGTTGTACTTGTTGTAGAAACGCACCACGGTTTCCAGGTCGTTGAAAACACCGTTGTGCATGTACGGCGCGGTCATGGCGACATTGCGCAGGGTTGGCGTCTTGAACTTGCCGGCCTGGGCCGGGTCATCCACATGCGGGTTGTCCAGCAGCCCCCGGTCGACAAAGTCCGGCCCCAGTCCGTTGGCCTTGCGCAACGCCTTGTTCACCGGCGTGCCGACATTGAAATACTGGTAATTGGTGAATGTTTCACCTTCACTTTCCGCAAAGGGTTTGAGCTGGTGACACTGGTTGCAGTTGGTGAATTGATCCGAGAAAAACAGGGTCATGCCCAGTTCTTCCTCCTCGGTGGGCTCGTACTCCCCTTTCAGGTAGCGGTCATACTTTGAGTCGAAGGGTGAAAAGAACTCGGTGCGTTCAAGCGCGGCGATGGCTTCGGTCATGTGCCGGTAAGCCCCGTCCACGTCTTCAAACACGTCTTCCCCAAACAGCTCCTTGAAGGCCCGTGGAAACAGGGTATGTTCCTGTAGCCGCGCGACTACTTCGGCCTTGCTGGCCATCTGCATTTCCAGGGCATTCAGGAACGGTCCGCCCGCCTGCCCTTCCAGATCCGGCTCACGACCGTCCCAGAACAGGCCGCCGACATAGTCACCATTGCTGTTCTGGTGAAACTCGGGAATGAGTGCGGCGTAAGACAGGGTGGGTGCATTGCGGTCACCCAGTGACCTGCCATCGTTGCCCACTGAAGCAACCCGCCCAACCGGGCTGCCACGCCAGTCAATGAACGCCTGGGCAGGATCATGGCAACTGGCACAACTCTGGGTCTTGTCGCGTGAGAGAGTGACATCAAAAAACAGGGCCGTTCCGAGATCGACCAGCTTCTGCTGATACAGGGCATCGTCATTGTCTGCGGCCATGACGACCATCGCCGACAGTGAAATGACTATGGCGAGTAAGCGTTTCATGACACCCCCCATGCACTCAGGTGGTTGTCCCAGAACACCTTGCCGGTGGCCGTGGTATCGAATTCGGTGATGCTGTCGGCCGCCGGGTCGTAATGACTGATACGGCCGGTACCGGCGGTATACAGGAAGCCGTTCGGGCTGGCACAGATGCCGCAGCCGTCGCGGGAACGCAATGACGTAATCATCTCCCCGCTGGCAGTCGCCCAGATCGTGATCATATTGCCGCGTGGACAGGTGGCCGCAAAAAAGTCACCGCTGGCATCGAAACGCACCGAACCCACATACTGTTTCATTTGCCCCTGTTGCGGCTCCGGCGCCCACAGTGTGCGCACGGCTTCACCGCGGCGATGCAAAGCCACCAGGGGCACACGATCAAAAGGTTCACCTTCGTACTGCAGCCCCATGACGATCTCGCCGCTCGCGTTGATATCCATGTGCCGGATGCTGGCCTGGTGCCAGTCGGCGTCCAGGAAATGCTGTTCCAGCAACATGCCGTCACGCGCATCAATGTACACCAGCGAAGGCTGCATGGAATTCAGGTTGAGTTTTTCCCGGGGCTGCTCCGGATGCGTGCGGATGCCGCCATTGGCCACAACCAGGACATCCCGGGACGATGCCAGCAACAGCTCATGCGGCCCCACACCGTAGCTGGGAAACTCCGCGCCCCTGTCCAGCGTCACGGTGTCACCGTGCCTGCTGACTTGCCAGGTCACGATGCGGCCGCTGTCACCATTGACCAGTTGCCAGGCATTTTCGGTGGTATAGAACCTGCTGCCATCGGTATCGAATATGCCATGGCCGTATAGGTGGCGGTCACCTGGCACCTCGATCTGGCCCAGCGGGTTGCCCGTGGCCAGGTCGCCGATCCAGAGATATTTGCCGGGACGCCGCGCGACCACGATATAGATACCCAGCGCGGTATTGACTGCAATGTGATGGGCCCTGCCAGGCAGGGCATGCCGGAATTTTTCGGCAACCTGGTCGCCGTTTTCCTCGAAGCCAATCACCCAGTGTGTGTCAGCACTGTCCGAGGCAGCACTGAGAAACAACGGGGAGGCAGAGTCGGCAAACGTGAACGCCGGCGCCCCCAACAGGGCCGGCATGCAGGCAGCAAACTGGCGACGTGTCAGCAGCAAGAATCAGTCTCCGTCCAGCGAATTGAACCCGAGATACAGGTCGGTGTTCTTCAGCGCGGCTTCCAGTGCTTCAAATACGGCATCCAGGCCGGCCACCACCTGCTGCAGACGGGCATAGCCATCCGGCGCCTCAAGTGCGGCTTCCAGCCCGTCAGGCAAGGCGTCCAGGGTGGTGTGCAGGTCGGCAAACTTTTCGTTGATGGTGGCCACATCAGTGTCCAGCAGCATGGTGTTCAGCGCCAGCACATCACCCGACCCGTTGAACAGGGTATCGAGCGCCTGCACGTTCAGTTTCAGGTTTTTCAGGGAACGTGCAGAACGCCAGGACTCGGCGCGGCGCACCCGCACGGCACTGGCCGATTCACCGATCACGTCTTCCAGTTTCTGCTGCTGGATACGACGCACCGGTTCGATCTGGGACTTCATGAAATCGATGGTGGCGTCTTCAGCGCTTTCGAAGAAACCACGCTCATCAGCACTGGCGATAGTGGTGCGGAATTCATCAGTCCAGCGCTGGTATACCCCGGTGGCAATCTCGCTGATGTTGCGGGCGATGGTCATGGCCACATCGCAGCGGAACGGGTCGGCCTGCATGGCGGCAAGTGTGTCATCCGCGAACAGCAGCCTTTCCAAGGCCGGAAAACCCTGCACCCCGACGCTTTCCCGAGCAAAGCTTTCGCTGTCCAGGGCATCGGTATTCTTGCCGGCAATCAGGGCATCCAGCTGGCGAGCACCGGTGCCGTTTTCATCCGGCCAGTACTGCAGGCGGAAGTTCCAGTTGAAATAAGTGATGGGACCGAACTGGACATGCTGGATCAGCTGCCAGGCATCCATGCTGTCATAGAATCCGACTCGCAGTGCCTCTAGGGAGCCCGCACCCGGTGTTGCGCAGAAATTTTCTGCGACTTGCTCTAGGGTCGCAGAGGCTGTCGCAAAGGCGGCGTATCGCGGAATGATCTGGTCATCGGTGACAGCCAGATTGATCTCTGTGTAATTGTCAGCGGGAGCATCGCCAGCCTGGGCTATAGTCAGTGGGACTAGGGCCATCATGCCGGCCAGCAGGGTATGTTTATAATTCATGATCAACTTTTCTAACTGAGAACGGTTCTCATTATAAACCATTCAGGAACGTGATGACATCACGCTTGTCTGCTTCGTTAAGCTGGCGGTAAGCCGCCCGGGCCGGGGCTGCCTCACCGTCATGCCAGGCAATGGCTTCGGACAGTGTCGCCGCGCGGCCGTCATGGAGATAACCGCTGTCAGCAGGTCGCCTGCCCAGCCCCCACAACGGGGCGGTGCGCCACTCGCTACCGTTTGCGCTGCCTTCTGACAGGCTATCCGCCAACCCGGGCCCCATGTCATGCAGGAGCAGATCCGTGTAGGGCTCCGGCCCGCCGGTAACAGCCAGACCGCCGTGACATGCCTGGCAGCCAACCTGGTTGAACAGGGTTTTGCCATGCGCCATGGCTGGTGATTTAACCGGATCCCGCACCGGCACGGCACTGACATAGCTCAAGAGCAGGCTCATCGCCGTGTCATCCACTTCCAGGGAGTCGCCAGCCATCGCAGCGTTGGCACAGTCTGTCTGGGCGGGACGGCAGTCACCGGCTGCAGAGGGAAACACCGGGTTGCCCAGACCAAGGTCCAGGCTCAGCGCCCTGCCCGTCTGGGTGCGCAGGTCAGGTTGCGATGCTTTCCAGCCAAACCTGCCTACGCGGTTATCTGCCAATCGGTTCACCCGACCGGAAATGCCATCGCCATCAGCATCATCCGGATCGGCCAGGGCCAGCACAGCCGCATCCGGAATCGCAGCCAACAATCCCAGTCCCGCCAGCGTCGGCGGCAGCCTCACCGACATGGCCATGCTTTCCGGCACACCGGCATGCCAGGTGCTGACATCAACACGGGGGCGGGACAGATTGGGAGCGACGGATTCCGCCACCAGTGCAAACTCGGCTTCGGCAGTTACCCCGGGACGGGTAAACGCCTGCAGTTGCTGCCCATACACCGAGTCATTGAGTTGGACCGTGCGATGCTGAAGTGAGCCGCGGCCGCCATCGGCATGACAGGTATGGCAGGAACGCGCATTGAAGTAAGGGCCCAGCCCATCGCTGGCCCCGGTAGACGACGGTGCAAACACCCACAGTTTTTCAAATAGGGCCTTGCCGGTAATGAAGTCCAGTGAGGGAATCGCGGCATTCAGGCAGGCGGATGCTGCCAGCAACAGGAACAGTGCCGCCTTAAAAAACAGCTTCCGGGTTATCAAGGGAATCAGACCCTTCAATACTGACATTGGTCAGGGCCAGGGCGTTGATGATTTTCTCGATGGTGCGGGTTTCTTCCATCAGGGCATCGACGATGCGGGTGACAATGGCTTCGCCCTGGGTGTTGTCGCGCCCGATCAGGACATCGAAGGTATTACCGCGGGCTGCTTCTGCCACCATGGCGGTCATGGCGAACTCGGTTTCTTCCAGGCGTGCCATCATTTCCGCATGCACGCCAGGGGCCTGCTGGCGCACCAGGTCTTCCAGGGACGGGCCGGTAACATCCTCGCCGGAGACACGGCGATACTCGCCCAGGAAAACATTGCGAATGCCGCGGGCATCATAGAAATGCGAATTGTGGGTATTGTCGGAAAAACAGTCGTGCTCTTCCTCCGGGTCATTCAGCAACAGGCCCAGGCGGATACGTTCACCGGCCAGCTCACCATAGGCCAGGCTGCCCATACCGGTCAGCATGGTCGCCAGGCCGCCTTCGACGCCTTTACTCATGAGGTCTTCGTAAGCAGCCCCACCCGCCTGCCAGTTCTGCACCATCTCTTCCAGGTCATTGACCAGAAGCGTCACGGCAGCACTGAGGTAATCACGGCGCCGGTCACAATGCCCGTTGGTACAAGCTGTCAGGGAATAATCCGTCCAGGGCCGTACCCCGGCACCGGACGAGGTACCGTTCAGGTCCTGACCCCAGAGCAGGAATTCAATGGCATGGTAACCGGTGGCCACGTTCGCTTCGACGCCGTCCAGCTGATGCAGTTCTTCGGCCAGCAATTGCGGGGTGATGACGGCGGCATCCACGACCACGCCACCGGCATCGAGAATCTCGTTGGCAATGACGTTGGCGCTGTAGAAATAGTTGAAGTCGGACTCGGTGCCATAGGAAGTGGCGGTGTAGTCAATCAGGCCTTCGTCCAGCGGCCAGGCATTGACCCGGCCTTCCCACTCATCCACCACGGCGTTGCCGAAACGGTAGGCTTCGGTCTGCTGGTACGGCACCCGCGCGGCCAGCCAGGCAGCACGGGCAGCCTGCAGGCCGTTTTCGGAAGGGTTATCGAGTAAAAGGTTCACCGCGCGCTGCAGATCTTGGGCAGCAATGAGGGAGTCTTCATAGGAAGCCCGGGCGATGGCCACATAGGTATCAATAATGGCGGCCGGATCGACCGGTTCCGGTGATTCGGGAACAGAACTGCAGGAGGCCAGCAGGCTGGCGGCTAGAAATAAACTGAGAGTACGCATCGGGTTAATCAGTATGCCTGATTACCCGGCCTTCTACCATAAAGATCACGTCTTCAGCGATGTTGGTGCTGAGATCGGCGATACGTTCCATGTAGCGGGAACAGGACAACAGATTGACGGCGGTTTCGGCATTCTGCGGGTTTCTAGATATCTCCTGCTTCATCACCGCATACATGTCGCGGTTGATCTGGTCGACGCTGTCATCCATCTCGATGACTTCATTGGCCAGTTCCAGATCCAGCTTGACCAGGGCATCCAGTGACTTGCGTACCATGGTACGCACCAGGTCAGGCAGTTCATTGACAAACTCTGGCAGTGTTTGCAGCGGATCGACCTGCATGAGCTCACGGGCGCGCTTGGCAATATTGGTGGCAAAATCACCCATGCGCTCGAGGTCGTTGTTCACCTTCAGCACGACCACGATGAAACGCAGGTCCACCGCCACCGGCTGATGCAGGGCGAGAATTTTCAGGCAGTCTTCCTCGATCTTCACCTCCATGTCATTGATGATCGCTTCATGCTTGAAGACTTCATCCACATAGGAGGATTCCCGGTTATGCAGGGCCAGGATGCCGTTGTTGATCGCCGTCTCGACCAGGTTGCCCAGTTTCAGGACTTCCTTTTTCAGTTTGTCGAGGTCACGTTGCAGATGTAATGACATAGAGGTCTCTTATCCGAGCACGAAGTGGTTAGCCAAAGCGGCCAGTCACGTACTCTTCCGTACGCTTGACGGCCGGGCGCGTGAAGATGCGCTTGGTGACGCTGAATTCTATCAGGTCGCCCATTTCCATAAAGGCCGTGTAATCGGAAATACGCGCTGCTTGCTGCATGTTATGGGTCACGATCACAATGGTGTACTTTTCCTTCAGCTCGAACATCAGGTCTTCGATGTGCGCAGTCGAGATCGGGTCGAGAGCCGAACAGGGCTCGTCCATCAGCAGCACTTCAGGCTCCATGGCCAGGGCGCGGGCGATGCACAGACGCTGCTGCTGGCCACCGGACAGATTCAGGGCAGAATCGTGCAGACGATCCTTCACTTCTTCCCACAGGGCAGCCTGTTTCAGGGAGCGTTCCACCAGTTCATCGGTGGAATCGTTGTAGCCATTGATCAGCGGGCCCCAGGCGATGTTGTTGTAGATCGACTTCGGAAACGGGTTCGGCTTCTGGAACACCATACCAATTCGACGTCGGACCGACACCGGATCGACATCCTTGCCATAGAGATTTTCGTTGGCAAAGATCAGCTCACCTTCCACTCGCGCGCCTTCCACAAAATCATTCATGCGGTTCAGGGAACGCAGCAGCGTACTCTTGCCGCAGCCCGAAGGACCGATGATAGCGGTAATGCGGTTGCGGCGGATATTGAAAGACACGTCTTTCACCGCCCGGTTGTCACCATAAAAAATATCGACGTTGCGCAGTTCAAGCACGGACTTCTTGTGCATGATCTGTACCTGGTCCGCGGCAGCCGGATCCGGAAATTGACTCATTATTTCAATCTCCGTTCAGTCTTGTTGCGGATAAAGATAGCTGTGGCATTCATGATAAGCAGGACGGCAAGAAGAATGATGATACCCGCGGCCGCCAGTTCATGAAACTCTTCCTGGGGACGCGATACCCAGTTGTAAATCTGGATGGGCAGTGCGGTAAACGAATCCATGGGCCCTTCTGGCAGAAAAGCCACGAAAGTCAGCGCACCGATCATGATCAGCGGCGCAGTTTCACCAATGGCACGCGACAGCGCCAGGATGACACCGGTCATGATGCCGGGGAAAGACGCCGGCAGGACATGCGCCCAGGTCGTCTGCCACTTGGTGGCGCCCAGTGAATAGGCGGCATAACGGATACTTTGCGGCACGGTCTTGATGGCTTCGCGGCTGGCGATGATGATGACCGGCAGGATCAACAGGCTCATGGTCAGGGCACCGGATATGAGGCTGCGCTCCAGTGACAGGTAGCGTACGAAGATGGCCAGGCCCAGAATACCGTAGACAATGGAAGGCACACCGGCCAGGTTGGCGATATTGACCTCAATGATCTTGGCCAGGCGCCCTTTGCCGGCAAACTCTTCCAGGTACAGGGCGGTGGATACCCCGACAGGAATCGAGATCAGTGCCACCAGGCAGATCAGCCAGACGGTACCGACCAGGGCCGATTTGATACCGGCTCGCTCCGGAAAACGGGACGGAAAACTGTCAATGAACTGCCAGTCCAGCCAACGGAAGCCATCGATGGAAACCTGATACAGCAGAATGCCCAGCAGCAGCACACCGGACCAGGTAATGGCCGCGCAGAACAGGGCAAACAGCTTCGCCTTGCGATGGCGTCTGGCCAGGTAGATGCTTTCTTGTTCGGATGAAAAAGACACGATGGCAGCCTCAGTCATAGACTTCGCGGAAACGGTTCAGGATCAACTGCGACACGATATTGATCACCAGGGTGATCGCGAACAGCAGCGTCGCCACGGCAAACAGCGTCTGGTAGGCAATACCACCGCTGGGCGTATCACCCAGTGATACCTGTACGATGTAGGCAGTCATGGTCTGGATACTTTCAAACATACTCAGTGACATGTTCGGCGTCTGTCCTGCCGCAAGGGTCACCGCCATGGTCTCGCCGATCGCGCGGGATATGGCCAGCAAGAAGGACGCCATGACTCCGGACAACCCGGCGGGGACGACTACACGGGTAGTTACTTCGTAGGAAGTGGCGCCCAGGGCATAGGCCCCCTGACGCAGGCTGACTGGTACCGCACGCAAGGCGTTGTCACTCAGCGTGGCAACCATCGGCAGAATCATGATGCCGACCACGATGGCCGCACTGAGCGCATTGAACACCTGGATATCGGTAAAGATATTGCGCAGGCTGGGGGTGACAAAGGTCAGGGCGAAATAGCCATAGACCACGGTAGGAATACCCGCCAGCAGTTCCAGCACCGGCTTGATGATGCGTCGAACCCGGTCGGAAGCATATTCACTCAGGTAGATGGCACTGGCCAGACCGGTCGGAATGGCAATGATAGCGGCACCGACGGTGACAACCATGGTGCCCCAGACCAGCGGCAGCACACCGAACGAGCTCGGTTCAAACAGCGGCGTCCAGGTAGTGCCGAGAAAGAATTCAGCCGGGGAAACGCTCTCGAAAAATTTCAGCGTTTCGGACAGCAGCAGAAACACAATCGCGGCAGTAGTGACAATGGAAATGAAAGCACACAGCCCCAGCCAGCTCTTGATGAGGGCTTCCCCCCAACGTATGCCCGATTTGTTGATAGTCACACGTTTACCAGGCTCGGCCGCCAGATCGGCTGCGGAGGCAGTCGCTAATTGCTTTTCAGTCATGGAAATTCTTTTGCCGGTACCTGTTTGGGCAGTCTACGCATTGTAGACGAATAAACCAGCAAACTTTAGCAAGAGATTATTAAGGGATTAATAAGCCGCAACCTGGTCCCGTGATGCCTGGTACATATCCTCAGGCAGAGCGATATAGCCCACTTCGCTGGCCAGTTGCCCGGCACTTTCCAGGTAGAACTCCACAAAGGCTTTCACTTCCTGCCGCGCCAGGCTGGCAGTGTTCAGGTAAATGAAAATCGGGCGTGACAGGGGGCTATAGGTACCATTATTGATGGTGGTCGGAGTCGGTGTCACCGGGCCATTGCCGCCATCAATCGGCACCACCTTCAGCTTGTCATTATTTTCGATGTAGTAGGCATAACCAAAGAAGCCCATGGCGTTCTCGTCGCCGGCAATACCCTGCACCAGGACATTGTCGTCTTCACTGGCTGTATAGTCTGGACGTGAGGCGCCGGATTCGCCGTTCACGGCTTCGGTGAAATAGTCGAAAGTACCGGAGTCGGTGCCTGGCCCATATAGGCGAATTGGTTCAGCCGGCCAGTTCGGACGAATATCGTCCCAGCTGTCGACCATACTGCCGGGCTGCCAGATCATCTGCAGTTCCTGTACGGTCAGGAAATCGACCCAGTCATTGTTCTTGTTCACGACCACTGAAAGCCCGTCAAAGGCAACCGGGATTTCCAGGTAGTCGATACCATTGGCCTCGGCCTCCATCCGCTCGGACTCCTTGATTGTTCGGGAGGCATCGTTGATATCAGTTTCGGACGCCAGGAATTTCTTGAATCCTCCGCCAGTGCCAGACACACCAACTGTTACCCGTACACGCGGCGCCACAGTCAGGAACTCTTCCGCCACGGCTTCACTGATCGGGAATACGGTGCTGGAACCGTCGAGACTGACGACGCCACGCAGTTCCCCGTCAGACTCCTGACCTGAGCCCGCACCATCATCCTGTGAGCAGGCCGAGATCAGTATTCCTGCGGCAATCAATGCAAGCATGTTCAGTGTTTGAGGCATTTTAAAGGTGTTCATTAATGGCATCTTTGTCTTTTTCCGAATTTTTAGAATCTCTTCTTTCCAATCCGTATTCGCGTATTTCCCTAATTCTCATTAGTTATTTCCACGACTCAGTACTGATCCTCCACGGTTTCCC
>Ga0182083_1466300_pt1 | contig 10074 bp, 17 predicted proteins | sample 071ome_10_FD_127751 | JGI IMG/M metagenome (GOLD analysis project Ga0182083, IMG submission 127751) | Metatranscriptome of coastal salt marsh microbial communities from the Groves Creek Marsh, Georgia, USA - 071413AT metaT (Metagenome... | ecosystem: Environmental > Aquatic > Marine > Intertidal...
AAATTACGAGATGAATTAAAACATCTGACGGGCAAAGAGATTTATATAAACATTAATGAAATCAAACGCCCTGAGCTAAATGCCCAATTGGTTGCTGATAACATTGCTCGACAATTGGAGTCGCGTGTTTCTTTTCGGCGCGCTATGAAAAAATCGGTGGCATCTGCTGTTCGAATGGGGGCAGAAGGCATCAAAGTTGTATGTGGTGGGCGCCTTGGTGGAGCCGAAATGTCTCGTGTTGAAAAATCTGAACCTGCTGGTCGGGTACCCCTTCACACGTTACGGGCTGATATTGATTATGCCCAATCAACAGCGCATACAACTTCAGGATCTGTTGGTGTTAAGGTTTGGATCTGTCATGGTGAAAAAATGGGTAAAGAAGCCGTAAACCCCCAGCAAAATTAGGGTTTTGGGTATAGGGAGTGATTTGTTATGTTAATGCCAAAACGTGTAAAATGGCGCAAGCAACAGCGTGGTCGCCGAAGAGGAATGGCCAAAGGAGGCGCATATATTGCCTTTGGAGAGTTTGGTATGCAGGCTGTTGAAGCCGGTTGGATTACCAGTCGCCAAATAGAAGCCGCTCGTCAGGCTATTACCCGCTCACTTGGACGAAGTGGTAAGGTTTGGATTCGTGTCTTTCCTGATAAACCCATTACCATAAAACCTGCTGAAACGCGTATGGGTAAAGGTAAAGGGAGCCCTGAGTATTGGGTTTCTGTTGTGAAACCTGGGCGTATCATGTTTGAACTTGAAGGTGTGCCTCGAGAAAATGCACAGCGTGCTATTCAGTTGGCTGGTCGAAAATTGCCAATTAAGGTGCGGTTTGTTGAACGGAGCCATGAAGAATGAAACCCAGTGAAATTCGAGATTTAAGTGCCAGTGATATTGTTGAGAAAATTCAAGAACAAGAAGAAGAGTTGGTCAATATGCGCATTCAGTTAACGACACGTCAATTGGAAAACCCTCTTCTGATTCGAGAAACCCGACGCGAGTTGGCTCGTCTTAAAACCATTTTGCGTGAGCAAGAAGTATAAGAGCTAACGTGTCGATTTGATGCAGTGATTTAAGGAGATAAACGAGTATGGCCGAAGCGCAAACTCGCGGTCGCAGAAAAACCCGGATCGGGCAAGTTGTAAGCGACAAGTCTAACAAGACGATTGTTGTTGAGATTCGTAGACGGGTTCCACATCCGCTTTATAGTAAAGTTGTTCAGCGCAGCTCGAAACTGGCTGCACACGACGAAAATAACGAAGCCCGAATTGGTGATACGGTCATGGTTGTAGAAACGCGTCCGTTGAGCAAAACCAAGCGTTGGCGTCTTTCCGAAGTTGTCAAAAAAGCACAATAGGAACGTGGTGAAAAAATGATTCAAGAATATTCTGTTTTGACTTGTGCCGATAATTCTGGCGCTCGAAAAGTGATGTGCTTTCGCATTTTGGGGGGCACGAAACGAAAATATGCAAAGATCGGTGACACGATCGTTGTTTCTGTTAAAGACGCTCAGCCTAACAGCGGTGTGAAAAAGGGCGAAGTTGCCCGTGCTGTGGTGGTCAGAACGACCAAAGAAGTGCGTCGCCCAGATGGGTCATATATTCGATTTGATGATAATGCGGCTGTTCTGATTACGCCAGAGGGGGAACCCCGGGGCACGCGAATTTTTGGGCCAGTGGCGCGTGAACTAAGAGAAAAACGTTTTATGCGGATTGTGTCGCTGGCACCCGAAGTAATTTGACGAAAGGTTGGTATTGTGAAAGCCAGAATTCGAACAGGCGATGAGGTTGAAGTCATTAGTGGCGTTCAGGCCGGGCAGCGCGGCAAAGTTCTCCGAGTTTTTCCAGAGAAACAACGGGCATTGGTTGAAGGTATTAATAACGTAAAGCGCCATACTCGCCCAAACCAAAATAATCAACAAGGGGGCATTGTTGAAAAAGAAGCCCCTTTGCACTTGTCCAAACTGATGTTGATTGATCCACAGACCAACGAGCGTACTCGCGTAAAAATGCAACGGCTTGATGATGGTTCTCGCGTTCGCATCGCAGTAAAAAGTGGTGAGCAAATTCCTGACGCTGGTTAAGATACTTGAGGATAATATGGCTGTTAGACTACACACATTTTATGAAAAAGAAGTTGCACCTCAATTATTTGAACATTTCAAATATAAGAGCGTGATGCAGATTCCTCGCCTTGAAAAGGTTGTTGTGAATATGGGCGTTGGCGAAGCGGTTCAAAATTCCAAGGCTATCGAAGGTGCTGTTGAGGACTTAACGGCAATTACAGGCCAAAAGCCATCTATTCGTCGTGCTCGAAAAGCTGTGTCAAACTTTAAGCTGCGTCAGGGTATGCCTATCGGTTGTATGGTCACACTTCGACGTGATCGCATGTATGAATTTGTAGACCGATTTTTTAATTTTTCGACTCCCCGTATAAGAGACTTTCGAGGTCTTTCAACGCGTTCCTTTGATGGTCGCGGGAATTATACGTTGGGAATCCGTGAGCAAATTATTTTTCCCGAAATCGATTATGATAAAATCGATAAGATTAGAGGGATGGATATCACATTTGTAACGTCGGCCCAAACAGACGAAGAGGCAATTGAGCTTTTGACTCGTTTGGGAATGCCTTTCCAGAATCGGAACCAGGCTTCTGAAGCCGCGTGAGAAAGGGTATTTGTATCTCATGGCAAAAAAATCAATGATAGCCAAGGCCAATCGCAAACAAAAATTCGCTGTGCGTCAATATAATCGATGCCAGCGTTGCGGACGGCCACGTGCTTATTTACGTAAATTCGGTGTTTGTCGTATTTGTTTTAGAGAATTGGCTTTGGCTGGGGAAATTCCTGGCGTCACCAAAGCCAGTTGGTAGGAAGGATTTTATACTCATGATGACCGACCCTATAGCGGATATGCTCACACGCGTGAGAAATGCTTGCCGTGCTGAACACCGCAAGGTTGATATTCCAAGCTCAAAGATGAAACGTGAAATTGCACGTATTCTGAAAGATGCCGGTTTTATCCATAATTATGCTTATGTAGACGATAATCGTCAAGGTTACTTACGGCTTTATCTTAAGTATGGTGCTGAAGACGAATGCGCCATTCAAGGCGTTAAGCGCGAGAGCCGGCCCGGTTTACGCAATTATGTAGGCAAAGATGATATTCCACGTGTGCTCAATGGCTTGGGTGTTGCAATCCTTTCTACATCTCAAGGTATTTTAACAGGTGCTGACGCACGCAAAGCCGGTGTTGGTGGCGAGCTTATTTGTAGCGTTTGGTAAAAATAAGGAGTAATAGACGTGTCACGAATTGGAAAACAACCCATTTCGGTTCCCAGTGGGGTTGATGTTAAACTTGATTCAGATCAAGCACATGTAAAAGGCCCCAAAGGTGAGTTACAGGTTCCTCTGAACGAACTTGTAAGTGTTACCCAAACAGGGGATGAATTGACCGTTTCGGTGCAAAACCCCGAAGATCGTAAGCAGCGGGCATTATGGGGTTTGGCTCGGGCTTTGTTGTTCAATGCTGTTGTTGGTGTTTCAAATGGGTTTGAAAAGGGATTGATTGTTGTTGGCGTTGGATATCGTGCAGAGATTAAAGGCAAAAGTTTAGATATGAGCTTAGGTTTTAGCCATCCGGTAGTTGTCGATGCGCCCGCTGGCATTGAGTTTAGCGTTGAAGGTGCGCCTGCGGGCATTGAGAGTGCTCAAGCCTTGGTGAAAATATCTGGTGCAGATAAGGAACTTGTTGGGCGGACAGCGGCCAATATTAGAGGCATTCGTCCTCCTGAGCCATATAAAGGCAAAGGGATTCGGTATATTGATGAACACGTGCGGCGCAAAGCTGGTAAAACTGCTGCGTAATTATTAGGATAGGCTCGATGGCAAATAAAGATTTGAAAAAGCGTAGTATGCGCTCACGTCGGAAATTGCGTATAAGGAAGAAAGTTACTGGGACCGCTCAACGTCCGCGTTTGGCGGTTTTTCGGAGCTTAAAACATATTCACGCACATTTGATTGATGATGCTTCTGGCCAAGCGTTGCTCGGTGTGTCGTCTAATTCAAAAGACTTGCGTGATCAATTAAAGAGTATTGAAGGTAAATGCGATAAAAGCCGCGAAGTCGGCAAGGCTTTGGCAGCAAAGGCAAAAGAGGCTGGAATAGCCCAAGCCGTTTTTGACCGGGGTGGTTATTTGTATCATGGCCGGGTGAAAGCTTTAGCTGATGGTGCCCGCGAGGGCGGTTTGCAACTTTAAAAAGGAGTACACGTTGGCCAGAATCGATCCTACTGGACTTGATTTGACTGAAATTGTCATTAATAACAGCATTAAACGGGTTTCGCATGTGCGCAAAGGTGGTCGCCGGTTTGCCTTCAACGCTTTGGTTGTTGTTGGTGATAAAAACAGTGTTGTAGGTGTTGGCACGGGCAAAGCTGGTGAGGTATCTGAGGCGATTCGTAAAGCAACTGATGATGCGAAGAAGAATTTGGTGCGTGTGCCTATTGTTGAGGGCACTTTGCCCCACAAGATCATCGGCCAATTTGGCGCTGCTCGGGTATTGCTGAAACCTGCTGCACCTGGTACTGGGGTTATTGCCGGTGGTGGTGTTCGGGCTGTTCTGGAATTGGCTGGTGTTCACAATGTTTTGACAAAATCTTTGGGCGCTCAAAATCCACAAAATGCTGTTAAAGCAACGTTGGAAGGGTTGATGGGTTTGCGTGATGCTAAGAGCGTTGCCCAACTCCGTGGTCTTGATGAGCAAGACTTGATTTCGGCACGAGGATAATAAATATGGCTGGTACTTTGCGAATTACGCAGACAAGAAGTGCGATTAATCGCCCCAAAAAACAGAAATTGACACTCGAGGCTTTAGGCATTCGTCGAATTCGGCATACTGTGGAGCACTCTGACACCCCTGTGGTGCGTGGCATGATTAATGTTGTGTCTCATTTGGTTGATGTTGAGGAAGCTTCTTAAATAGTGTTTTTGGAGTATTTACATGAAATTGGGTAATCTGTCTCCTCCTAAAGGAGCTGTTAGAAAGAGTAAACGCCTTGGTATTGGTGTTGGCTCAGGTAATGGCAAAACTGCTGGTAAAGGGCATAAAGGTCAAAAATCTCGTTCTGGTGCAAAACACCGTGCTTGGTTCGAGGGTGGTCAAATGCCATTGCAGCAACGTTTGCCCAAAGTGGGTTTTAATAATCCGTTTGGTACTGTGTATCAAGTGGTTAATCTGGATGATCTTGCAAGAAAAGAGCTTTCTGGGGAAATCACACCAGCCATCTTGAAACAGGCTGGGCTTATTTCGTCAAAAACACGACCTGTCAAGATTTTAGGACGTGGTGATGTATCACAAGCATTGCAAATTAAGGTGCAGGCTGTTTCAGCGTCTGCAGCAGAGAAGATCGTGAAGGCTGGCGGCCAAGTTGAGGCTGTAGCAGCTGATTCTGATGGTGAAGACAGCTAAAAGCATTTGGTTGGCGGGAGGAGACGTTGCTCGAAAGTATTAAGAGTATTTTTAAGATTCCGGAATTGCGAAACAAAGTTTTGTTTACTTTGGGAATCTTGGCAATCTATCGACTGGGTGGTCAAATACCGATACCTGGTATTGATCGGGTTGCACTGACTGAGTTTTTTGCAGGGGCCGAAAACAGTTTGTTCGGCCTTTATGACATGTTTGTAGGTGGGGCATTTACGCGGGCGACGGTCTTTGCCTTGGGGATTATGCCTTATATCAGCGCATCGATTATTTTCCAATTGATGGGTGCCGTCGTGCCTGCTTTGCAAAAATTGCAAAAAGAAGGTGAAGCAGGGCGCAAGAAAATTATGCAGTATACCCGTTATGGGACGGTGGCTTTGGCTGCTGCGCAATCATTGGGTGTGAGTTTTTTCTTAGAAAGCCTGCAATCGCCCCAAACCGGAATGTCAGTGGTGTTGTACCCTGGATGGGGATTTCGTTTGTTGACGGTTTTGACAATTACTGCTGGTACTGTGTTTATTATGTGGTTAGGTGAGCAAATTGACGGGCACGGGATTGGCAATGGTATGTCATTGTTGATCTTTATTGGTATTATCGCCGCCCTCCCTTACGTTGTCAGGATGGAATATCTTGACTTTATAACCAACGACAAGAGCATCTTATTAGAATTGTTTGTCGTCGTGCTGATTGTCCTTGTGACGGGTTTGGTTGTTCTCATTACTCAAGGGACGCGGAAAATACCCGTCCAATATGCCAAACGGGTTGTGGGACGTCGGGTTTATGGTGGTCAGAGCACACATATACCTCTAAAGGTTAATACTTCAGGTGTGATGCCCATTATTTTTGCTCAAGCGATTATGTTTTTACCTGCAACCTTGGCAGGTTTTGCACCTGGCAATGAATTCATGCAAAATTTGGCTGCCGCCTTCTCGCCAAGCATGACTTGGCAGTCATTCCCATATTGGAGTATCTACAGTATTTTGGTCATATTTTTTGCCTACTTTTATACAGCGATTGTTTTTAATCCTATAGATTTGGCAGATAACATGAAACGGCAGGGCGGGTTTATTCCAGGTGTTAGACCCGGTAAGAAGACCGCTGAGTATATAGATCATGTGCTCACAAGGATTAATTTGCCGGGGTCTGTTTTCTTGGCCGCAATTGCGGTTGCTCCATTTTTTGTTATAAATTACTTGGGTGTTCATCCCGGTTTAGAGCAAGTATTTGGCGGAACGGGTTTGTTGATTATGGTAGGCGTGGCTCTGGATACTCTGCAACAAGTAGAATCTCATTTGCTGATGCGCCATTATGATGGATTTATGAAAAAAGGTAGAATTAAAGGACGGCGTAATTAAAGGTCGGACCTGAGGGAGTTTTTATTATGAAAGTTCAGTCATCTGTTCGTAAGCGCTGCAACCATTGCAAAGTTATCCGAAGACGCGGTGTGGTTCGCGTTATTTGCAAAGTGAATCCACGTCACAAGCAGCGACAAGGTTAATTTTGAGTTTTATCATTACTTTTAGGGGAACCCATGGCACGAATTGCTGGTGTCGATATTCCAAGAGAAAAACGCGTTGAAGTTGCATTGACCTATATTTTTGGTATTGGCGCAAGCCTATCTCGAAAGGTCTTGGCCCAAACACAAATTTCTCCCGATACACGTGTTGATGCTCTTACTGAAGACGATGTGGCCAAGTTGCGTTCTGTAATCGAAGGTGAATATCGGGTTGAAGGTAACTTGCGTAGCGAAACAGCTATGAATATTAAGCGTTTGATGGATATTGGATGTTATCGTGGGCTTCGTTGGCGAAGAGGGTTACCTGTTCGGGGCCAACGCACACGAACCAATGCTCGCACTCGAAAAGGGCCTAAAAAAGGCCAAATCGGTCGCAAAAAGGGCTAAACCTATTGGGTTTTAGCGCATAAGGAGGAGTAGGTTGCCACCAAGACAAGGAACAAGACGGCGTAATAAACGTGTTGACGCCAATGGTGTCGCACATGTTAATGCCAGCTTTAATAATACGATAGTTACCCTTACGGACCGCGAAGGTGAAGTTATTTCTTGGTCTTCTACGGGTAAGGTCGGTTTTAAGGGGTCAAAGAAAAGTACCCCGTATGCTGCTCAAATGGCCGCGACAGACGCAGCCCGTGTTGCTATGTCTATGGGGTTGCGCCGGGTTGAGGTTTGGGTGAAAGGCCCTGGGGTTGGGCGCGAAGCAGCTGTGCGGTCATTGCAAGGTGCAGGTTTAGAAATTTCTGCAATTAAAGACGTCACCCCTATTCCACATAACGGTTGCCGCCCACCTAAGAGGCGTCGCGTTTAACTTTTTTATTGATTGAACCGAGGAGATGATCTGAATGGCGAGGTATACAGAAGCCAACTGTAAATTGTGTCGTCGAGAGGGGATGAAGTTGTTCTTGAAAGGCGCACGGTGTCACTCTGATAAGTGTGCTTTTGATCGGCGAAGCTATGCTCCTGGTATGCATGGCCAGAATATGAGGCGCAAACCCTCTGAGTATGCTTTGCAGTTACGTGAAAAACAGAAAACGAAACGCATTTATGGCGTTCTTGAAAATCAATTTAGAACTTATTATCATCATGCTGCGCGACGCAAAGGTGTGACGGGTGAAGTGCTGTTGCAGATGCTCGAATGCCGTCTGGATAATATTCTTTATCGGCTTGGATTTGCCCCTTCGCGCAAGGCCTCTCGTCAGTTGGTCAGACATCGCCATGTGACAGTTAATAATCAGTTGGTCGATATACCCTCTTTTCAAGTTTCTCCAGGGGACACTATCCAGATCCGTGAAAAGAGCCGTCAGATTCCTCTTATTCACGATGCGCTTAAGCGTGTTGGCGACGGTCGTCAGGCTGCTTGGCTTTCGGTAGACAAAGTTAATTTGAGCGGTTCACTTTTGGAGTATCCGCAACGCGATGATATCCCAACACCGGTCGAAGAACAACTTATTGTTGAACTCTACTCTAAATAATTCGCTTTGGATGGGTGTTGTGCAACCTGCATGCGTGTACGAGGAGCCTGTTTTATGAAATTGAAAAACTTCCAGATGCCCCGATCTGTGCAAATTGATGAAGACTCACTCAATGATGAGTATGGCAAATTCACTGTTCAGCCTCTTGAGCGGGGTTTTGGTACTACCATTGGCAATGCTTTACGACGTGTTTTACTTTCTTCGATTGAGGGAGCTGCAGTTAAAGCCGCAAAAATCGAAGGTGTTCAGCATGAGTTTACTGTGATCGATGGGGTTGTGGAAGATGTTACCGAGATTATATTGAATCTTAAAGAAGTTTGTGTTCGGGTACACTCTGATGATGACAAAGTGATCCACATTAAGAAAGAAGGCCCTGGTGATTTGACAGGTGCTGACTTACAAGTTGATGCAGACATTGAGGTGATGAACCCAGATCAACACATTGCGTCTTTGGACAAAGATGGAGTTTTGGAAATGGAATTGACAATTGGCAAAGGCCGTGGGTTTGTTTTGGCAGAGCAAAACAAAGCTGCTGACCAGCCAATGGGCACCATTTCATTAGATACTGCTTTTTCACCTGTTAGAAAAGTGCACTATGAGGTCGATAATGCACGTGTTGGGCAGCAAACCGATTATGATAAGCTGGCAATGGAAATTTGGACTAATGGTGTTGTCAGGCCTGACGATGCGGTTTCTCACGCGGCGAAAATTTTGAAAGATCACCTCGAACTGTTTATTAATTTTGAAGATGAACCCGAAGAAGAACCGGAAGAAGTGATTGATGAGGAAACACGGCGCATCGCTACGTTGTTAAAGATGCCTGTTGAAGAGTTGGAATTGTCCGTTCGTTCGGCAAATTGTCTTAAGGCAGCAAGTATTAATACACTGGAAGATTTGGTGCAAAAACCAGAAACCGAGATGCTCAAATTTCGTAACTTTGGGCGTAAGTCACTCAATGAACTCACCGCGATTTTAGAAGGGCTTGGCCTTTCATTTGGCATGGATGTTGGTAGTTACAGCGATGTTGTTGGACAAGCTGAACCGATGGCGGTGTTGGAAGACGAATTTTAGTGAGGTAGGAAGAATCTATGAGGCATGGACAAAAAGGACGTAAGCTCGGACGAACTGCAAGCCATAAGCGTGCAATGCTTAACAACATGGCGACGTCTCTATTTCAACACGGCACCATTCGGACCACATTACCCAAGGCAAAAGAGCTGCGTGGTGTTGCTGAGCGATTGATCACATTTGCCAAAAGAGGGGATTTGTCTGCCCGCCGACAAGTTCTTAGGCGTATCCAGAATAAAGTTATTGTTTCAAAGTTATTTGATGAAATTGGGCCGTCTTTTTCTGATCGAGCGGGTGGTTATACTCGTATCTTGAAATTAGGACCTCGGCGTGGTGACAGTACTGAGCTTTGTATGATTCAGTTGGTGGGTGACGAGGTTCGGTCTGAAACGGCCGAATCTGCTTCTGCCCCAGCCGCTGTTGAAAGTCCTTCTGAAACTGTTGAAGCGACATCTGAGGCAAAACCTGAAGCAACTGCTGACACTTCAGATGTTGATGAAACGGAAGCTAAGAAAGACGCTTAAGCGAGTTTTCTGAGTGAAAATAAA
>Ga0182083_1148568_pt1 | contig 9646 bp, 6 predicted proteins | sample 071ome_10_FD_127751 | JGI IMG/M metagenome (GOLD analysis project Ga0182083, IMG submission 127751) | Metatranscriptome of coastal salt marsh microbial communities from the Groves Creek Marsh, Georgia, USA - 071413AT metaT (Metagenome... | ecosystem: Environmental > Aquatic > Marine > Intertidal...
CGCGGGTCTTTCAAAGATCCGATCAGCGGTAAAACTTACCAGCCAGTCTTCTCTTTCAGAGCAGCACCGATGTCAGCCAGGCTGCGAACAGTGGTCACACCAGCGTCGTTCAGCGCAGCGAACTTCTCGTCAGCAGTACCTTTACCGCCGGAGATGATGGCGCCAGCGTGGCCCATACGCTTACCAGCAGGAGCAGTAACACCAGCAATGTAGGAAACTACAGGCTTGGTTACGTTTTCCTTGATGAAGGCTGCGGCTTCTTCTTCAGCAGTACCGCCGATCTCACCGATCATAACGATGGCTTCAGTAGCTGGGTCTTCCTGGAAACGCTTCAGGATGTCGATGAAGTTGGAACCCGGGATTGGGTCACCGCCGATACCAACACAGGTGGACTGACCGAAACCGTAGTCAGTAGTCTGCTTAACAGCTTCATAAGTCAGAGTACCAGAGCGGGATACGATACCAACTTTACCTGGCAGGTGGATGTGACCTGGCATGATGCCGATCTTGCACTCTCCAGGAGTGATAACGCCCGGGCAGTTAGGACCGATCAGAACTACGCCCAGTTCGTCACACTTAACTTTGGCATCCAGCATATCCAGAGTAGGAATACCTTCAGTGATACAAACGATCAGTTTGATACCACCGTTAGCGGCTTCCAGAATGGAATCCTTACAGAAAGGCGCTGGAACGTAGATAACGGATGCTTCTGCACCAGTCGCTTCAACGGCTTCAGCAACAGTGTTGAACACTGGCAGACCCAGGTGAGTTTGACCACCTTTGCCCGGAGTTACACCACCAACCATTTTGGTGCCGTAAGCGATTGCTTGTTCAGAGTGGAAAGTACCCTGAGCACCAGTGAAACCCTGACAGATAACCTTGGTGTCTTTGTTGATAAGAATGCTCATGATATCCCCTTATTCGCCAGCAGCTGCAGCAACAACTTTCTTGGCAGCGCCTGCCAGATCAGTATCAGCAATGATGTTCAGACCAGATTCAGACAGAACCTTGGTACCCAGTTCAGCGTTGTTACCTTGCAGACGAACAACAACAGGAACCTTAACACCTACTTCCTTAACAGCACCGATAACGCCTTCAGCGATCATGTCGCAACGTACGATACCGCCGAAGATATTGATGAATACGGCTTTAACCGCATCGTCAGACAGAATGATCTTGAACGCTTCAACAACGCGCTCTTTGGTCGCACCGCCACCAACGTCCAGGAAGTTTGCAGGGTTACCACCGTGCAGCTTAACGATATCCATGGTACCCATGGCCAGACCAGCACCGTTTACCATGCAGCCGATGTCACCATCCAGAGCTACGTAGTTCAGTTCCCACTGGGCAGCGTGAGCTTCACGAGCATCTTCCTGGGAAGGATCGTGCATCTCTTGCAGGTCTTTGTGACGGTATACAGCGTTGCTGTCGATGCCGATTTTGGCATCCAGACAGTGCAGGTTACCTTCCGGAGTGATTACCAGCGGGTTGATTTCCAGCAGAGCAAGGTCCTTGTCCTGGAACAGCTTGGCCAGACCCATGAAGATCTTGGTGAACTGCTTGATCTGATCGCCTTGCAGACCCAGCTTGAAAGCCAGATCACGGGCCTGGTATGGCTGAGCGCCAACCAGTGGATCGATGGTTGCTTTCAGAATCTTTTCTGGAGTTTCTTCAGCAACTTTTTCGATCTCAACACCACCTTCGGTAGAGGCCATGAAGACGATACGACGGGTAGAACGGTCTACAACCGCACCCAGATACAGTTCCTGATCGATATCAGTGCAGCTTTCAACCAGAATACGGCTAACAGGCTGGCCTTTTTCGTCAGTCTGGTAAGTTACCAGGTTTTTACCCAGCCACTGTTCAGCAAATGCCTTGATCTCTTCTTTGGAGTCAACCAGCTTAACGCCACCTGCCTTACCACGGCCACCGGCGTGCACCTGAGCCTTAACAACCCACTTGTCACCACCGATTTCATCAGCCGCTGCTACCGCTTCTTCTGCAGTCTTGGCTGCCACACCCTTGGATACTGGCAGACCGTACTGAGCAAAAAGCTGTTTACCCTGATATTCGTGAAGGTTCATCGCTTTCGTCCTGTTTCTTTTCTTTGTCGAGGATTACCCGACAGCCTGTGTTAACTGAACAACCTTTATGGGGCACGCAAACGCTGTCAGCGTTGAAGTTCAGCAATATAAGCAAAGGCCCGGTGAACCGGGCCATTGTTTTTATCGGTTTTTATTTTTTGGATTTGCGATTCACTTTGTGGATCGCTGAGTTGCTTACCGCCAGGGCCGCTTCATGAACTGCTTCGGAAACGGTTGGGTGAGCAAATACCATCATGCCGATATCTTCTGCGCTGGAACCGAATTCCATCGCAATTACAATCTGCTGACACAGGTCACCGGCGTTTGGACCCACAATGTGAGCGCCCAGAATGCGGTCTGTTTCAGCATGTGCAATGATTTTAACGAAGCCATCAGTCTGGTTGCTGGCCATCGCACGACCTACAGCCGCGAATGGGAACATACCGGTGTTGTATGGTTCGCCTTCTGCTTTAACCTGTTCTTCAGTCTTACCTACCCAGGCAATTTCCGGCGCAGTGTAGATAACAGAAGGAATGACGTCGTAGTTCATCTGGGCAGCATGACCATGGATGCGCTCAGCAACCATTACACCTTCTTCAGATGCCTTGTGAGCCAGCATAGGACCACGAACAACGTCACCAATTGCCCAGATGCCTGGAGCAGCAGTCTGACAGCTGTCGTCCACGTGGATGAAACCACGCTCGTCCAGGTTCACACCACAGTCAGCAGACAGCAGACCGTCAGTGAAAGGCTTACGACCAACAGCAACGATCAGCTTGTCGAAAGTTTCAGACTTCTCTTCACCGCCTTCCTGGAAGGTTACGGTTACTTTGCCGTCTTTCACTTCAGAACCGGTCACACGAGCGCCCAGACGGATGTCCATGCCCTGCTTGGTGAACAGTTTCTGGGCTTCCTTGGAAACTGCGGAGTCAGCAACGTGCAGGAACTTGTCCTGTGCTTCCAGAACGGTAACCTTGGCGCCCAGACGGCCCCATACGGAACCCAGTTCCAGACCAATAACACCGGCACCGATCACGCCCAGCTTGCCTGGTACTTCCTTGAATTCCAGCGCGCCAGTGCTGTCGACGATGATGTCTTCAGTCAGCGGAGCCGGTGGAATGTTGAAAGGTACAGAACCGGTCGCGATGATGATGTTCTCGGCTTCGATTTGTTCAGCTTCACCACCGTGTGGAGTGAACTCAACTTTCTTGCCAGCCAGAACCTTACCAACACCTTCCAGAGCAGTAACGCCGTTACCCTTGAACAGGCCAGCAACACCCATGGTCAGGTTTTTAACGATCTGGTCCTTGCGAGCCAGCATCTTGGAAACATCAATGCTAACGTCGCCAGCGCCAATACCATGCATGTCGAAATCGTGCTTGGCTTCTTCATACTTGTGGGAAGTATCCAGCAGCGCCTTGGAAGGGATACAACCAACGTTCAGACAGGTACCGCCGTAAACGCCCTTGCCTTCCTTGTTAACCCACTTGTCGATACAAGCGGTTTTCAGGCCCAGCTGTGCACAGCGGATAGCAGCTACATAGCCACCAGGACCGCCACCGATAACGACTACATCAAATTTCTTGCTCATTACGAATCCTTAAAAGTCCGATTAAACGTCCAGCAGCATACGTGCAGGGTCTTCCAGAAGGTCCTTGATGGTTACCAGGAACTGTACCGCTTCCTTACCATCGATCATGCGGTGATCGTATGACAGTGCCAGATACATCATTGGCAGAATTTCAACCTTGCCATTCACCGCCATAGGACGCTCCTGAATTTTGTGCATACCCATAATTGCGGTCTGCGGTGGGTTCAGGATTGGGGTGGACATCAGGGAACCAAACACACCACCGTTGGTGATGGTGAAGGTACCACCCTGCATGTCTTCCATGCCCAGCTTGCCGTCGCGACCACGCTTGGCGAAATCACCAATAGTGCCCTCGATTTCGGCCAGGCCCATGCTGTCGGTATCGCGCAGAACAGGAACAACCAGACCACGTTCAGTAGATACGGCAACACCGATATCCTGATAACCGTGGTAAACCATGTCGTTACCGTCGATAGACGCGTTAACTGCTGGGAAACGCTTCAGCGCTTCAGTGGCAGCTTTTACGAAGAAAGACATGAAGCCCAGCTTGACGCCATGTACTTTTTCGAACTGCTCTTTATAAGTCTTGCGCAGCTCCATTACTGGCTTCATGTTGACTTCGTTGTAGGTAGTCAGCATGGCTGCATTTTGTTGTGCTTCTACCAGACGCTTGGCAATGGTAGCGCGCAGACGAGTCATTGGGACGCGCTTTTCAACGCGCTCGCCTGCAGGAACAGCAGCAACCGGTGCGGCAGCAGGAGCTGGAGCAGCGGCTGGCTTGGTGCCATTCTTGATATGGTTCTGTACGTCTTCCTTGGTCACACGACCGCCTTTGCCAGTACCCTTGACTGCCGACAGGGATACACCCTTTTCTTCAGCCAGCTTGCGAGCTGCCGGGTTGACCAGGGAATCATCATCAGACGCGGCTGGGGCAGACTCGGCAGGTGCCGCTTCAGCAGCAGGTGCTGCAGCGGCAACGTCGCCTTCTACAAAAACAGCCAGAACTTCATCGCTCAGTACAGTTTCATCTTCACCTTTGAAGATTTCTTTCAGAGTGCCGTTAGCAGGAGCAACAACTTCCAGTACGACCTTATCGGTCTCGATGTCAACCAGCAGCTCATCACGTTCTACTGGTTCACCTGGCTGCTTGTGCCAGGTAGCAACGGTACCGTCAGCGACGGACTCAGGAAAAGTTGGGGCCTTGATTTCGATGCTCATTATTTTTTCCTTAGGTGTTCCTGCTATTAGCCCTGAATGTCCAGAGCGTCTGTGATGTATTCTTCCAGCTGCTGCAGATGCAGAGCCATGTAACCAGCGGCCGGGGAAGCGGCGGCTGCGCGACCAGCGTATTGCAGTTCGATGTCGAGACCGATGGAAGCAATAGCACGCTCCATATAATGGTTGCTGCTATACCAGGCACCCATGTTTTTCGGCTCTTCCTGTACCCAGTAGATCTCTTTCAGGTTGGTGTATTTGGCCAACTCTGCTTCCAGATCGTCATGTGGGAATGGGTACAGCTGTTCGATACGAACAATCGCAATGTCATTGATTTCTTCAGCGCGGCGACGCTCCAGCAGATCGTAATAAACCTTACCGGAACACATCAGAACACGGCGCACTGCTGCCGGATCCAGATCGTCCTGCTCGGTAATCACAGTCTGGAAGCTACCTTCAGCCAGCTCTTCCAGTGTGCTGGTCGCCAACTTGTGACGCAGCAAGCTCTTCGGTGACATAACCACCATCGGCTTACGCAATGGACGAATCACCTGACGACGCAGCATGTGGAACACCTGCGCAGGCGTGGAAGGAACACAGATCTGGACGTTGTGTTCAGCACACAACTGCAGGTAACGTTCCAGACGGGCTGAGGAGTGCTCTGGACCCTGACCTTCATAACCGTGTGGCAACAACATGGTCAGACCACACAGACGGCCCCACTTGCTCTCACCAGAGGAAATGAACTGGTCAAACACGACCTGGGCACCGTTGGCGAAGTCACCAAACTGGGCTTCCCAGATCACCAGCGCGTTTGGCGTGGTGGTGGCGTAGCCGTATTCAAATGCCAGTACGGCTTCTTCGGACAGCAGGGAATCGTAGATAGCTACGTCTGGCTGACCTTCTTTGAGGTTCGCCAGAGGAACATAAGTAGCGGCATCTTTCTGGTTGTGCAGCACAGCATGACGGTGAGAGAAGGTACCACGACCCACATCCTGACCGGTCAGACGCACCTGATGACCTTCGTCAACCAGAGTGGCGTAGGCCATGGTTTCTGCAAAGCCCCAGTTGATTGGGGTAGCACCGGCAGCCATACGGCCACGGTCTTCCAGAATCTTGCCAACCTGACGCTGAATGGCGAAACCTTCTGGAGTTTCCAGCAGCTTATTGGCCAGTTCCTGCAGACGTGACAGATCGAACGTAGTGTCTGCCTTGGCAGTCCAGCCGTGACCCAGGTACGGAGTCCAGTCAACGAACAGTTCAGAGTTAGGTTCTTTCACCAGACTCTTCACAACGTGCTGACCCGCATCCAGAGCAGAGCGGTATTCTTCTTCCAGCGCTTTTACGCCTTCCGCAGAAATTGCGTTCTCTTCTACCAGACGTGCAGCGTACTGCTCGCGGGTGGTCTTCTGCTTCTTGATCTGGGCGTACATCAGCGGCTGGGTGCCGGATGGCTCATCCGCTTCGTTATGACCACGACGACGGTAACAAACCAGATCGATCACAACGTCTTTCTTGAATTCGCGACGGTAGTCAGCAGCAACCTGAGCAACGAACAGTACAGCTTCAGGATCATCACCGTTAACGTGCAGAATCGGCGCTTCGATCATTTTGGCGACGTCGGTGCAGTATTCGGTAGAGCGAACATCAACACGCTTTGAGGTGGTAAAACCCACCTGGTTGTTGATCACCACACGAACGGTGCCGCCAGTCTTGTATGCACGAGTCTGGGACATCTGGAAGGTTTCCATCACCACACCCTGACCTGCGAATGCAGAGTCACCGTGCAAGGTGATTGGTACAACCTTCTCGCCAGTGTTGTCTTGACGACGGTCCTGACGAGCGAGCACAGAGCCTTCAACCACCGGAGATACAATCTCCAGGTGGGATGGGTTAAATGCCATCGCCAGGTGGACTTCGCCGCCGGAGGTCATCACATTGGAAGAGAAGCCCTGGTGGTACTTCACGTCGCCGTGATGCTTGTATTCCGCCTTGCCATCGAACTCGTCAAACAAGTCGGAAGGCTTTTTGCCCAGCGTGTTGATCAGCGTGTTCAGACGACCACGGTGGGCCATACCGATCACAATCTCTTTGGCACCGTAAGAGCCAAAGCGCTGGATCAGTTCGTCCATCAGCGGGATCAGGGATTCACCACCTTCCAGACCAAAACGCTTCACACCCGGGTAACGGGAACCGAGATATTTTTCCAGACCTTCAGCCGCAGTCAGACGCTCCAACAGGTGCATTTTGACGTCATTACTGAATTTTGGATGAGAGCGTGCACTCTCCAGACGCTGTTGGAACCAACGCTGCTCTGCGGTGTTCACGATGTGCATGAACTCTGCACCAATCGTTCCGCAGTAGGTGGACTCCAACGCGTCAATGATTTCTTTCAGAGTGGCTTCTTCCTGCCCAATGAACAAGGTGCCGCATTGGAAAGTCGTGTCCAGGTCAGCCTTGGACAAGCCATGAAAATGGAGATCGAGATCAGGAACAGACTCACGAGCCATCAAGTTGAGTGGATCCAGCTTGGCCTGCTGATGGCCTCGACCGCGATAAGCGTTGATCAGCTGAAGTACCTGCACCTGTTTGCGCTCGTGCTCGGTGCTGACACTGCTGGCCGCTACCGGACGGGATCGGTGCTGGTTTTTGGAAATGAGCAGAAACTGTTCACGAATCGGCTTATGAGGAGTATCGACGGTAACGCTTTCGTCGGCTCTGGGGAGTTGGTCAAAATAGCTGCGCCATTTCTCGGGGACTTCACTTGGGTCCCGGAGATAGGCTTCATAGAGCTCTTCTATGTAAGCAAGACTTCCACCGTCCAGGTGGGAGGTGCTCCATAGCTGCTCCATTGTCTGCTCGTGCATGTACGATCACCCTGTTCCTGAAAAATTGAGGACGATCACCCACAGAGATGGCTGCGCCGACTCTAGCAATGCCAGGCAAGATAGAGGGCCGACTGGTTAAGTCGCAAGGCCTCTGAGGTGAAACAGGAATACCCTGCAGTCCCTCAATGTCGTTTTTTACTTATATACACGCGCCTTGTAAGCGCGAGGTTGCGCGATTTTTTACGAAAATGGACTGTGTGTCCAGCCCACTTACGTCTAACCGGCACCCCTGTCACGCTAGGGGTGCCGATAGTTTGCAGATTAAATCTGCTGGTTCAACAGCATGTTGCGAATATGGCCGATTGCTCTAGTAGGATTCAGACCTTTAGGACAAACGTTCACACAGTTCATGATGCCACGGCAACGGAACACACTGAATGGATCAGACAGATCCGTCAGACGTTCTGCTGTGGTGGTATCACGGCTATCCGCGAGGAAGCGGTAAGCCTGCAACAGACCAGATGGACCAACAAACTTGTCCGGATTCCACCAGAAGGAAGGACAAGCCGTGGAACAACAAGCACACAAAATACACTCGTACAGGCCATCCAGCTTCTCACGCTCTTCAGGGGACTGAAGACGCTCGATTGCAGGGGCTGGCGTGTCATTCTGCAGGTAAGGCTTGATACGCTCGTATTGCTTGTAGAACATCGACATGTCGATGACCAGGTCACGAATCACTGGCATACCAGGCAATGGACGCAGAACCAGCTTGTCCATTTTACCTTTGGTCGCTTCAGAGATTGGCGTGATACAAGCCAGACCGTTTTTACCGTTGATGTTCATACCATCAGAGCCACACACACCCTCACGGCAGGAACGACGGTAAGCAAAACCGGTATCCTGTTCTTTCACCAGAGCCAGAACGTCGAGAACCATCACATCTTTACCACCCGGGATTTCGATGTTGTAGTCCTGCATGTACGGCGCAGAATCCTTCTCTGGGTTGTAGCGATAGACACTTACTAACATTGCATACCTCCCATTAATAGGTACGGATTTTCGGTGGGAACGCTTCGACAGTTTTCGGAGCGAAGTTTACTGCACGCTTGCCAATTTGCTTGGTTTGCGGGAAGTACAGGGAGTGGCACAGCCAGTTTTCGTCATCACGCTCGGTGTAGTCGTTACGGGCATGAGCACCACGGGATTCCTTACGTTCGATCGCCGCTACCGCAGTTGCATAAGCAGTTTCGAACAGGTTATCCAGTTCCAGCGCTTCGATACGGGCAGTATTGAACGCACCGCTCTTGTCATCCAGAACAGTGTTCTTGATACGCTCGCCGAGTTCATCCAGCATTTTCAGACCCTTCTCCATGGAAGGACCTTCGCGGAACACGCCGAAGTAGAGCTGCATGGTTTTCTGAAGTTCCGCACGAACATCAGCAACACTCTCACCAGAGGTGGAACTGTTCAGACGATTCAGACGAGACATGGCACGATCGATGTCTTCCTGAGACACTTCAGCACCTTCGAAGCCGTCCTTGAAGCTCTGCTCAACCTGCAGACCCACAGCTCGACCAAATACCACCAGGTCCAGCAGTGAGTTACCACCCAGACGGTTGGCACCGTGTACGGATACACAAGCGATTTCACCAGCAGCGTACAGACCGTCAACAACCTGGTCGTTACCATCAGCATCAACAGTCAGCGCCTGACCACCGATATTGGTTGGAATACCACCCATCATGTAGTGACAGGTCGGAACAACCGGGATCGGCTCTTTCACAGGGTCTGCATGAGCAAACGTACGGGACAGTTCCAGAATACCTGGCAGCTTGGCGTTCAGGGTTTCTTCGCCCAGGTGATCCAGCTTCAGGAATACGTGGTCACCAGCTTCGCCACAACCACGACCTTCCAGAATTTCCAGA
>Ga0182083_1813439_pt1 | contig 9628 bp, 2 predicted proteins | sample 071ome_10_FD_127751 | JGI IMG/M metagenome (GOLD analysis project Ga0182083, IMG submission 127751) | Metatranscriptome of coastal salt marsh microbial communities from the Groves Creek Marsh, Georgia, USA - 071413AT metaT (Metagenome... | ecosystem: Environmental > Aquatic > Marine > Intertidal...
ATCGATTGTTTCGAGCGTGGCTGCGAATTCAAACTCATTGGTGATCGGCGCGACCAACACTTCGCCGTTGTACAGTTTTTCGCCGGCCTTGAAAGCCTTCAAGGTCCAGTCGGAGTGCCTTCCAATCGTCTGCCGCAATGAATCTTCAAATCGGCAATCAATATGTTGGGCATAAACAAACGCGACGGGTAAACCTTTCGGCAAGGAATCGAGAAAGATTTTTACGGCGCCCGGACCGCCCAGTGAGGCTCCAATAACCCAAACCTCGGAAGCCAGCTCTGCTGGTTCATCTGACTTGAAACATGCAGGCAGTGGCACTTTGCCCTGTTCGAGAGGAGTCGACTCTGGCGCGCTGAGTTGCTGCAGGCTGGCGGCAGTTTCAGAGACCGGAGCAGGTGCTTTAACCAACTCCCGGATCTTCTGATACAAGCGTTTTTGCCAACGGGGAAACCCCGGACAGCCGCGATCTGGTGCTTTCTCCAACCCTAGCAGGACAGGCACATCGCCACCCAGAAGCTCTTCCCACCAGGCAGGCAGATCCTCCTCTTCCTGCTCTTGTTGCACATCAACCAACCATAGGTCGAGTTCCGTGCGTCCAGCGGGTAACAACGCCAGCCGTTCAGGGCCGGTCACCAGCGCAACCTGATAGCCCAGATGGCCGACGGTTTCCTTCAGCAAGTGTTGTTGCAGAACGTCGTCGGCAATGATGCCAACTCTGGGGCTGCTCACTCGGCAGCCTCAACACCCAACAAACCGTTCATGGTAGAAAGCAGCTTCTCTTCCTGGAAAGGTTTACCCATATATTCGTTCACACCAATGGACAGCGCTCGCTCACGGTGTTTGTCACCGGTACGTGAGGTAATCATGATGATCGGAATGTGCTTGAGACGCGAATCGTGACGAATCAGAGACGCCAATTCGAAGCCGTCCATACGTGGCATTTCGATATCCAGCAGCATCAGGTCTGGCATGTGGTCCTGCAATGTTTCCATTGCATCCACACCGTCCTGGGCAGTAATCACTTCCATACCATTACGTTCAAGCAGTCGGGTCGTTACCTTCCGTACAGTTACCGAGTCATCGACCACCATAATGCGGGCAGGACGATCCTGTTCAACACGCTGCTCGGCCAACTGGTTATCCAGCAAACGTGCCTGCTGATACTCGATCGATGCATGAGTACGGATCAGTGCTGGCAAGTCGAGAATGATTACAACGCTACCATCACCCAGAATCGTACCGCCGGACACACCCATCACGGACGCAAACTGTGGTCCAAGCGTCTTTACAACAATTTCCCGGGAGCCAAGCAGGCTATCCACCTGCAGGGCGTAAGGCACTGGGCCATTCACCAGCAGCACTGGCAACGGCATATTGGTACCGGCAATTTTTGGTTGTGAATCGGTTTCCAGCAAATGACCCAGATACTCAAGCGAGTACTTGTCACCCGAGTATTCGTAGAAACGCTCACTGGCAGGCATTTCATACAAGGCTTGCAAATCCTTGACGGAGGCCCGCACGATACCGCGAATATTATTCAACGGAACCGCATAAAGATCGTCACCGGTACGAACCATCAAGGCGCGGTTCACCGATACAGTGAACGGCAAACGTACTTCAAATAATGTGCCTTGACCTTCTTCCGAACGGATCTCAACCGAGCCACCCAGCTGCTTGATTTCGGTACTCACAACGTCAAGACCAACGCCTCGACCGGAGATCTGGGTAACGTTTTTGGCCGTCGAGAAACCAGCCTGCAAAATGAACTGCAGCAAGTCGTGATCGGAAACCCTAGCATCCGGGGTCAGCAAGCCACGTTCAATAGCCTCGGCGCGCACCGCGGCACGGTTGATGCCCTTACCATCGTCACGCAGGGTCAAAACCACGTCACCGCCTTCACGGCCGACTTCCAGTTGCACCAGACCCATTTCCGGTTTGCCTGCTGCAATACGTTCTTCAACAGATTCAACACCATGGTCAACAGAGTTACGAACCATGTGCTCCAGCGGAGAAATCATACGTTCCAGAATCGTACGGTCGAGTTCACCGTCGGCATTGAGGATACGGAAATCAACCTGCTTGCCCAGCTCCTGACTGACCTGACGAACAATACGACGCAGACGCGGTACCAGACGCTGGAACTGCACCATGCGGGTCTTCATCAAACCTTCCTGCAGTTCCGTATTAATACGGCTTTGCTGCAGCAGCAGGGTTTCTGCATCGCGGGTACGATCAGACAGGGTTTCTTTCAGATCCAGCAAGTCGGACGCAGATTCCACCAGAGCACGGGAAAGCTGCTGAATGGTGGAGTAGCGGTCCATTTCCAGCGGGTCGAAGTCTTCATAATCCGGGCCCTGACGCTCCTGACGGAACAGTACCTGGGCTTCCGTTTCCATATCGAGACGACGCAGCTGGTCACGCAGTCGATCGAGCGTGCCTTCCATCTCTTCGAGCGTGAACGAAAAGTCAGTAATTTGCTGTTCCAGACGGCCACGACCAATGGAGGTTTCACCAGCCAGGTTAACCAGGTCGTCCAACAAGTCGGCCGATACCTTGACCAGTTCTTGCGGCGCACGACGCGCAGCAACCTGCTGTGCGGCCGTTGCCACATCAACCAGTGGTGTACCAGAAAGCTTCGGTGTGGTCGCCACAGGTGCCGGGACATTTTCAGTAACATCCGCCTCAGGCTCAGCCCGACGTAGAGGAACCACATTGGATTCACGAACTTCGGCAGCTGCCGAGGTTTCGTTGTCACTCCCGGACGACCCTGTCAGCTGTTCGGACAACTGCTCAAAATTGTCCGGATCAACAACGTCAGGCAAAGCACTTGCATCTGACGCAGTGTTATCCGCTGCCGGGTCTTCAACTGGCATATCCAGCGTTGGCTGAACAAAGTCTTCAGCTACAGTTTCAATACGATCTTCGCCAAGAATAACCGGCTGATCGGATTCCATCATGGCAGAGATTTTTTCGACCTTCTGCGCAAGTTCATCCTGGGTCAGGTGAGCCTGACGGAAAAACTCAGCATCTGCGTTCAGATAGCCCTGCTGAACCCGAACGATACGGCTTTCAAAATCGTGAGCCTGATCACCAATATCCAGCAAGCCAGCCAGACGAGCACCACCCTTCAGAGTGTGTAATACCCGCTGGGCTTCCTCCGCTGCAGCCATGTTGGATGGGTCTTGTTCCCAATCATGCAGAGCCTGATCCAGCCCTTCGTGAAGCTCGGAAGACTCATCAATAAAGATCTCGAGAATCTCACGATCCGACTCATCAATGGCAACCGCCTGAGCTTCTGCCATGAAGGATTGTGTAGCATCAGCCGTGTCTTCTTCGACCGGAGTTACCGATGTAATGGCCGGTTCGACCGTCTGATCGATCGGTGATTCCTGCGCCACATCAGCCTTGGTAGTGCTGACTTCGGGATCAACAACAATCTCACCGTCGATAAAACCACGCAGATCAGCAAGTAAGGAGGTCGCTGGTGACAGCGGCATACCTGCCTTGACGTCATCAATCTGACTGCCAAGCACGTCGTGACCACGCTGCAGCAAATCAAACATACCCGGCTGACTATCGAGTCGGCCGTTGTTGAGTCGTTCGTAGATGGTTTCCAATTCGTGGCACACATCAGCGATCGCTGGCAGCTCTGCCATCCGGGCACCGCCCTTGATGGTGTGCAGATCACGCTGCAAGCGGGCAACACTCACCAGGTTATCCGGTGAAGCACGCCATTCTTCCAGCGCCTGATCGATAGACTCAAGCAGCTCTTCCGATTCTTCCAGGAAGATTTCTACAATTTCGTCATGGCCGTCTTCCTCGACTTCCATGATGGGAGGAGCCATATATTCGACAGGTGAAACAGTCTCATTTTGTGGCTCTTCATACTGCGACGCTTCAAATTGCGGCTCAGTAGTTTGTGGCTCGTCGAAATCCACCTGTGGCTCTGCAGCAAAAGCGTCCGCAGGCACCTGCTCAGGGACAGAAACATCAGTTTCCAGCTCGAAGCCATCGATGACCGCTGATGGCTCTGCATCGACTTGCTCGGCGCCCAGATCATCAGACTCAATCTCCAGCTCTACCTCATCAACAGAGAGCGTGCTGTATTCGTTGTCGTCAACAACGACATCGAGAACGATTTCTTCATCCGTACTTTCAGCTTCATGTTCAACCAACTCATAAGCGGCATCTTCGATGACCGAAATAACGTCATCCGTCTCAGAGGAATCCCATTGCTCGCCTGCTTCTCCGTCAATAGCCATATCGTCGACTGACGGCTCTTCGGCCTCGGATTCGACGATCTCGAGTACCGCCGGCATATCAGCGTCAGTGTCGGTAACCTCTTCAACAGCAGAGTCGGCAACCCCAGACTCGACATCAAGGTAATTGCGCTGCTGCAATTCGTCGGTCAGCTGCTGGATATCATTCTGAATAGCAGGAACAGACAGCGCCTGACCCGCTGCCAGGCAATCCATCATATTCAGCAGCTCTTCCTGACCTTCCATCGCCAGTTCAGACCAACCAGCCTGATTCTTCTGGCGATCAGTCAGCGGCGCACGGGCTACCTGCTGGTAGAAAGCATGCAAGGCAATGGAGAGTTCATTGATTGGGCCTTGATCCGCCTTCTCTGCCCCATCTGCCACTTCCACCAGGTCGCTGCACAAAGACTCAAGTACCGACAGATCACCACTGCGCTGCCACTGCATCAGCAGCTGATCAGCATCAAGCAGCGAATCCATACCGCTTGCCAGGAATCCGGCAATGGCTTGCGGGTCAACCGTCTTGCCAGAGCTATCCTCTGAACCATCGAGGTTATCAAGCAGTCTGGTTTCAAACTCGGCCAATTTGGCCAGGAAACTTTCGGCACCGCTGATCGGATCACTACCCAGCGATTCGATATCTTCCAGTCCCTGACGAATCAGGGTGCTGCCTTCGTCCAGCAGATTGACCAAAGCTTCACTGTTGCGAACGCCGTAAGCCCGCAGCTCCTTCAGCATGCGTTCCATCGGCCCGGCAACGCAGGCAATACCGGTAATACCTGCCATATGCGCACTGCCCTTAAGGGTGTGCAGTGCGCGCTGGGCGTGATCATCAATGTCGTTTTCGAATATCTGATGACGTGAATCAGTGACAAAAACAGCCACGGTAGTCAGGTGGTTATTGGCTTCCTGGGTAAAGACCTCAAGTAACGCCCGGTCTTCATCATCCAATTCAGACTGTTCTGCATCCTGTTCGGACGCTTCAGCTACAGGCTCTTGCGGAGCAGCCATTTCAACAACGGACTCTTCAACAACGATTTCATCAACCGCCATTTCCGTTTGCGGAGCTGGCTCTTCAGATCCAATAACCAGCGACAAAGCCGGAACATCGGTACCTGCGGCCAATGCAAAGGCGTAGTCCATCAAGGGCTGCGTATCAATGGATGGGTCGCGCTGATGGCGGAAATCGTCGATCAGGGCGGGCAAACATGAAATAACATGCTCAACCAGCTCAAGGAATTGAGGCGATGCTTCAACGGTCTTATCGATGATTCGGTTAAACAGATTCTCAACCGACCAGGCTAATTCGCCGATGATCAGCGCCTGCACCATGCGGCCACTGCCCTTGAGAGTGTGGAACGCACGTCGAACGGTAGTGAGAGCGTCTGCATCCTGGAGATTGGCCTTATAAACAGGCCAATGGTCATCCAGCGTTGCTGTTACTTCGCCGGCTTCCTCAAGGAAGATTTCAATAATATCGTCATCGATCAGATCGTTATCGACGGCGGCTTTGAGCTCGGCAACCTGAATAGGACCTGCCGGAATAAGTGCAGCGGCAGAATCTGTAGCGGAGTTTGCAGCAACGGAATCGTCAAGCACAGACTCTTCAGCAGACTCTTCAACTTCAATCAGTTCTGCTTCCGGCTCGTACTCAAGCACTGGCTCGGTGGAGATTTCAATCGATTGTTCAGGCTGGTCTTCAACGTCAAGAACCAGCTCGATGTCAGACTCTTCCGCCGATTCTTCAACTTCAATCAGCTCAGCTTCTGGCTGCTGATCCAGTTCAGGTTCAACAGTGAGTTCGATTGATTGTTCATCTTGATCTTCAACCTCCAACGTCAGTTCAGCGTCAGAGTTTTCCACTGACTCTTCAACTTCGATCAGCCCAGCTTCTTGGCGCTGATCAAGTTCAGGCTCAAGAGTGATTTCGACTGATTCCCCAGGTTGATCTTCAACCTCCAACATCAGCTCAATGTCAGAAGTTTCTTCTGGTTCTTCAACCTCGATCAACCCTGTTTCTGACTGTTGATCAAGCTCAGGGGCAGCCGGGACAGCCACCGCTGCTTCAGGCTGGCTTTCAACCTCTGAAGCCATTTCAATGTCGGAAGCGCCAGCGGGTTCTGCAACGTCGATTGGCTCAGCTTCTGGCTGCTGGTCAACTTCAGGCTCAGTAGTGATTTCTGTAGGTTGCTCTGGTTGGTATTCAACTTCCTCAGCATCAGAGACGTCAGTAGCACTTTCTAGCGCACTTTCAGTAACTTCAGTCTCAACCGCTGCAGCAACAGAGTCTTCAACAAGATTTTCAGCCAATTCCTCAGCGACAGCATCGGCCGGTCGAGGCTGCCCTGTCAGGGCTTCAAGAGAAGTCCAAACACGTTCCATCAACTTTTCATTGGATTCATCCGGATTGCCGGAATAACGCTCGATATAATATTCGACACCGGACAACACGTCCGCGAAGGAGTCGAGCGTATCCCAACCACAACGCTCACCGGTTGCAATAAGGTTTTCGATGAAAGGGGCAGAGTGGGTCAGTGCCTGGGCGACGTCAGCCAACGGCAACATACGCAGGGAGCCCGCGATGGTGTAAAGCATGCCCGGGATGTCATGCAGTTCTTCAACGTTCCATTGATTGCCGACGTAGGCAATGATGGCGTCCTTGACCTGTTCAAGTACGTTACGTGCTTCACGCAGAACCGCCTTCTGGGCATCCGTAAGAGCGCTGGATTCGCCACTGGCCTCCAGATTACCTTCACGGATCATTCCTGCCATGGTTGCTTCGACAAACAACAAGGCACCAGCCACATCAAACAGACGAGTCTGATCGGCCTGTCCCTGTGCCAGCATATCTTCAACGACGGCCGATTGTTCCTGGATAGTGCGTCGTGGTGCACCCAGACCCAGCATACCCATGGTGTCAGCAACCTGCTTCAGCGCAGGACCAACAGATTCCAGCGTTGCCGTATTGTTCTGTCCTTCGCGCATCGCCATATCAAGGCGATCCTTGATGCTGGCAATTTCTTCCGCCAGCGCACTGAGAACCTGTCCAATGGTGTCGCGGTCAGGACCTGACAGGGCATCGCGTTCGCGTTGGATCTCATCATCAGTCGGCAGCGATTCATCAAGGTGGTAAGCCTTCTGGGCTTCGCTGATCGCATCACCCTGCACTGAAGTGCGTGCGACGTAGAACAGCAGGTTCTTGACGAGGTCATCAGAAGCGGCATGGTTCAATACCTGGGCACCGTCCTGAATCAGTTCCTTCAGCATGGCGTCCAGTTCGCGCAACAGCAGCTTGGCGCTTGCCGGTACGCTGTTCTGGGCCTGCAGCCATTCAATAAAGGCCATTGATGGCAGCCATACAACACCATGTGGGGTATGGCCCAAAGCAGAATTCAAACGGCTGAATACCTTCAGCAGATATTCCATCGCCACGTCAGGCTTCTTGTTTTGCAACAATTGCGCTGAAGCCGCCTGGAACATCTGGCGGACTTTCTGAATCCACTGCAGGAAATCCGGTTGGGTATAGCGCTTCAGCTGACGTGGAGTCAGTACCGCACGACGCACAATTCGAGGGCTGAAAAGCGCTGTTTCAGACAGCAGGTTTTCGCCACGAGCCGAACGAAGTTCATTCAGAATTGGCAGCAAAACGACCGGTAAATCACGGTTGCCCAGTTTGATGTGGTCAAGGTAATGCGGCAGTTGAATGATGGCCTGCATCAATACTGACAAGCCATCGCGTTCATTACGCAACTTGCCGTCAACCAGCGCCGCAGCGACCGCTTCCATTTCTTCAGCCAGCAAGGCAGCGCCATAGAACTCGACCATTTGCAGAGTGCCATGAACCTGATGCAGGTAGCTGAAACAGAACTTCAGTCTGCTCTTGTCAGCAGGATTTTCCCCGTAAGCTTCCAGAGATTGCTGGGCTTGCTGGAGTGTGTCCTGAATCTCACCTTTCACCCATTCCAGGGCGATGTAGTCCTGACTCATCGCCGATCGGTCTCCATATTTGTGTCGTTATGCTTGCGGACAAACGCAGTCAGCTTGCCACCACGGATCGGTTCCAACAGAGGGTGGTGCCAGTCCACAATTTCTCCCAAACCAATCACCAGAATGCCACCCGGTACCAGTCTGGCAGCGAGTTCATTGAGGATTTCCTTGCGACGCCAGCGGCGGAAGTAAATCAACACGTTCTGGCAGTAGATAATATGCTGTGACTGCAGCGGAAACGCCGACAGATTCAGCATATTGACCTGGGTAAAACAGCAACGTTGACGAATTGAATCCGCCAGTCGAATCTTGCCGCTGTCAGCAGGCACACAAAAGTGGGCCTGATAGCGGTCAGATATCCAGTTGCGGGCAGTTTGGGGGTAAGTGGCTGAGCGTGCTTTTTTCAGCACAATGGTTGAAATGTCTGTTCCGGTAACCGCGAACGAGCGCTGACGGGCACCCCAAACATCTTCGGCTATCATCGCAAGGCTGTAGGCTTCTTCACCAGAAGAACAACCAACACTCCACATCTCCAGCGTTTGATCCGGCGCAAGTTTATCGAGCGCCTCGCGGATGAATGCTTCAACATACTCAAAAGCATCAGGATCCCTGAAAAAACGGGTTTCCTGCACAGTGAGTCGATCAACCAGAGTGTTCCATTCAATAGCCCCGGAAGGGCCACTTACAACCTTGCCGTAATATTCCGAATAATCCCGGCAGCCAATTTCCCGCATTCGCATGGCCAGGCTGGTTTGCAAAAAGGTGCGACGCTGAACCGGCATCCGGTTCCCTGTACGCTCCTCCAGCAACGCCTGCCAGCGAACAAACTGCTCATCGGTCAAGTCAGGGAGCGAGCTCCCTGACGAAGGAAGGATCTGGTGATTCATGAGTGATAGTCACCGGATCTTAAAACACCTGCTGAACGTCAACGTCTGCTTCGCTTTCAGGCAGCTTGAAGCCCGCTACCGATTCACGCAGTTTGTTGGCCATTTCAGCGAGGTTACCAATCGACTTCGCGGTAGCAGTCGTACCGGCAGAAGTCTGGGAAGTAATCTCCTGAATAACATTCATCGTATTGGAGATATGGCCAGCAGAAGAAGCCTGCTGACGAGCAGCGTTGGAAATGTTCTGAATCAGTTCCGCAAGGTTCTTCGATACGTTTTCAATTTCTTCCAGAGCAACACCGGCGTCCTGGGCCAGACGGGCACCACGTACCACCTCGGTGGTGGTTTGCTCCATCGAGATTACCGCTTCGTTGGTATCGTTCTGAATCGTTTTAACCAGCCCTTCAATCTGCTTGGTTGCCGCAGCAGAACGCTCCGCCCGACGCTGTACCTCGTCCGCAACTACCGCGAAGCCCCGGCCAGCGTCACCGGCCATGG
>Ga0182083_1099543_pt1 | contig 9618 bp, 10 predicted proteins | sample 071ome_10_FD_127751 | JGI IMG/M metagenome (GOLD analysis project Ga0182083, IMG submission 127751) | Metatranscriptome of coastal salt marsh microbial communities from the Groves Creek Marsh, Georgia, USA - 071413AT metaT (Metagenome... | ecosystem: Environmental > Aquatic > Marine > Intertidal...
CTCATGTTTGACACCCTGATTAAAAAGATTTTGTCGGCGCGCGTCTATGACGTTGCGATCGAAACTCCAGTTCATCAAGCGCCCTTTCTCTCAAAGCGCTTGGGCCGCCCCGTGCTTCTGAAACGCGAAGATCTCCAGCCGGTGTACTCCTTTAAGTGTCGGGGTGCTTACAACAAAATGGTTGGGATTCCAAAAGACGTGCTAGCGAAGGGTGTGATTGCGGCGTCAGCGGGGAATCATGCACAAGGGGTCGCTCTTGGCGCGCAGAAATTAAAAATCCCAGCAGTGATTGTGATGCCGACCACCACACCTGAGATTAAGGTGCGGTCAGTCAGGGCGCGAGGTGCGCAAGTCATTCTTCATGGCGACAGTTTTGATGAAGCCTTTGCGAGAAGTCAGGAGTTGGTTGACGAGTTCGGCTACACCTACTTGCACCCCTTCGATGACATTGAGGTCATTGCCGGACAGGGCACAGTTGCCATGGAGCTCCTACGGCAGGTGACGCGCCCAGTCGATGCGGTATTCATCCCTGTCGGCGGTGGCGGTCTGGCTGCGGGGATGGCGGCTTACATTAAATATGTGCGACCAGAGATCAAAGTGATTGCAGTCGAGCCAGAGGATGCTGCCTGTTTGGCTGCAGCGATGGAGGCTCAAGAGCGTGTGGTCTTGCCGCAAGTCGGTTTATTTGCTGATGGTGTAGCGGTCAAGCAGATCGGAGAGAATACCTTTAACGTTCTGAGAGAGACCTGTGATGAGGTGATCACTGTTACCACTGATGAAATCTGTGCGGCGGTGAAGGATGTCTTTGACGATGTGCGGAGTGTCAATGAGCCCGCTGGTGCCTTGTCGGTTGCTGGTCTCAAAAAATACGCTGAGCGTGAAGGGCCGGGTGAAGCTCTCGTTGCGGTGCTCTCAGGGGCAAATGTCAATTTCGACCGGATTCGGCATGTTGCTGAACGGGCAGAAGTCGGTGAAAAGCGTGAAGCGATTCTCGCGGTGACGATTCCAGAGCGGCCTGGAGCCTTCAAAGCATTTTGCGAGCAAATTGGAAGTCGCAACATCACGGAATTTAACTACCGGTTTGCGGATCAAGAGCAAGCACATATTTTTGTGGGTGTGACGACGGATCCAAGCACGGATGACCGGACACAGCTAGTCACTCAGTTGAATGCAGCCCATCTTCCTGTGGTTGATATGACTGACAACGAGCTGGCAAAACTTCACATTCGTCACATGGTTGGCGGGCGGAGTGCTGCGGCAGGTTCTGAGTTGGTGTTTCGTTTTGAATTTCCTGAGAGGCCGGGCGCGTTGTTGAAGTTTTTAAACAAGATCGGATCGCGCTGGAATATCTCTGCATTTCATTACAGAAACCATGGTGCAGCCTATGGTCGGGTCTTGGTTTCGATGCAAGCCGATCTGTCTGAGCGTGATGAGTTGTCGAGTTATTTTGATGACATCGGTTATACCTACTTCGATGAAACTGAAAATCCGGCAGTTAGCCTCTTTATGAAAAGTTGATTCCCATAAATCACCTTAACTCACTATAAAAGTTGACATTTTTATTTTTTGTCGTATTCTGCACGAAATTTGGACAGGTGCAGGATGCATGAATCGTCGCGATCCACTGAAAATGCTTATGATGATTGGCGGCCTGATTTTGGCAGTCACGGTTGCGCACAGCGCAATTATCGGCGGATAAACCCATCTTCGGTAACGACCCAGTCGAACGACTGATCCCAGTCTTCCGGTTCAAATTGTGTCTCTTGCGTGGCATAGGCCACACCAATCCGAATCGGCGCCTTTGGCGGGCAATGCTCGAGCGCGCGATCATAAAAACCACCGCCCATCCCTAGTCGATAGCCTCGTCGGTCGAAGCCACAGCAAGGCATGATCAACCAATCAAGTGCGCGCAATTCTGTCACCCTATTCTGTTTGGATGTTCGGATCCCGAATCGTCCGATGACGAGATCTGTTTCTTGCTGATAAGCCACCATTTCCATGGTGGTGTTGGATAGGATCCGTGGAATCAGCAATTCATGAGCATGGCTGAAAACATGGTGATGGAAGGTATCTAGGTCGACCTCTGAGCCGAACGCCAGATAAGAACCGATCCGCAAGGGCTGCTGTGGCAGGATGTCGATTAAGTACTCTGAAATTCGCTGATTCAAAGTCTCTCGGCGTGCAGGACTGAGCCCATCTCTCAGGGTCAATAGTTGGGATCTGAGCGCGTCTTTAGACATAAAAGCCCCAGGTTGCCGCTGTCAGTTTAGCCCTTGAACCCAACGGTTCAAGGCGGGAAACGCAAACATACATTAGGCTTTCCGTGAACGGACCTGCACACCGCATGCTTTGTGCTTCCCTGGAAAAAGAGTATCGGCTCAGGGACATCACCGACTGGCGAACAACCCAGGTTGGATTGAGTATATCAGCCTGCTTCCGACTCAGACAGCCGTTCGAGTGTGGTACCGATTCGTTCAGCGAGGCGTTTCAAGTCTTCATCAGCACCGCTTGTCTCGCCAGTCAGGTGTTCGTGGGCGATATTCAGGGCGGCCATGACGGCTAAACGCTCGAGTGCACTATTCCCTGTTTTTTCTTGAATGTCTCGCATTCGGTTGTCAACGAACTCTGCAGCAGCTTCAAGTTCGTGCTCCTGACCGGCTGGGCAGGCGACGGGGAATTCACGTCCTAAAATCTGTACGCGAACGGTTGCGATTTCGGTCATGACAGTACCTCATAATTCTTGAGTCGACCTAAAATGGCATCGATATGATGGCGCGCTTCATCACGTTGCTTTAACAGCATCGCGCGGGCACGCTTGAGCTCCACCTGCTGTTTCCGCAAGTGGCGATTCTCTTGATCTAGGCGCTCGGAAAGTTGGATCAATTTCTCAACTTGCTGTTCCAACTCATGCAAATCATTACGCATTTAGGTTTCCCTTTAACTCACGCGCATCATACGTCCGCTCTCTCTCAGGTACAACAGACGTGATACAGTTATCGCTTCAGGAGGTGCCCGATGATCGAAGAATTATACCGCGCGATGGATGACTGGTTAGTTGACCAGAATTCCGATATTCGAGCCTCTGAAGTCCAAGGATTACTTGCAGGACTGATGGCCGCAAATATCAATGTTCGGCCCGATGAGTATGTTGCCCGCCTCACTGAGTACGCGGATTTACAACCGGGTTGCCTGGTTCAGGTCGCCGACTCATTAGACACTTTATTTAACAATCTGCATGAGAGTTGGTCTGGGATAGGATTGGATTTTGAAATGCTGTTACCGGAAGACGATGAGCTCATCGAAGAACGAGCTGATGCACTTGGTGCCTGGTGTGAAGCGTTTTTGGCAGGACTTGGACTGTCGGGTGAATTATCCAAAGACAAAAAGCTCTCAGAAGATGTTCGTCAAGCGCTCGAAGATTTGTCTGAAATTGCGCGAATTGAAGCCGATGGTGATGATGAATCCCTTGAAAAAGCCTTCGCCGACGTCAGTGAACATGTTCGGCTAGCCGCTTTGTTAATTGCCACCGACTTGAGGGGTGACCAAAACGATGCGCCTCATGAGCCGATTGTCCATTAAGTGAGTCAGTCCATGTTTTCTCTACACGTTTATCAGGAACGACGTCAGCGATTGAAAGCGCTGATGCCTGAGAAGTCGCTCGCGATTGTTGCAGCGGCTGCCGAAGTCATTCGAAACCGTGATGCCGAGTACCCGTTTCGGCAATCAAGCGATTTTTGGTATCTCACAGGATTTACTGAGCCGGATGCGGTTTTGGTCATTGGGCCCGGACAGCCAGATCGTTTATTCGTCAGGCCAAAACATCCAGAGCAAGAAGTCTGGACTGGACGGCGCATGGGTCCGGATCATGTGAAACACCGATTGGGGATTGATCAGGGGTATCCGCTGGAGGCCCTCGATACAGAGTTAAAAACGTTGTTGGCGGAGATCGCTTGGGTCGAATATCCCTTTAGTTGTCAGAAATCGACAGCGATTGTCGATCAAGCCATCAAAGCTAAAGGTTTGCGATCACGGCGGAGTGATTTGCTCTCCCACCGTGCCGATTTGTCGAGACTTTTGAGCCAGGCACGATTGATCAAATCTCGTCAAGAAATCGACATCATGAAAGAAGCTGGTCGGATTTCTGCACAGGGACATATTGCCGCGATGCAGGCCTGCGAACCTGGGATGACAGAAGATCAACTGGCATCTGTGGTTGAGCATCAGTTCCGCATGGACGGCTCCCCGTCGATCGCCTATCAAACCATCGTGGGTGGCGGGGACAATGCCTGTATTTTGCATTACATCGACCGGACCGACCGATTGCGATCGGGTGATTTGGTGTTGATCGATGCCGGTTGCGAGGTGCTAGGTTATGCAGGTGACATCACGCGTACCTTTCCTGTCAATGGATCGTTCACCAATGCTCAGGCAGAACTTTATGATCTGGTACTGAGTGCACAATCTGAGGCGATTGCTCAGATGGTGGTCGGGAAATCCATTAAATTGTTCCATGAGACGGCGATTCGTCGCCTGACTGAGGGACTCATCGAGCTCAACATCATCGAAGGCCCGTTAGAGTTGGCGCTCGAACATAAGCGTTATCTTCCCTACTACATGCATGGGACCGGTCATTTTCTAGGACTTGATGTCCATGATATTGGGGCTTATGAGCATGAGGGCCAGCCCGTTGAATTGGCTGAAGGGATGGTGATTACCTGTGAACCTGGGTTGTACATCAGTCAGTCATCTGATGCGCCAGCTCGGTATCGAGGGATTGGGATCCGGATTGAAGATGACGTCTTCATTACCGGGCGCGGTCCAGAGCTGCTCACGGCAAAGGTCCCGAAAGAACGAGCAGAGATCGAAGCTCTGATGCGGGGCTAAGAGTGCAGATCATTGTCATTGGTGGTGGTCCGATCGGCTTGATTGCCCGCACTGCGCTCGAGCAAGAAGGTCACGAGGTTCGGCAATTTGATCCGTCGACGGAAAAACCGAAGATGTCACTCGCGTTGGCCGAGTCGACCCTCGCCCTCCTAGATCGCATTGGCGTCCAATTAGATGTAGGTGAAGATCTCACAGAGATCCTGGTGAATGAGCAAGGATTGCCGGGTTCGATGCTCCTTCGGGCATCGGAATGTGGATATCCTCGGTTTGGACGGGTGATCTGTTCACTGGCGCTTGAAGCAGCGTTGACCGAGCACACCTCGGATCGGGTTGAGCCATTGTCGGTGTCGCAAGTCCGGGCTCGGAGTGCTCAACACAACCCATCAGTCGAGCTGGCTTCTGGTGAAATGATTCATCCAGATCTGGTGATTTTGGCCGATGGGGGGCGAAGTGGACTCACTGAGTCGTTGGGGCTGACAGCTCAGCGGCGACCGTTTGATCGCTCAGCGATCATGGGCCGCATTCAGGTGGACACCCCACAGGCTGGTCGGGCTTATGAGCGATTTATTGGTACAGGCCCGTTGGCAATCCTGCCCATCGAGTCGTCGACCTATGGGTTTGTTTGGTCACTGGATCCGGCGTATGCAGAACGCTTAATTCAAATGCCGGAGACATTGATTCGTGCGTTACAGCAAGCGGTTCCCGCTGAGCTTGGCGGCATTAAATTCGCTTCGGATCCGGTCGTGATTCCATTGGTCGAGCGCTGGGTCGACCAGCCCTACCGACCGGGGGTGGTGTTGATCGGCAATGGCGCGCAGACCATTCATCCAGTCGCAGGCCAAGGTCTGAATCTTGCACTTCGAGGTGTCAACCTGCTGGTTGATGCACTGCGCACGCAGCAACCTGATGACGCAGTCAAAACAGCATTTTCCCAATGGCGCATGAATCGTGATGCAACCCGATTAGCTTCATCCAGTCTTGAGGCTTTATTTGATCGCGAATTGTTTCCGCGGAAGCTCTTCACCAGCTTTGGGATGGTCTTTGGCGACCAAAGTCTTTGGCTGAAGCGAAAAATTGCTGAGGCTGGTATGGGAGTGATTTCGTGAAGACCCTTGTCATCGGTGGTGGATCCATTGGTCTGGCAGCGGCTGTTGTTTGTCACCAAGCCGGCCATCAAGTGATTGTGTTTGATCCGGTTGGATTTCAACCCGTTAAGCCAACTGTTGAGATGGATGCTCGCGTTTGGGCGCTTGGACCGAAATCGACAGGTTTTTTGTCAGACATTCATGCTTGGTCGCCCGATGCTCGCGTGTGTTGCTATCGATCAATGCGAGTCATCGATGCCCGTAGTGATGCCAGAGTCACCTTTGCAGACCCAAAGCTTGGCCATCTCGTCGAAGCACATTGGGTGCGTAATCAACTGTTAAAAACCGTTGGGGAAAGCCCCATTCAATGCCTAGAGCAAGGGGTTGCACGAGTCGACCCTCAGGGATGCGTCACCCTCGAAAATGGTCAGACGATCGACTCTGATTTCGTGATCTTTGCGGAAGGTCGGCAAGCAACAACGGCCCAAGCATCAGGATTCGAATTAATGGATGGTGGGTACCATCAGCGGGCGCTGGTGGGAACTCTTCATTGCGAGCAACCGCATGACGGTGAGGCATTTCAGATCTTTACTGAGCAGGGCCCTTTGGCGCTGTTGCCACTCCCGGATCGCGATGGCGAGCATCGAGTCAGTGTGGTCTGGTCTTTGCCAACCGATGCGGCCGAAGCGCTCGCACAGTGCAGTACTGACATGCTTGCTGCACGATTGGTTCGTGTGAGTGAAGCCGCGCGTGGGGCATTGGGATTTGTCAGCGATCCTGTTTGGATTCCGATTTCTCAACACGCGCTCAAACGCGACGCACTTGGTTGTTTGCTCGCAATCGGTGATACAGCGCATGGGATTCTGCCCTTGGCAGGCCTGGGTGCCAATCTTGGTTTTGCTGATGTGATTGCGCTACAGCAGGCGCTACGATCGCACCCATCCGCTGCCGGTGATCGGTTAGCTAGAACGGTGGCGCGCGAGCGATGTATGGCTCACCGGACGGTGGCGATGGTGATGGGATTGTTTTCCGACGTGTTCCGATCCGATCAACCCATGATTCAATTGGGTCGCAGTATGGCCTTGAGAACCGCAGATCGACATCCAATGATTCGATCACTGATTCAGGAGTTGGCAGGCTAATGTTCACAGGCATTGTGCAAGGATTGGGTGAAGTCACACAGATCCGTGATCATCAAGGAATTCGACGGATTCAGGTTCGGATGCCTCAAGGGCGAGACAGGGATCTTCACACTGGAGCATCGATTGCCATTAACGGTGTGTGCCTCACGGTCACGGGTTGGGATCAGCAGGGTGTGCAATTTGATGTGATTGATGAGACGCTCAGATTGACCAATCTTGGTGAGTTGCAAACGGGCTTTTGGGTGAATGTCGAACGTGCCGCTCGGTTTGGTGATGAGATTGGCGGCCATGTGCTTTCCGGTCATATCCATGGGCAGGCTGAAGTCACTGAAGTCATTGAAACAGAGGCGAATCTGGCTGTTTGGTGGCGTGTTCCTGAGTCTCTGCTGAAATATGTCTTACCGAAGGGCTATGTCTCACTAAATGGGTGTTCGTTGACCGTCGGCGAAGCCAGTCGTGATGGGCAGATGAGTATTCACCTGATCCCAGAGACTCGAGCACTCACCACCTTCGGTCGGATCAAGCCAGGAGATCACTTAAACTTAGAAATTGATTCTCAGACACAAGCGATTGTCGATACGGTTGAACGGGTACTGGAACAGCGTTTGTGAAGGCTTGGCAACGGATTCTTGCCGATTCGTTAACGACATCGAATCAATTATTATTGCGGCTGGGCCTGATGACCGATCAGGTGCAATCTGTCGATCAGTCACCGGATTTTCCGGTCCGAGTGCCGGAACCTTTTGTCACCCGGATGGTGCCAGGTGATCCTCACGACCCCTTATTACGCCAAGTGTTAGCAGTTGCTGACGAGCGCCACGCGATGCCCGGGTTTGTGAAGGACCCTTTGGATGAACTTGAAGGCCCGATGCCCGGGGTATTGCACAAATACCGATCGCGGGTCTTGGTGATCTACCGTGGTGGTTGCGCCATTAACTGCCGCTATTGCTTTCGGCGTCATTTTCCCTATCAGGAGAATACGCTGACCGCGAGAGACGTTGATGGGCTGGTGAGCTACCTCAGAGCGCATCCGGAAGTCAATGAAGTGATTTTGTCAGGCGGTGATCCCTTGATGGCTGACGATCAAGCCCTGTCTGGTTTGTTTGTTCGGTTGGAATCTGTATCAAGCATTCACCGCCTACGGATTCATACGCGGTTACCCATTGTGATTCCAGAGCGGGTCACTGACACGCTGTGCCAGACCATTGCTACGACCGCTTTGCCTGTGGTGATGGTGTTGCATAGCAACCATGCCAACGAAATTGATCAGTCGGTGATGGATGTAGTCAGTCAGTTGCGCGTGGTCTGTCGTTCGGTATTGAATCAATCGGTGATCTTAAAAGGGATCAATGACTCTGCAGATGTGCTCATTGCCTTAAGCGAACGGTTGTTTGAGGCAGGGATTGATCCGTATTATTTAAATGTCTTAGACCGAGTATCCGGGGCGCATCATTTTGACGTGTCTGATCTGGAAGTGGCTGCGCTTCATCAAGCATTATTGAATGCGTTACCTGGATATTTGGTACCAAAGCTCGTCCGAGAAGTGCCAGGGATTGGCCACAAAGTGCAATGGAAGGAAACGACGCATTGATGATGTCGACGGTTTTGATTTGGATCGCGGGCGCTTGGGGCGCTGGTCAAATCGCGCGTTGGGCGGCGTTGCCGCCGTTGGTGGGCTATCTGACTGCGGGCGCCTTGTTCGCGGCCAATGGATTAGGCGATAGCCAACATTGGTTAGAGATCCCCTCGGAAATTGGCGTGGAACTCTTACTATTTGCGGTTGGCCTCAAAATGAATCCCCGATCGATTTTCCGATTTGATGTCGCTTTCGGGACGCTTTTGCATCTGATGTTGTCAGCTTGCATTCTGGCGCTTGCTCTAACGCAGGATTTATCCATTGAGATGAAGATTGCGCTAGCGCTGACGCTCGGGTTTTCAAGTACTGTCGTCGCAGCCAAAGGCCTTGAGGCGCGTCGAGAAATCCGGGCATTTCATGGTCGGTTGTCAATCAGTATTCTTGTTTTGCAGGATTTAGTGGCGGTCACTTTGTTAGCCGTCGGTGGAGACTCTGCACCCTCACCATTTGCATTGGGTCTTTTGGCCATCCCATTGGTGGCGCCCTTGTTAAGAAAAGGACTGGAAAAGCTCTCGCCTGAGCCCGAATTGCACCTGTTGGTTGGGGTTTTGTTGGCCTTGGTGTTGGGTGCTCAGTTATTCAAAGCAGTCGGTGTGAGTGGGGAATTGGGTGCCTTGGTGATGGGAATGGTTTTTGCGAATCATCCAGTCGCTAAGGGGATTGCCAATTACTTGTGGGGCGTCCGCGAGTTGTTGTTGATTGCGTTTTTCCTGCGAGTCGGGATGCAAGTTCCGCTCGATCTGCAGATCGTGATGGATGCCTTGCCGCTTCTCTTGTTGCTGCCCTTGAAATTAGCTGTCCTTTTTGGTCTGTTGGTGCTGATTCGACTGCGTGCCTACACCGCCTTTTTGATGTCGATCACCTTATTTTC
>Ga0182083_1210525_pt1 | contig 9585 bp, 5 predicted proteins | sample 071ome_10_FD_127751 | JGI IMG/M metagenome (GOLD analysis project Ga0182083, IMG submission 127751) | Metatranscriptome of coastal salt marsh microbial communities from the Groves Creek Marsh, Georgia, USA - 071413AT metaT (Metagenome... | ecosystem: Environmental > Aquatic > Marine > Intertidal...
GAACCATTGCAGTTATTCAGTTTGTCGGTTTAATTAAAGCTTTGCTTTAAACAGTCGATAAACAGGATAACTAACCTTTTTTAAGGTGGGGAATCCTGCAAAGATTTGCAGGGTCGGTCGTCGTAAGGCGGCCGACTTTTGCCGTTTCTACGGATTAGTTATTGTCCTTTAGTGTATTTAGAGGTGGGTTATGGCCAGCATTAGTTCAATTGGTATCGGTTCAGGCTTTTTAACCAGTGATCTTATTGATCAGTTGGTGGAAGTTGAACGTGGAGCAACTGAGCCCAGACTGGATGCAAACCAGGATAAACTGGAAGCGCAGCTGTCTGAAGTTGGTCGTATTAAATCTGCTATTGAGGATTTACGGTTAAGTTCTCGTGTTCTGACAATTGATGGTGCTTTGACCAGTACAGAAGGTCGTTCATCGTCATCTGCGATCAGTGTTAGTACTGATAAGGGTGCGAGTACAGGCTCATATAATATGAGTGTTGAACAGCTGGCTCAAAGTCAGACTGTGGTGAGTGGTTCATTTGCTGATAAAACGACGGCACTGAGTAATGGTGTTCTAACCATTGAGTTTGGTACGTTTACTTTTGCCGATACCAATGCGACAGCAGGTGATGCGCCAGGTGGTGGTGATAATGAAGACATTACGGCTTTCACTGATGATACCAGCAGTGACCCGATCAGCATTATTGTAACCGACGATAATAATACCCTTGAAGGTATTCGTGATGCCATTAATGAGAAAGATGCTGGTGTTACTGCATCTATCCTAAATGATGGTTCAGGGTATCGTCTGGTATTAAAATCGGATGCAACTGGTGAATCTTCTGCATTTAGAATGACGGTATCTGGAGATTCAGATGGTGATAGCTCAGACGCAAATGGCCTGTCAGCTTTAAATTTTAATACAACAAATCAACACATGACTGAATCAGTTAGGGCGCAAGACGCCGAGCTGACGTTTAACGGTATATCAGTAACTCGTACTACCAATGAAGTTAAAGAATTGGTGGACGGTGTTACGTTTGATTTAACGGACACTACAACGTCTTCGACGATCACGATTTCTCGAGATGAAGATTTAATTGTTGAGCGTCTACAAACATTTGTTGATCAGTACAATGAATTGCAGGGGATCATTAAAGAGGTAACAGCCTACGATTCTGAAACCGGATCTGGAGCGGTTTTACTTGGTGATTCTACAATTCGTTCTTTAAGTTCTCAAATTCGAGGCAGTTTGAACCAGGCTGTGGCGGGTCTAGAGAACTCTCCAGTGCGATCTTTAGCTGAAATTGGCTTTAGCACTAATTATCAAACGGGTGAAATTGAATTTGATTCAGAAGAGTTTTTGGATCAACTAGAGGCGTACCCTGATGAGGTGGATGCCATCTTTAGTCGCTCTCTTGTGAGTGATAATGATGATGTGACCTTTAGCTCCATTGGCTCTCGAACTGAACCTGGTGATTACGATGTAGTTGTTACTCAGCTGGCTACACAAGGTTCTTTCAGTGGGGCTGTCGTTGGGGCTCCAACGAATATTGTAGTTGATGGTACTAACGATGAGATGGCGCTAGAGATTGATGGTGTTACATCGGGCACATTAACGCTAACAAATAATACCTATGCTACTTTGGATGATTTGGCTGCCGAAATTCAAGCTCAAATTGATGCAGATGCGGCTTTGTCTGATGTAGGGGTGACGGTATCTGTTGATTCCGATACGCTTATTTTTACTTCCGATACTTTTGGTTCGGGCTCTGCTGTTAATCTTACTTCTGTAGAAGATGGCTCGCTCTATGGTTTGGTGGCTGGTAGCGGTACTGACGGTGTGGATGTGGAAGGAACAATCAATGGGCAAACAGCAACCGGTAATGGGCAATCTCTTTCCTTAAGTCTTGCCGGGGATAACGCTGATGGCGTGTCTGTTGAGGTTACTGCAACTTCATTCCCTGGTGCATCAACACAGTTGACCTCAACAGTTACTGTGGCTGATGGTGTCGCTCAAAGTTTGGTAGAGCGTTTTAATGATATGCTTTCCTTTGAGGGTTTGATTACCAATAAGATCACTTCTCTTAATGCGCAACTAGCTACCGTTGATCAACAGCGTATTGATCTTGATGAGCGATTAGAATCGTTTGAACAGCGTTTAGCTCGCCAGTTTATTGCAGCTGATACTCGCGTTTCTCAGTTAAATAATACTGAGCAGTTTGTGAAAACCCAATTAGCGGCAATTGTGAATTCATTCACGGGTGCTAGTGGTGGGGATAGTTAATTAGACTCATACTATATTCCGTAGTTGCTTGGCACTAACCTTGCTATTTGTAAAGGATAGTGTCAAATAATCAACCGTGGAAGAGCCAATGAGCCACTTAGTAGCCATAAAACCATTAAAAGAGCAATTAGCCCAGCTGATTGATGATGGCGATTTTCAGCAAGCAGAGATCTTGCTGAGAGACAATGTTAGGGCTCTTGAGCAGTATCCTGCCTTTCTGTTTCAGTTGCAGATCGAAATCTCTTTGTTGAAGAATGGTGTTGAAGCCGTTTTAAACAGTCTAAGCCAATCACGAGGCCTTCAGGAAAAATACTTAATTGAGGGCGTCATTAATCTTTCCTTACAACGCTACAGTGATGCATTAGAGGTTCTAGCTTCCGCTTTGGAAGCATCGCCAGATGATCCTTTGCTTTGTTATTTTGCGGCCGTTGCGTGTAAAGGAAAGGGGCTCCTGAAAGAAGCCCAGCAGTTATTTAATGTACCAGGTGACAATAAACTGACAGAAAGCTACTTGCCTATGGGGCAGTGTTATGGCGGTCAGAATAACTTTGAAATGGCTTATGTATGTTTTGAACAAAGCTTTGAGAAAACACATTCAGATGAATCCTTGTTAACGTTACTTGTTTTCATGAGGCAAAGGGTGGCATCTGAAAAGTTGTTGGATTGGGGGTATGTTCAGAGAATTCGTATTCTACTTGAAGATTACGGTCCACAGCTGAGTTTAAATCAAAGAGATGTCAGGGTTATAGATGCCGATCTTAGTTTGATTACAGGAGAAACGGCTGCAGCTATTACTAAAATGGCTGAAATACTAGAAGCTTATCCAGATGACGAAGAAACTAGAACTAATTTGGCCTATACCTTTTTGCGTGAAGGAGCTTTCAAAGAAGCTTATGCCTTGAATCCTACCAGAGCTCGAAACTACGCAACATTAGATGAGTATAAAGGCATAGAGGCGACCCCTACTTGGAAGGGTGAAAATCTTTCTGGTAAGTCCATTATCATATTTGGCGAGCAAGGTCTGGGAGATCGAATTTTATTATTAAGGTTTCTTAAGAAATTAACTGCTACATATAAAACCCAGTCGGTATTTGTTGTTATTGATGAAAGGCTTTTGTCTATAGTTAAACGGGCAAAGTTTAAAGGGGTAACTTTCGTTGCCAGTCAGGCTGATAGACTGCAACTAACAGGGTTTCACTACAAATGTTACCTTTCTGATTTGTTATTTATTCTCGGACCACCGTCTCCTCCAAAGAAAGGCTTAAATTCCTACTTAGAAGCTGATAAAAAGCTAGTTTCTCAATACAAGACTAAATATAAAGAATTGTTTCCAGGCAAAATGACTATTGGTATTACCTGGAAAAGTTCTAGTCCGGGTATGGGTAACACCAAAGATTTGATTCTCCGAGAGTTAGGGCCGTTATTCAGATTGCAAGGGGTACAATGGATCTCATTGCAATATAATGATGTGGATGAAGATATTCAGAGGTTTTCTGAAGATCATGGGTGTACGGTCTATGTCGACTCTGATGTTGATCATAAATATGACTTAGATAGTTCTTTTGCCCAAGTCGCTGCAATGGATTATGTGGTAACTATTTCCAATGCTACTGCTCATATCTGCGGTGCATTAGGCATCCCTGCTATTGTGTTACTTTCTAGGCGAGCGCCTTGGCATTGGCTACGCGAAGGTACTTCTTCTTGTTGGTATCAAAGTCTTAGTTTAGTGCGCCAAGAAAATGCTAATACTTGGTATCCTCAGCTTCAGGCTGTTTCTAGTTTCTTAGTAAATAAATACAAGAAGGTTTCACAATCGTCCATTATTACATTGGGTGAAGTCGTTGCCTTATTCTTAACAGCTCGGCACGAATTGCTTCAAGAGCTCTTGGAAAAAGTTCCTCTTTCAGATTTGCCTCATACTCACCAAAGTTATTTGGCTGATCTTTATTTAAGATCCGGTGAAATAAAGAAATGTACTGACATCGTAACTCCTCTATTAGAGCGTGGTATAGAGTCTGATCAAAACCTATTGTTGATGGCTAAAGCGGGTCGCTTACTTGGTAAGCCTAAAGAAACTGCTAATCTTCTTGGTCTTATTAAAGGAAGCCAATACTTTGAAGAGGTAGTGCTCGAAAAACTTCTTAGGGCTTTAGATTCTGAGAATTACGATGATGCAAGAAAAGAATGGCAAAGCGTTCTGACATTCAGTCCGAATATTAAAAACTTAGATCTATTGAGTGCTTTTTTGTTTAGCCAACGCGAGTGGTTAACCTTGAGAAGTTATATTCCTGAAGAGCGTATTGATTTTTGTTTTGAGATGTTGGAAGGCTTTGATCGTACCTTTGGTTATAGAAACCCGGTTGTTAGTATTATTTTAAGAGCTGAGTTGTCCAGCTATAAAGGTGATATTGATGCAGGTATCACAGGTTTCAGAAAAGCGCTTACTTTGAGGCCAGAGCTTTCCAAGATGCTTAATTCCAGCTTGGGCTATTGCTTATTAATGAAGGGTGAGTTTATTGAAGGTTTTAGACGGCATTCTGCTATTAGGGAAGTTGATAAGTTCATCTTTTCTAAGGATGCTGTTCTTTATCCAGAGATACCTGTCCTGGCTGAAGGTGAAGAAAAAGACGAGAGCATTTCCCGTATCTTGGTGACATGTGAACAGGGTATTGGTGATCAGCTACTGCACTTCCAGTTCTTGCGAAAATTCCAGAAACTTTATAATAAAGAAATCGTTCTTACCGCCTCACCTAAGTTGGTTCAAACGCTTCGCAGAACCTGTCCAGAGCTGATTCATGTGCAGGCTGAGACTGAACGTTTGCCCGATAATGTTAAGAATACTATCCAGAGAAAAGTTTATTTAGGCAACTTAACATTGTTCATTTTGAATGAGTTTCAGAATTATCAGGCAGAAGTAGATTGGTTTAGAGCGGATCCTGAAAAAGTAGCTTATTTTAAAACTAAATACGCATCTATGTTTCCAGGGAAGAAACTGGTTGGGCTTTCCTGGCGTAGTGCAAGCTCAACTTGGGGATCCAGTAAAGATATAAATTTAAAATCATTCTTGCCGATATTAAAAGATGAGGACATTCAAGTTATTTCTATTCAGTACGCTGATATCAGCAAAGAAGTGGCTCTGTTAGGCGACGATGCAGGAACTGTTTTCCTGGATCCAGAAGTGGATATTACAAACGATTTGGAATCAACGTTTGCTTTGATTGAGGCATTGGATTCGGTTGTTACTGTTTCTAATGTAAATGCTCATTTTGCTGGGGTATTGAATAAGCCTGGAGTTGTTTTGTTAAAGGCCAGATCTCTTTGGCATTGGCTGAAAGATCGGTCAAAAGCGCCTTGGTATCCGAGTCTAGAGCTGGTGAGAGCAAATAATTTTCAAACTGAAGAAGACATGATTAAACAAATTCATGACCAGTTAAAAGGTTTAGAGGACAGTTGAGATGAGTACGATCACTGAAGAATATAGAAAAATGCAGCAAGAATTACATGCTTCTAGACCTGATTATGGCGTGGCATCGGTAAATTTTGCTCCGCAAGTTTCTCAAATTATAAATGAGAATAATGTTACTGAATTATTGGATTATGGTGCTGGTAAAGGACGCTTAGCTCAGAGTTTAAAAGTGAATCACAATGTAAGAGTTCAATTGTATGATCCAGCAGTACCTGAGTGGTCTTCAACCCCTCAACCTAATGAGATGGTATGTTGTATTGATGTGCTGGAGCATATTGAACCAGAGCTACTAGATAATGTTTTGGATGAACTAAAGAGAGTAACAAAACGTTTGGGTTACTTTACTGTTCACACAGGACCTGCTGTAAAGGTTCTGCCTGATGGCAGAAATGCACATTTGATACAAGAGCCCCCTAAGTGGTGGTTACCGAAGTTTCTAGATCGTTTTGATTTAATTTCATTTAGTAAGATTCCTAGTGGCTTTTTAGTTATCGTCCAACCTCTTAAGGAGGAGCAGCTATGAGTGATCAAGAGATTAAATTAGCAGAAGTTACGTTTGGTCAGTCAAAGTTGTTGTACGAAGCTACAAACAAGAATGCAATTTGGCGGGCTAGTACGCTTTTTACAAAAGAGCCAGATACAGTTCATTGGATTTCTCAAATTAAAGAGAACGAAGTGTTTGTTGATATTGGGGCAAACATTGGAATGTACAGCATTATGGCGGGTAAGGCCCAAGGGGCGCAGGTTTTTGCGTTCGAACCTGAATCTCAGAATTATGCTTTGTTGAATCGAAATATTGTTCACAATCAAATACAAGGGAATTCTATTGCTTACTGTTTGGCATTGACCGATGAGCAAAAAGTAGACAAGTTGTATTTGAGTGGTTTTCTTTTGGGGAGCTCCTGTCACACGTTTGGAGAAAACGTAGATTACAATTTAAAAGAGCGCAAAAGTCAGATTGCCCAGGGGTGCGTTTCTAATACTCTGGATGAATTGGTTGATACTGGTGTTATTCCTCAACCTGATCACATCAAGATTGATGTAGATGGTTTGGAGCATCTAGTCATCAAAGGTGCTGCTAAGACACTTAAGCAGGGAAATGTAAAATCAATACTAGTTGAACTTAATACCCACTTGGATGAACACCTACAGATAATTGGTTACCTAGCTGATGCGGGGTTCATTTTCGATCAGAGGCAAGTTGATCTTGCTATTCGAAAAGAGGGGAGCTTTGAAGGTATTGGTAACTATATTTTTTACAAGCCCGACTCGGGAATCTCTTTTGATAAGTTAATCGAAAGGGAAGAAGCTGCTGCTAAGTTATTGGCCCAAAAAAAGGCAGAAGAAGCAAATAATAATCCATCTTCATTTGTGATTGGTCCTGCTCAGAGTGTTACTCCTTTGCAATATACCATGAGCCGTCTGGCTGATATGGAAATCAAGCACGAGCCTTACCATCATTTTTATGTTGATGAGTTATATCCCGCCGATTATTACGCTGAGATGATGGCGATGAAACCAAGTGCTGACGAATTGGTAACAATTGCTTCTACAGGTAGAACAAATAAGTCTTATGATGATCGTTATGTAATGCACCTTCATGATGGTATTCATCAGGTAATAGATCCTGTGAAGCGAAAGTTCTGGGAAGAGTATCGTGAGTGGTTTTGTTCGCAAGAGATAATGATTACGTTAATTAAGCGTTTCCATAAAGAAATAGCTGATGCAGGTGTAACAAAACTCAATGTGTTTCCAGAAGCTATGTTTATGAGAGATAAAGCGGGTTATTCGATAGGCCCTCATACAGACTCAATGCTTCGCCTGATTACAATGATGGTTTATTTACCTGATGATTTAGATCATCGTCATTTGGGGACCTCTGTATATGTTCCTGAAGACAATACTCTGAATAGTGATGGTTCTAAACACTTTAAGTTTAATGGTTTTAAGAACGTATCTACTGCGGATTATAAGCCCAACAGTGCATTTGGTTTCTTGCGTTCTAACAATTCATTCCATGGGGTAGAGCCAATGGAGGATCAGTATGATCGGGATACAATGGTCTATATCGTAAAGCATAGAAACTAGTGATTTTTGATAATGAACTCTTTCGACTCTCTTTCGTTAACCCTGGCAGAAGCGTCTCGATTGAGAAGTATGGGCAAGCCTGAACTCGAACGAGATCATTTACTTGCTGCTTGGAAGGAAGGGCTTAAAAGTCCTGATGTTCTTTATCAGGTGGCAGAAAGCTTTTTCATGGATCATGAATATGAAAACACGCTTAAATTTATAACGCTAGCTTGCAAATATAATTCAGAATCACCTTTATACAGTTATTTATTGGGCATGACGTTCTTGAAATTAAAAAAGCCCAATGAAGCAGTAAAAGCCTTCTTGTCTATATCTGATGAACAAAGGCTTTTTCAAGCTGATATTGAGCTGGCAAATATGTTTAAAGGGAGTCTTAAGGATAATTTTGGTTTGAGCTATCTGGAGCTGGTATTTCGTAAGTCATCCACCTTGGATAGTTTGACGAAATTAATAATTCAACAAATTAAAGTGCTTCATAAATTAGCTGAAGTGCCTGATGGATTTTTGAACTCAATTCAAGAAAACTTAAAGCTTTGGCAGCGAGAGTCAGGAGACATTTCAGAGGTTTATAAATGGTTCGGCTTGTTCTATCAAAGAGTTGGGCTGTATGAACAATCACAAGAAGCTTATTTAAGGTATTTGGAATCTAACCCTGATGATCAGACAGTTGCCCACAATTTATATCAGAACTTTTTATCTCTAGGGCATTATGATAAATGCTTTGATAGTCCCATAAAACGTGATCAGCAACAAAAAGCTATTGGTAGCAATAGAGATGTAATGTTAGCTCGAGGGATACGCGAGATTTCTTATTCCGACTTAAGTCGTCTGGTAGGAAAGAAGGTTATTTTGAGTCCTGAACAGGGGATGGGCGATCAAATTTGGTCTCTATCTTTTATTTCTGTTTTCCAAAACGAGTTTGGTTGCGACTTTGAGATATGGTGTGCTCCTAAACTTGCTGATGTTTTAAAGGGTTTCTTAATAAATAGATGTTTAGTCAAAAGTTTTGACCAGGTTTTACCTCAGGATGGTATTGATGCCTATGGCTTTATTTCGATGCCTGATGTGATGTTCTTGCTTCATAGGTGGGGTTTGAACTTAGAGCCATCGAAAGCGTTTATGAGTTGTTCTCAGGTATTGGAAAATATAATCGTACGTACACTAAATAGTAGCGATGTTCCCAGTATTAGGAGTAATTTAAATCGACGCGTTGGTTTGTCTTGGAAAAGTCAAGGGAGCTCTCGAGGAGATACTAAGAACTTGAGTCTGAGTTTTCTGCAACGATTTAGAGAAATTAATAATACTGAATTTATTTGTTGTCAGTACGGGGATGTCCGTGATGATCTAGCCCACCTCAAAGAACATGGTTTAGATGTCTTTCAAGATGAAACTTTAAACTTATATGACTCTTTAGTGGATTCTTATCGTACCATTGCTGATTGCGACAAGATTATTACCAGTTCAAATGTCACAGCTCATATTGCAGGTTCTTTGGGAGTCAAAACATTACTTATAGTGAATACACCAACCATTTGGTATTGGAGTAATTCATCAAAATCTTCATGGTATCAATCTGTAAAAGTGATTCGAAAGCGATTGGAAGATCCGTGGGATGTGCTTTGGCCAGAAGTATGTAACTTTCTGTCAACGAGCTAAAATTAACTTAAAGATTACAAAATCTGGGTCGATAAATATTAGGTATGCGTAACCAATTCAAAGGCAATTCATTATGATGGCTAACCCTAGATTA
>Ga0182083_1079951_pt1 | contig 9534 bp, 8 predicted proteins | sample 071ome_10_FD_127751 | JGI IMG/M metagenome (GOLD analysis project Ga0182083, IMG submission 127751) | Metatranscriptome of coastal salt marsh microbial communities from the Groves Creek Marsh, Georgia, USA - 071413AT metaT (Metagenome... | ecosystem: Environmental > Aquatic > Marine > Intertidal...
CGCGAACGCAGGGACACTTCATTTATCACCATTTTTACAGGAATTCTGTGCGATATTCCGTCAGCAGGATCCCGCTGGCGACTATCAGATCGAGCTGCGCCCGGCGGGTGATTACGATATTTACTTTGACCGCGACCATTTGCTGCAGGTACTCACAAATCTGACTCAGAATGGCCTGCGTTATGCCCGGCGGGCACGGAACCAACTCCCTACCATCACCATCGAAGTGACGCAGGAAGGGCCACAACGAATTGTGATTGAAGTCAGAGATAACGGGTTGGGGGTCGCAGAAAATCAGCTCGACCGCCTGTTTGAACCATTCAGCACGACTGAGCACGAAGGCACAGGTCTCGGCCTCTACCTCTGTAGAGAGCTTTGCCACGCCAATGAAGCGCACATTGAGTATGTGAAAGACGACAAACTCGGGGCCTGCTTCCGAATTACGGCTCAGCGACGCTGACGAGCGTAATAAAAGTGCGTTCCACTTCACAGATCGAATACTGTATAACGTTGATAATTAAGACAATTTTTTAGCCAAGGCGATCACAGGGACATAACAATGCTGCCGGAACTCAGAGCACTCATCGTTGACGACGAACAAGACATCAGATCGTTGATCAGCATGACGCTGGATCGCATTGATATTCAGTGCGATGAGGCCGGTGATGTCGGTGAGGCTATCCGCAAACTGGCGCAGAACACCTATCACTTCAGCATTACCGATATGAAACTCCCCGATGGTGATGGCCTGCAGCTGATTCAACACTGTTCGCGCAACTACCCAGATATGCCCATCGCTATGATCACTGCCTTCGGCAATATGGAGATCGGTGTATCTGCCCTGAAAAACGGCGCATTTGATGTTGTTGCCAAGCCTCTCGATACAAAACAACTTCGAGAGCTGGCGACCTCTGCTCTGCGCCTGAGCAGAGTGACAAAAGGCATCAGCGACCAGCACCCGGACCTCATCATTGGCGAGTCGGAGTCCGCCGAGCAGCTCCGTATATCTGTCCGCAAGATTGCGCGCACCCAGGCACCTGTGTTTATTCATGGCGAATACGGCACTGGAAAAGAATCCGTTGCACGGGCCATCCATTATCAAAGCTCCCGTTCTGAAGCGCCCTTCATCGTTGTAAGCTGTGATGCTCTCGCCAGCGAAAACGGAGAGGAAAGACTGTTAGGGTCGGCTGAAAGCTACGGCCTGCGCAGTCAGGGCTTTATACAGGAAGCCGCAGGTGGCACCCTCTTTTTAAATAATATAGAGAGACTGCCCGCTGAGTTGCAGAGCCGTTTACTGCGGATAATTACTGAGAAAAAACTACGACGTCCGGGAGCTGAGAAAGACGAAGATACCGACGTGCGCATCATCTCCAGCAGCAGTGCTGATCTTGAACACCTCAGCACTACTGGGGATTTCCGACAAGACCTGTTCTTCCGCCTCAAAGTGGTCAACCTCCCGGTTGCACCGCTGCGCGAACGCCGCGACGACATTCCACTGCTGGTACACCAACTACTGAGCAAGTACGCTCACGACTGGGATATGCCAGAGGTGAGCACCTCAGAAGCCGCGATGACAGCACTTCAGGAGTACAGTTTCCCAGCCAACCTACGCGAACTCGACGCGATACTGCAACGTGCCTTTACTCTGATGGAAGGCGAGCAGATAGAAGTCGATGACCTTCAGTTTGAAGCACCCAAAGCACCGCCCGGCTACCATACACACACAGAAGCTGTCGGCGACCTCGAAGGCTATCTCGAACGCCTCGAACGGGAAGCCATCGAAGAGGCTCTCAACGCCACTCGCTGGAACAAAACCGCCGCGGCAGAACGCCTTGGTATCAGCTTCCGTGCCCTGCGCTATCGTTGTAAAAAACTGGCTATCGATTGACCTGAAAAATACGAAAAGAGTCTGAGTGACAAACACCACACAGGTGTTAGGGTTGTAGCCTCACTTTTTGCATGGAAGCAGAACGATGACGTTCAACAAAGGACTATCGAAAAAATCTGGCTTTACTCTTCTTGAGCTCATAATCAGCCTCGTCATTCTCGGAATACTGGTCGCAACAGCTATCCCAGTACTCGGTGCTCACCTTGAGCGCAATAAATTCAAGGGCATCGTCTCTGAAACCCACAGTATGGTTACATTCGGAAGGTCATTAGCAACGCTCCGTGGTACCCATATAACGCTTTGTCCATTGGATGACGATAAACAGTGCAGCAATCAGTGGCATGAAGAATTAACGTTATTTGAGGACCTGGATCAAAGTGCCTCTCTGAACGGTAGCGAAACGATACTACGGATATCCGACGCAATAATCGATAACCAAACAGTCCAAGGCGGACTGAAGACCGAGCGGGATTTCAGTCGAAGTAGTCCTATTCTATTCCGCCCTGGTGGAGATGCTTTTGGTCATAACGGAACACTGACACTCTGTCAGACCGGCAACATAGAATTAAGTGCAACCATTATCATCTCCGCTCCCGGACGAATCCGGCAAGGCGAGGACAAGGATAAAGACGGTCTGGTTGAAGACAGCAGTGGCAATAACATTAGCTGCAGCTAAGCACCCACTCATGACACCAAGCATACCGCCTATCGGGTCCCTTTCGCTAGTTATGGCGGGCGTCATTAATATAAGAGTGTACAAAAATGACAGCGATCCGAATTCATGATGAAACAGCGAAACAGACAGACGGGCTTCACATTGATCGAGACGATGATTGTGCTTGTTATCGTGGGCATATCGGTATCGATCGGCCTACCTATGATGCAGGGCATGTTGACCAGCTCACTGGCAAAACGGACAACAGGTCTTTTTGAGCTGGATCTTAACTTCACAAGAAGTAGCGCAGTATCCAGGGGCGAAACGGTAAGAATGTCTCCACGTGACAACGATATCGCCAATGGCTGGGTGATCATTGCCCAGCGAATTGATGGATCTCAGGAAACACTTCGTGAGCGAGGCAGCCTGGACAAAAAAGTATCAATTACTTCCCCCGACGGTCTGGACTCAATCGCGTTCAGAGCAACTGGGCAGATCGAAACTGGTGGGACCATCGTAATCAGGACAAGTGGTTGTCAAGGCAATCAGGACAAATCCTTCACTCTGCTTAACTCGGGACAGATAGCGGTAACGGAGCTAGCATGCAAAGAAGAATAACCAGCCAAAGTGGCATCGGAATGATTGAGGTCCTAGTAACGATCGTCATAACCGTCGTGGGCCTTCTCGGTTTAAGCGCAATGCAAATGCAATCCATACGATCTGTATCCGACACTGGCAACAGGACTCATGCTATCTGGATAGCCAACGATCTGATCAATCGAATCAGAGCAAACGAAGTAGCTATGGACAATTATGTGACAGACGAAATGAGATGTTTAGACGCAAATGGTGGATCCGCCGTACCAGACGTCAAAATGTGTTCAGCATTCTCTGTAGGTAATAATCAACAGCCTCCTGCGAACTGCACTAATGCTGAGTTAGCTACATACGATCTGTGGGAATCACTGTGTGGTGTAGATCAAATTCTTGCAGTTGAAGCGGCGAGCAGCTCCGCGTCGTTTATTGTCGATCCAGCTCTCACGGTAACCGATCTAAATAATGGGGATCTGAATATTACGATTTCATGGAGTTCTAGAACAGCGGGAAGAAAAGGCAACGACAATGTCTATTACCTAGAGTCAGGTAAGCTTGCAGAGACTCAGCGTGAAGATTACAGCGTGGTATTTCGTCCATGAAAACATTTTTTAAAAAGCAACAGGCATTTACCTTAGTTGAATTGATGATTTCAATGACCTTGAGTCTTATCGTCATTTTCGCAGTAAGTACCATCTTGATAAGCAGCAATCAGGCAGCCTCCGTGTCCGACACGCTCACTGACTCTCAGGAATCAGGGCGTTTTGCTGTCGATTATATGAATCGCCAGTTATTGAGAGCAGGATTCGACCCGGAGAATACGGGCATTGAAGCATTCGCTACACTTTGTGTTGGCGCCGCAGACACTATGTGCCACAGGGAGTCAGAAACGACAACGGGTGATCAGATAGCTATCCGGAGAATTGCTCAAGCGGGGAGCGGCAATGCTGTTACCTGTTATGGAACAGCGCTTCAGGATGTAAACGGTTTGGATATTAGCTCAGACGTCACGGTCATTGATGTCTATTGGGTTGAACTAGGAAATGGAGGGCTCAGCAGCTTGCGATGCCAATCATTTGATGAAGACGGCCTGGCACAGGCCAACCCAGGTGATAATTTTGGTGATGCCCAGTCTCTAGCAGCGGGAATTGTTGCAATGCACGTGCTCTACGGAGAAAGCAACGAAGCTCCAGATAATAACGTATTGAATGTCACAGGTTACTACAATGCAAACCAGGTAACAGATTGGAATAACGTCCATGCAGTGCGGATCGCATTTCTGACTCGCGCATTAAGCAATACCGAAGGCAACCCATGGAACCAGAATTATCTGGTTCTGGATTCCGATATGTATACATTCGACGATGCAATAGCACGGCAAGTATTTAGTACCACTATTGCACTGCTGAATTAATTGGAGTGATCGGCATGAAAAAGCATTCCCAGCACGGTAGCGCTCTTATTGTCAGCCTGATAATGCTGACCTCTGTAACATTCCTGGCTGTTCTCAGTCTACAGAGCTCGACGACTCAGTTAAAAATCGTAGGTAACCTGCAAATCAAAGAGGATGTATTTCATACATCTAAACGTGAATTAGGTTCCCAGTACGATGCGTATGAAAACGAAATGGCTAAAATACAGGAACTCAGTCGTGCAATGGAAAAAGCGGTGGCAACAGATCAAAACGGAATAATAACCGCTTCGCCTCTGGAGCTTATTCCAATTCTGGACAGAACTGCAGACAACTATGATCAGATAACTCAGTTGTCATATACGCAAAGCATTCCTGTCAACCTCAACTACAGTTTTGCCAAAGACAGTAGCGTTGGTTCTATGTCATCCATGCCATTCGAAATTCTATCTATCAGTACTGATTCCACTGAGCGGTTCAAATCTCGCCAGCGATTAGGTTTCAGATACAACGTACCTTCCGCAGGTCGGTAATCGGAGATAATCATGAAAAAACTTATATTCGCAATGTCGATTTTCAGTGTCATAGGATCAACTGCCTATGCCGACGATACTGAGATTTTTACTGGCGCACAGACTTCTGGTGGTGGATTAAATGCAATCTTACTGCTAGATACATCAGGAAGTATGTCTCAGCTCGAAGAAATCGCCGGCTTCGAAGATTATAATCCGAACAAAAACTACACTGGCTCAGATTATGGCTTTGATAAAGACGGGTACTATTTATTCCGATCTGATGCGATTGGGGATCTGTTAAACCTCAGTAGTGACAGAGTTTCCCGTATCAAGGAATACAAGATAGATATTTCTCAGTACAACTGTAAAAGTTCATCCGTAATATCTAATGTTGATAATTATGGATACAGCACCGGACGGTTTGCTTTTTTCAGCACCGACCGCGGTTGGACTGCGCCGGGCAGTAGTGGTGACCTGCTAGGCACTAACCCGCCAGCGGTAAACAATAACTCTGGCTCCATCATCCAGTGCAAAGAAGCAGATAGCTGGGGGTACAACGACTACATCTATCAGGGGCAGGGGTTTGAAGATCTGAGTAATTTTCAGCACTACAACAACTCTGGAGCAGCATACACCAAGCCCTCTGGCTTTTTTGACTGGGGATATAGCAATCGCGTGTACAACTGGCCTAGTGGCTATAACATCATCTTATCAGGTAATTACCTCAACTATAATGGCCTGAAAGGTGCTTCCGGTAATCCAAATCCAAGCTATAAAATGCGCCTTGATATTGTTGCAGATGCAGCGAAACAGGTAATCGCTTCTAGTGAGGACCCTAATTTTAATATCTCACTGATGCGCTTTGATTCTGCAGGTCATGGGGCATTTGTTGGCGTACCATTAAGCCCTGCAATAGAAGTAGCAGATACCTTTGCTGAAGAGATTGATTCGTATGATCCTGCGGGCGGTACACCTATCACAGAATCGTTATGGGAAGCCTATCTGTATTTGAGTGAGCAGGATGTTCGGTTTGGTAATGATGCTTATTCATACTCTATTGCTAACAACAAACTCTACCGCCAGTTTTCAAATGGTGCGACAGATGCCGACAACCAGACTTTCACCACAAACGTGGGAAATATTAGTCCATACGGTCAGTATCCAACTAACTATAGTAATAACTCAACTTACTACAGTTACACACAAGTTAATTCAGACTCGGGCTCCAGAGACAGCAGCGGAAGTAGATATCAACTTCCCGATCCTGGAGAGTGCGGTATCCCTGATCAGAAAATCATCCTGTTCAGTGACGGAGCCGCAAGTGGTGATGATGAAGTAAACGGTGATGTCCACACACTGCTGGGTACACTGTCATCTCTGCCTGAAGGGCTGGATGGCAACTGCTCAGGCGATGGCCAATGTGCTGATGAACTCGCCTATTTTCTGGCTTCAAAAGAAAGACAGACTAAGTACGGCACACCTAAATTGACTATTGATACTATGGGCGGCTTTCTAAATGGTGATGAAAATGCTGAAAGTACCCTGATCGCTATTAAAGACCGTGGTAACGGTAAGTACTATCCCGTGAGTAGTGAGGAAGATGTTGTGCTGGCAATGGCAGAAGCAACATCACAACCAGTAGAATCACCGTCGACCTTTACTGCTCCGGCCATTGCTGTAAGTTCATACAACAGCCTGCAGATAAGTGACGAACTCTATTACGCAGTATTTGAGCCAAATGAAACAGGGGCGTGGGCTGGCAACCTTAAACGCTATCGCATCAGCCCTACAGGGGTCGTAGACTCAGGCAGCAACGTTGCTGTTGGTTCTGATGGTTATTTTGTCAGCACTGCAACCAGCTTCTGGAGCGAAAATGCTGATGGCGCTAATGTTAAAAGTGGAGGCGCTGCAGAACGCTTTATAGATCAACCAAGAAATATCAAGCTGATTGATCAGAGTGGTGGTCTCCTTCAGGCAACTCCACAAGCAGTAATGAACCTATCTGGAGATCTTCTTGGGCTCGACGCCGCAGGTCTTACAGGTACTATCTTTGATACGGTAAATAACGTTACCTATGAACTTGGCCTGGCCAACTGGATTTCAGGTTTAACCCCGGACGGCAGCGCAAATCGTCAGGAGATGGAAGATGCCATCCACAGCCGTCCCGTAGTGATCAATTACAGTGGTGATAAACGAGTTGTTTACGTAGGTACTAATAGCGGATACCTGCATGCCTTTGACACGGCAAATGGTCGCGAAGTGTTCTCTATCATGCCGCAAGAGGTACTGACAAACGCTAAACTGTACATGGATCCTGAAGATACATCTGCACTAAACAAAATTTACGGTCTGGACGGACCGATCAGTTATTGGCACAACGACTCTAATCTCAACGGTATCGTAGACGACAGTGACACAGTCTATTTATATGTTCCGATGCGTCGTGGTGGCCACAGCTACTACGCGTTTGACGTAACGAATCCAGACAATCCTAAGGTTCTGTGGCAGAAGCACGGACCTTATATTAACTCGGATAAAAACGTTCCGTCTGTAAGCAGCGGGTTCAGTAGACTCGGCCAGACCTGGTCATCACTTAAACCAGCCTTGGTTAACTGGCAAGGTACTAAAGGAGTATACCTGTTCGCGGGAGGCGGCTACGATCCTGCTGAAGATACCAGTGCGACCAGCCGTCTCAACCATAGCGTTGGTAATACCATTTACATGATTAACCCAAAAACTGGTGACGTGGTGTGGAACGCTTATTCTGATGTCGCTGGAGCCAGCTCTAACATGACAAACAGCTTCCCATCAGATGTAACACCTATAGACCGCGATGGAGACGGTACTGTTGATTTACTTTACGCAGCAGATACTGGCGGTCGTATTTGGCGTTTCGATGCTAAGGATGACCATACAGGTTTCACTGGTGGTGTCATTGCCGACCTGAATAATAGTGCCACCGATGGGGCTACCGAGAACCGCAGGTTTTTTGTCCGCCCCGATGTTTCATTTATTAATACGACCAAGACAACTGAAAAAGTTCTTGCTGATGGAAGCACAGTCGTAGTGACAACGAAAGATAGCTTCGTACTTGTTAGTATTGGGTCTGGGTACCGTGCGCATCCTCTGGATGAGACAGTTAACGATCATTTCTATCTGATTAAAGATCCACATGGACTCGATTATCCAGAAGCCTATACCAAAATTGGCCTTTCTGATCTTGTAGACTGGACATCTACAGAAGCAACGAACACGGATAAAAATGGCTACGGCTGGTACTTCGACCCATTAATCTCTGGCGAGAAGATAATGTCTCCATCTATCACACTGAACGGAGTTGTTACCTTCAATACTTTCTCGAAGAACACATCAGATGAAGTATCGTGTACAGGTAATCTGGGTTACTCCAGAACTTACCAGCTGGCAGTGTCAGAAGACATCCGAAACCGCGTAGAATGCGCTGATGGATCAGATAGCTGCAAGCCTGACATCCCAGGGTCAACGCCTGAAAGTGATGATGAAGTGAACCGCCTCAAACCTGATCCGACTATTGTCATGCCAGAACCAGAACCAGATTGCCCAGCAGGACAAGTGTGTGTTGACCCCAATTGTGAAGACTATGCGATCAGCATTTTGTCAGGTACGACTATGACCCAAGGGAACATGGACCGCTGCGACCTCTTTGAAGTTAATTATTGGGAAGAAGAGCTATGAAGCGATTAAACAGAAAAAGTATCAAAGGCTTCTCATTAATTGAGCTAATGATATCTTTGGTCGTCGTTGGCATATTAGGGGCTATTGCATACCCAAACTATGTAGAAAACGTTCGACAGGGTAATCGAACCGAGGCAATTGCAGAAATGCAAAGCATTTTGGGTGCTCAGGAGCGCTACTTTCTGACAAACAGAGAATACGCAGATGCACTCACGAAACTAGGGTTTGCCAGTAATAAGCTCAGCCTGGATAACTTTGATATAGAAGCAAGTGAATGTGATGCGCCATACAATGGCAATCTTGCAGTCTGTGCAAAACTGACAGCGACTGCTAAGGATGGGCAGGAAAAAGATGGCAACATTGTAATGAATACTATTGGAAGATCTGTACTCATTACTCCTGACAGTAAAGAAATCCAGCTCTAATTGAGCATCTAATCCAATGCACTAAGAAACAAAAAAGCCCGCACTGCGGGCTTTTTTGTTACTCAAACTGCACCACTTGACGATTAGCTGAACCAGTTCAGACCTACCAATCTCAGTCTACTCAATCAACCTCGGTCAACCGCAGCTCTTTTGGCAGCGAGAACACCACATTCTCTTCCCTACCCTGCAGCTCCTGCGGTTCTTCGCCGCCCAGCGAGACGAGCTTTTCAACCACTTCCTGAATCAGGATATCCGGCGCTGAAGCACCAGCGGTAATACCCACCGCATTTATATTCTCAAGCCACTCGGCCTGAATCTCTGAGGCGTTATCA
>Ga0182083_1136806_pt1 | contig 9411 bp, 10 predicted proteins | sample 071ome_10_FD_127751 | JGI IMG/M metagenome (GOLD analysis project Ga0182083, IMG submission 127751) | Metatranscriptome of coastal salt marsh microbial communities from the Groves Creek Marsh, Georgia, USA - 071413AT metaT (Metagenome... | ecosystem: Environmental > Aquatic > Marine > Intertidal...
CCGCACTGCCAAGATCCGAACCGAGCGACTTCAGCTTTTTGGTACCAAAGATCATGATCACAATGGCCAGGACAATTAACAATTGCCAAATACTGATCCCACCAATTCCCATAACGGGCTCCTATTGTTTTATGTGTTGTTAATTAAAGCCAGTAAACGGGCCACCACCGAGGACATGATAGTGCATGTGATACACCTCCTGATGGCCTCCGGGACCCGTATTCAACACCGTTCTGAATCCTGAATCCAGCCCTTGTTCCTTTGCGATCTGAGGAATCTTTAGCTGAATTCGCCCTAACAAGCCTTCATCAGAGGGTGTTGTGTCCAATAAATTTTCGATATGTCGGCGAGGAATCACTAAAAAATGAACCGGTGCCTTGGGATTGATGTCACGAAAAGCCAAACAATCGTCATCTTTATAGATGACCTCTGCCGGTATTTCACCGTCCCGAATTTTGCAAAATAAACAATCAGTCATGCCCATTCTCTCGATTTGCTTTCTCAACCAAACCACTCACGCCTAAACGTCGCTCAAGCTCCGCAAGGACCGCACTGGGTGGTTCGTCCAAATGCGACAGAAGGACCAAGGTATGAAACCAAAGATCGGCGACTTCGTGAATCACATCCTCATTGTTTTTTGATCGCACGGCATCTTTAGCGGCCATGACGACTTCAGTCGATTCTTCACCCACCTTCTTTAAGATGTGGTCGAGCCCCTTGTGATGCAACTTGGAAACGTACGATTTCTCCGGATCACCGAAGCGACGTTCGGCCAACATATCTTCGAGGACTTCAATGACTGTCATTGCTTGTCTCCATACAGAGTCTTCGGCGCAATCAACACCGGTTCAACCGCTTCCCAATGGCCGTTTTCGGTTGGCGCCCATGAAAAACAGGACGCGCGCCCCGTATGACAAGCCACGCCAGTTTGTAGGATACCTAAAAGAACGGCGTCCTTGTCACAATCTATCCGAAGATCCACTAATTGTTGTGTTTGACCAGATGATTCACCTTTGCGCCACAACGCCTGTCTCGACCTTGAGTAGTAAACAACCTGTCCGCTCTTCAATGTCTCATCCAAAGCTTCACGATTCATCCAGGCAACCATCAAGATGTTTTTGGTGGAGTGATCCTGAGCAATTGCACAGATTAAGCCATTGGCGTTGAAGTTCACCGCGTCAAGCAGTTGTTTTCGAGTGAACTCGTCCTTGAATTCCATCATTACCGCCTGAGAATTAGCACGAGAGATAACGCGGCAATGGCCAACGGCCAGTGTCCGGCAAGCCAGTCATGATCGGCCATCAATGCAGCCCCGGAGATCAGTAGTCCACTGACGCCGAGTAACGAACTGAGGTGCCCCGAATACCGTCGCTTTTTTGATTCCAAAGCCAAGTGCTTCAGAGCTTCAGCCTGCTGCAGCTGTATCGATTCCAGGTGTTCCATGCGTTGTGGAGTCGAAAGAAGTGTATTAGTGAGCGCTGGGAACTGCACGGCCCAGCGCGAGAGATTGCGCTTGGCATAATCCACGATTCCTTTTGGTCCCAGACGCTCCTTGACCCAACGCTCGAGGAAGGGTTTGCCGGTTTTCCAAAGGTCGAGCTCTGGATAGAGTTCGCGTCCAAGGCCTTCAATGTTGAGCAATGTTTTTTGCAGCAGAACGAGCTGTGGTTGGACTTCCATCTGGAATCGCCGAGCGACTTCGAACAATCGAATCAGTAGGACGCCGAAACTGATTTCACCGAGTGGTTTCTGAAAAATCGGTTCACACACCGTTCGGATAGCACTCTCAAATTCGCCGACATTGGTGTCTTTGGGTACCCATCCCGATTCCACGTGGAGCTCCGCCACTGCCCGATAGTCACGATCAAAAAATGCGATCAAATTTTGTGCAAGATAGGCTTGTGATTCAGGATCTAGGGTGCCGACGATCCCGAAATCAATCGCTTTATACACAGGATTTTCCGGATCTGAAATATCGACGAAGACATTACCGGGATGCATGTCCGCATGAAAGAAACTGTGATCGAAGACTTGCGTGAAGAAAATCTCAACACCCCGTTCGGCGAGCTTCTCCATGTTGACCTTTTTTTCTTTGAAGATATCAACGCGAGAAATTGGAACGCCGTAGACTCGTTCTTCGACCATGACGTTGCGGCGGGTGTAATCCCAGTAAATTTGCGGCACATAACAAATTGGCGAATGCTCAAAGTTTCTGCGAATGAGTGCTGTATTGGCTGCTTCACGCATCAAATCCAGCTCATCTAAAATCGTCATGCGATAGTCAGAAACGACCTGCACAAGCTTCAGTCGTTTGCCATCGACGAAGTTTTTCTCAACAAACTTCGCGATTGTCATCATCAGATTGAGATCTTCCTCAATGACTTTCTCGATTCCAGGCCGAATGACTTTGACGATGACTTCCTCGCCGGTTTTCAGTCGTGCGGAATGGACCTGAGCGACTGATGCTGATGCCATTGGTTCGGCTGAGAATTCGCTGAAGATCGCATCGATTGTGCACTCAAGATCGCTTTCAATAATCGCTTTTGCAGTCGCACCCGCAAACGGCTTCACCTGATCTTGCAATTCCGCAAGTGGCGTGGCGATATCTGGCGGCAATAGATCTCTTCGCGTCGAGAGCATTTGTCCAAATTTGACGAAGACAGGCCCTAGGGTTTGAAGCGCATCACGCAGTCGCTCACCACGTGAGCGTTTCATGCGAATGGTTGGAATGCACCAGGCTAAAGCTTTGAGTACTCCGCGTTTTGGCTGAGGTAATAATTCATCAATGCGCTCTGAAAAGAGCACACGAAGAATTTTTAAAAGGCGAAATGAACTACCCATGCGGTGCCTCAAGTCGTTTGATGCGTGCATCTAAACGATCAATTTGACGATTGAGTGCTGTGACCCTTGATTCGGATTCGTCGAACACAGTCCCTGTCACTAGCGTCTTTTGTTCCGTGCGAAGGAACTCTTCTGTTTGGCGCTTGAGTGATGCCCGACTGGTGAGCCATTGAGTTCTGGCAGCGCGAAGGGTCTTAATCAGTAAGCTGGCGGGCATTGGTCCCAGCGCCTGAGTCACAGCATCTTCCCAGTCGAGGTCCATTGCCTGAAAGGTTTTTTGCATGGTTTGTAGAACTCCCACACTACCTCGGATATCGAGTCCCTCAAAGATCAATGGCGCATTCGGTTGCGTTAACGATCGTGCAGTTTCAACCAGGCTTCCGAGCGTTCCTGATAATTCGACATCGGCGGTTTCTTGAGACTCAGTAGCGAGCCACCATTGCGATTCGCCGCAAACAATCCAAACATCGAGATCAAGATCAGTAATCCTCAGTTTCAGGACTTTACCCACCATCGGAGCAAGTTGCTGTGGTTGAATGTCAGCTGCACGCATCCCCGCGGTGATGGCTTGCTCGGAGGCGGCCACTAAGCCTGCCAGCATCAGGCGAGGGATCACGATTTGACTCCCGTATGAATGGCAACGATGCCACCGGTTAAATTCTGATAGCTGACGGTTTCAAAGCCCGCCTGCCGCATCATCTCAGCAAGCGTTTCCTGATTGGGATGTTTTCGAATCGATTCGGCGAGGTATTGGTAGGATTCTTTGTCTTGAGCGACCAATTGGCCCATCGTCGGTAACACAGAGAAACTGTATACGTCGTAGATTTGCTGAAGTGGAGCGGAGACGGGTGTTGAGAACTCGAGAATTAGCGCTCGTCCACCGGGCTTTAGCACGCGGTGCATCTCATGAAGCGCAGCGACTTTATTGGTGACATTTCTCAGTCCAAAACCGATGGTCACTCGATCAAATGACTGGTCGGGATAGGGCAGTGTCTCCGCATCACACTGGCACCAACTCAAACCCTTCAGTTCTCCGTGATCGATGCATCGATCACGGCCAACTCGCAACATTTGATCATTGATGTCTGCGAGGACGACGTGACCTTCTGAACCTGCGCGACGTGACATTGCACGGGCTAAGTCCCCCGTTCCAGAAGCCAAATCGAGAATTTGCATCCCCGATCGGATAGCGATGGATTCAACGGCGACTCGTTTCCACAGCCGGTGTAGTCCCGCTGACATCAGATCGTTCATGAGATCGTAGCGTCTGGCAACACTATTAAAGACCTCTCGTACCCGATAGGTTTTCTCGTCGACCGGGACTTCTTTAAATCCAAAATGCGTGGTTTCTTTCATGCAGCCTCAGAGAATGTATTGCGACAAATCTTCGTCTTGACTTAACTCAGTCAGACGAGATTCAACAAATTCACGATCAATTGTGACGGTTTCGGGCGCCGTTTGGCCAGTTTGAAACAGTAAATCTTCGAGAACGCGCTCGACTAGGGTGTGCAGCCGCCGCGCACCAATGTTTTCAGTTTTCTCATTCACACGCGCTGCGATTTCAGCGATGGCTTCAACTCCACTGTCGGTGAATTCGATCGGTATTCCATCGGTTTCGAGAAGTGCTTTGTACTGGGTGACCAACGAGTGGTCGGGTTCAGTCAGTATGCGCGCGAAATCTGATGGGTTGAGGGCATCCAGTTCAACTCGGATGGGCAATCGCCCTTGAAGCTCAGGGACCAAATCCGATGGTTTCGCCAAATGAAAGGCACCGGAAGCAATGAACAAAATATGATCAGTTTTGACTGTTCCGAATTTGGTTTGTACGGTGGTACCCTCAATCAACGGTAGCAGGTCCCGTTGTACTCCTTCACGACTGACATCAGCGCCTTGTGCGTTCTCGCGGCGGCAGACTTTGTCAATTTCATCCAAAAAGACGATGCCACGGTCCTCAACATGCCGGATCGCCGTGAGCTTGACCTCATCATCTGAGATCAACCGTGCTGCTTCCTCATCAATTAAGATTTTGTAGGCATCACGAATGGGTAATTTGCGTTTTTTCTTCTTGTCTTGGCCGAATTTGGTGAACATGTCCTGCAGTTGGCTGGCCATCTCTTCCATACCGGGAGGCGTCATGATGTCGACGCCAACCCCTGTTGCTTTGACATCGATTTCAATCTCTTTATCGTCGAGCTCGCCTTCACGCAGTTTTTTCCGAAAAACTTGCCGTGCGCCGCTGTTGTCAGATTGAATTGGCTGATCATGGCGTGGCGGTGGCAACAAAATGTCGAGAATTCGCTCCTCAGCACGGTCTTCGGCTTGATGACGAACGTCGAGCATCCGTCGCTCGCGCTCATCTTTGATGGCAACACCGACTAAATCACGAATGATCGATTCAACATCGCGGCCGACATAACCGACCTCTGTGAATTTTGTTGCTTCAATTTTGATGAATGGAGCTTCGGCAAGGCGCGCCAAACGGCGCGCAATCTCGGTTTTACCAACTCCGGTTGGCCCAATCATTAGAATATTTTTCGGGGTGACCTCTTTGGCGAGATCCTCAGGTAAGCGCATCCTGCGCCAGCGATTTCGGAGTGCAATGGCAACTGCGCGTTTCGCATCGGCTTGACCGATAATATGTCGGTCAAGTTGAGAAACAATGTCATGTGGGGAGAGATCAGTCATGGGTCGCGTTCAATTCGTCAATGGTTAGGTTGTTGTTGGTATAAATGCAGATTTCACCGGCTGCTTTGAGTGCTTCTTCCACAATAGTTCGAGCTGGCAGTTCGGTATTTCGTAACAGCGCAAGCGCTGCTGCCTGAGCAAACGGTCCGCCTGAGCCAACTGCGATGATGCCGTCTTCAGGCTCCATCACGTCACCGTTTCCGGTAATGATCAGCGAGGTTTCGGGATCAGCCACGGCAAGAATCGCTTCGAGGCGTCGTAGCATGCGATCCTGACGCCAGTCTTTGGCGAGTTCGACTGCAGCGCGGGTGAGATTGCCTTGATGTTTTTCAAGTTTCGCATCAAACCGCTCAAATAAGGTAAAGGCATCGGCGGTACCACCTGCGAACCCTGCAAGGACTTTGTTTTGGTACAAGCGCCTAACCTTTCGAGCATTGCCTTTCATGACAGTATTGCCAAGCGTGACTTGTCCATCACCACCAATACAGACTTGGTTGCCTCGACGAACCGATACAATTGTTGTGCCGTGGAATTGCTCCATAATTACTCCCTTCGAACTTGTGCGTCGTACCCATTTTTGGTGAGAACGTCAGCTGCTGCGCGCATGTCACGAACCGTCTTAAACGGCCCTAGGACAATTCGATACCAGCCGCCATTGGTTTGGCTTGGCGGAATCACGCGCGCTTTTAGATCAAGAAATAGCAACGCTACGCGGGTACTTTCAGCTGAATCCGCGGTCCTGAATGATGCGACTTGGATCACGGTGCTTTTGAGCTTTTCAGCAACCGCTTCATCACGGGATTGTCCTGCTTCAACATCAATGGGGACTTCGCCTGAGATCAACAACTCGTAAAAGGTATAAAAGTTCTCGGGTGCCTCTGGAACTTCCTGTCGAATCGTGGTCGTTGTCTCGGGGGTCGCCACCACTTGCTTCGGCTCTTCAGTGATCTGTGCCGTGGGTGTGGGAAGCGTCGCTGAGTCTGGTGCTGTTGCGGTTTGATTCAACCAAATCAAGATCACAGCCACGGTTCCAAGAAGCACGATACTTAAAGTGATTCCAACAGCTGCAGTGGGCCCTTTTTTTTCCGGGCGCCGATGTCGCGTGGCTTGGCTTGAATAGTCGCGCATTACATTGACCGCGGGGCGCTCACACCAAGCAGATCGAGCCCGTTCCGAATGACGATTTGTACAGCGGTCGCCAGTGCTAATCGAGCATCACGCACCTGAAGATCATCAACCAATAGTCGTGTTCCGTTATACCAGCGGTGGAAATCAGCGGCGAGCTCTTGGAGGTAATAGCAAATTAAGTGCGCCTCCAGTGAGTCGGATGCTTTTGCGACGACCTCAGGGAATCGGCCGACTGCGGTTGCCAAGTCGAGCTCGTCTTGAGTGGTCAGTTCAGTCAGGTGGTTGAGACCACGCGCTGCATCAAAGGGTATCTCATTCAATCCCTCAAGCACCCGACAAATCCGTGCGTGCGCATATTGAACGTAATAGACCGGATTATCTTTGGTCTGGCTGGTCGCCAGTGAAAGATCAAAATCCAAATGTTGATCTGCCTTCCGCATCACATAAAAGTAACGACAGGCGTCACGTCCAACATCGTCTCGTAACTCCCTTAAGGTGACAAAAGATCCCGAGCGAGTCGACATTTGTAAGCGCTCGCCTTCCTTGTACAGAATGGCAAACTGCACCAACCGAATGGTGAGTCGTTCAGGGTCAAAACCGAGCGCTTCAGCAGCGGCTTTGATGCGGACGATATACCCATGATGATCAGCACCCCAAACATAAATGATTCGATCAAAACCTCGGGAAAATTTGTTCGCGATGTATGCGATATCACTTGCGAAGTAGGTCGTTTCGCCGTTATCTCGGCGCACCACCCGATCTTTGTCATCGCCGAAGTCAGTGGATCGAAACCACAAGGCACCGTCTTGTTCGAACAAATAACCGCGCTCTTCAAGGGTTGCGATTGCTTGATCGATTTCACCAGAGGTCACCAGTGACTTTTCACTAAACCATTGGTCAAAGTTTGCACCAAATTCGGAGAGATCATCCTGGATATCGTCAAGGATCGAATGCAGCGCGAGATTGAACGGAAGATTCCAACGATCGCCAAGTGCTTCTTTGGCGTTCTGGATTAATCCATCAATATGCGCGTCTTTCGTGGTTTCAGAATCGGGCGTCACGTCTTTGATGAGATCGTGAAACGCGATTGCGATGGAATTCCCCGTATTGTCATGCAGGGTGTCGCCTAATTCTGCAATGTATTGGCCTTGATAGCCTGCCGAGGGAAAGACGATGTCTTCTCCAGAGGTTTCCAGATAACGCAGGTACACGCTAACGGCCAGAATGTTCATTTGCCTTCCAGCATCGTTAACGTAGTACTCAGCCTCAACTTGGTGTCCCCGTGCTTTCAGCAGGTTGACCAAGGTCGCTCCATAGGCAGCACCTCGACCATGACCTACATGCAAGGGTCCGGTTGGGTTTGCTGAGACGTATTCCACCTGGACGCGTTCATTGGTGGTTGGATGCAAGCCATATTGGTCGCGCTCGGTCAGACATCGAACGACCGGTTCAAAGGCAGCGCCTTTTGCTAAGCGGATATTAATAAAACCGGGTCCTGCAATGTCAACAGCCGCAATGGTCTCTGACGCCGGAAGATGTTCGATGAGCTTCTCAGCCAAGGCGCGAGGGGCTATTTGAGCTGCTTTGGCATGCATCATGGCGACATTGGTCGCCAAATCACCATGCGCAGGATCGCGTGTGTTTTCGATTTGCACAGGTTTGCGATCGATGGAATTGATGATGTTGTCAGCGATGAGTTGATCGAGCGCTTGTTCGAATAGCGCAGCGACAGCGTCCTTCATGGTGTCCCTCCGGTTAAGGGCGGGAGTGTAGCATTACCAAAGGTCCCAGGGATCGACATCCAACTGAAACATCACTTTTCCCCGCTTTTTGTAAGCCCAGGGTCCGGTTTCTTTCAAGATCCACTGCAACAGTGGGCGTTTTCCAAGAATGAGCAATTGGCCATGGTATTGACGATTGCGCCGCTCCATCGGAGCAGGTGCAGGGCCAAGGAGTCGTACGGGGCTATTCAATGCCCGAATCGCATGGGCGACATCACCTAAAGCGGTAAAGACCGCTTCGGCGGTTGATGCCCTTGCTGAAATCAGGGCGAGATGTGTATCTGGTGGCCATTGGAATTGCTGACGCTCCGCCATGATGGCGGCGGCGAGCTCATCATAGTTTTGTTTTAAAATTCGATCGAACCATTCGGAATCTGGCCTGTGCGTTTGAACCAACACTTGGCCGCGTGATCCATGCCTGCCAGCACGGCCGGAAACTTGGGTCAACAACTGTGCAAAATGTTCAACCGATCGAAAATCGGCTCCGGATAACCCCTGATCTGCATCGGTCACGATGACGGTGGAGAGATTTTTAAAATCGTGGCCCTTCGCGAGCATCTGTGTCCCAACTAAAATACAAGGATCACCATCAATCACAGGTTGGATGAGTTGTTCAAATGCACGTCGTCTTGCGGTGGTATCGCGATCAACCCGAATAACGGGAGTATCCGGGAAGGCTGTCGCTAATGCTTCTTCAAGACGTTCCGTGCCGAGGCCAACAGCGAGAAGGTTGAGCCCAGAACATTCCGGACAGACAGTGATCGATTGTTGGCGGTGGTCACAGTGGTGACACCACAAGACATTTGGATGTCGATGCAGGGTCGGCTTGGCGTCACAGTGACGACATCCGGGAATCCATCCGCAATCCGCGCACATTAAAACAGGTGAATAACCACGCCGATTCAAAAAGACTAACGCTTGTTGTTGGCGATCAATAGCGTCGCCAATGGCTCGCCGAGAGGCGTCACTCAAACCA
>Ga0182083_1582305_pt1 | contig 9405 bp, 8 predicted proteins | sample 071ome_10_FD_127751 | JGI IMG/M metagenome (GOLD analysis project Ga0182083, IMG submission 127751) | Metatranscriptome of coastal salt marsh microbial communities from the Groves Creek Marsh, Georgia, USA - 071413AT metaT (Metagenome... | ecosystem: Environmental > Aquatic > Marine > Intertidal...
CCCTCTCGGCGCTGGCGGGTGGGCCATGCCTTCAGGCGAAGACCGGGCGCAAGGTTTCCCCTCGGGCCAGGCGTCGAGCCTGCCACTTTCAAAGGCTGAGCCCCTGGGGCGTTTCTGGCTCCGCTCGATCGCGGGCTTGGCAAATCTCGGGGCGTTCTCGTCAATGGTGGTGGTCCATGCCGGCCAATGGGGAGCGTCTGAGAAAAAAGAGGCCTACCAAGATCTTTTTGTGAATGATCAGGGCGCGCTTGTCGCCGGTACCTTTCCAGGCCGGGCTATGGATCGGGGGTATTCGCTGTCCAAGGCGGATGCTGATATAGCTGAGACGCAATGGATGGTTGATGCGCTTGGCCGCTTCTGGGAGGAGGCGTCAGATGATTTGCGGTCATTACCAGATTTGAGATCTTGTGCTTCAAAGGAGGACTTCATTCTGTTGCTACAGCAAGAAGGGCGATCGTCGGTTCAGGCCTCCATCGAAGCGACAACGGCTGCGATTTACTGGGCCACGGAGACTGCGGGCTTTTCGGAGCAAAGGCGCATGAGTGCTGTTTTCCCTCGAGAGGGCGCTCATCAGCTGATTTTCGAGCCCTCTGATGCGCTCGACGGGGTGATCGCGCTTCGCGTCGACCCCTGTGATCATGAGCCGTCGACCGAGACAGATCGCCTGTTGATTGAAGGGTTGGACATCCTCGGCACAGGCCCGAACGGTCGGATCGACCTTTTGAGCGCTACCTCTCGGCAAGCGATCTCGGGGCATCAGCAGGTTGGTATTGACTTTGGCGCACAAGGCCTGCGGGTTAAATTGTTGGGTACTGACCCTTGGTTCCGAGTTGATTTAACCCAACTTGATCCACGCGCTTTCGGTGCGCTGCAAAGGGTTGAGATGACGGTGCGCTGGATCAAAGACGCATCCTGAAAAGCGGGCGTAAGGGCCTGCGTTTTATTGACCGAAATGGGCCACAAGACTAGAATCTTCGCTTTCAGAAACGGCCTCAATAGCCGACCACATTCGCGGTCGAATGCTCACAAACTACCTCCCTGTGCTGCTCTTCCTGGTGACGGGAATAGTGATCGGAAGTGTCGCGCTGTTTGCGGGAAAAGTGCTCAGTCCGGCTAATCCCTATCCCGCCAAGTTATCCGCCTATGAGTGCGGTTTCGAGGCATTTGAAGATGCTCGAATGAAATTTGATGTCCGCTACTACCTGGTGGCCATCCTTTTCATCATCTTTGATTTGGAAATCGCTTTCCTTTTTCCGTGGGCAATCGTTCTGGATGAAATCGGTGTGTTTGGCTTCCTTGCCATGATGCTATTTTTGCTCATTCTGGTGGTTGGTTTCATATATGAGTGGATGAAAGGAGCGCTCGAGTGGGAGTAATGACCGATGTCTCTTGAGGGGGCGCTATCGCAAGGATGGGCCACGGCCAAACTGGACGATCTGATCAATTGGGCCAGGACCGGGTCTATGTGGCCAATGACCTTCGGGCTCGCCTGCTGCGCCGTGGAGATGATGCATGCGGGGGCCTCTCGCTATGACCTCGACCGGTTTGGGATCATCTTCCGACCCAGCCCACGCCAGTCAGACGTCATGATTGTTGCAGGTACACTGACCAACAAGATGGCGCCGGCGCTGCGACGGGTTTATGACCAAATGCCCGAGCCGAGATGGGTTATTTCAATGGGGTCGTGTGCCAACGGGGGTGGTTACTATCACTACTCCTATTCCGTTGTTCGAGGGTGTGATCGGATCGTGCCGGTTGACGTCTACGTGCCGGGTTGTCCACCGACGCCCGAAGCGCTGATGTACGGGATCATTCAGCTGCAGAAGAAGATAAAGCGTGACGACACCATCGCGCGCTAGGGACGCGGACGCTCGGGTATCAACCGAGCAGTTTGAAAAGGCGCTCCATTCCCTCGCCGAGGAGCATCACGCCAGTACGGCGCTTTGCTTTAAGGAGTGGACGCTTGAAGCCCCACGGGAGGCTCAAATATCCCTTCTGCGCGCGTTGCGCGATAACCGCACGTTTCAATTTGATCAACTGATGGATCTTTGTGGCGTGGATTACGCTGAGCATGCGATCGCGGACAAGGATCCCCAAAGACGATTCGCGGTCGTCTATCACCTGCTTTCCGTTCGTCAGAACCGGCGTCTGCGCGTCGTGGTCTACGTGGACGAAGCGCGTCCCGTGATTCCCAGTGTGGCAAGCCTATGGGCGAGTGCGAACTGGTACGAGCGCGAGGCGTTTGATCTTTTCGGCATTCTTTTTGAGGGGCACCCGGACCTTCGCCGTCTGCTGACGGACTATGGATTCGTGGGTCATCCGTTCCGGAAGGATTTTCCATTAAGCGGGCACGTGGAAATGCGGTTTGATGAGGAAAAAGGCCGAGTGGTCTATGAGCCCGTATCCATTGACCCGCGCGTGACGGTTCCGCGCGTGGTGCGACGGGAGATAAGGGAATGACTGAGATTCGAAACTACACAATGAATTTCGGTCCTCAGCACCCGGCCGCCCACGGCGTGTTGCGACTTGTTATGGAGATGGATGGAGAGGTCGTCGAGCGAATCGATCCCCACATTGGCCTGTTGCATAGGGCTACCGAGAAGCTAGCGGAGAGCAAGCCGTACAACCACAGCATCGGTTACATGGATCGGCTGGACTACGTATCGATGATGTGCAATGAGCATGCCTACGTATTGGCGATTGAAAAGTTATTGGGGGTAACGCCACCGCTTCGTGCGCAGTACATCCGTGTCATGTTCTCCGAAATTACCCGCATCCGAAATCACCTGCTTTGGATCGCGGCGCACGGGCTGGATATAGGGGCCATGGCAGTCTTTCTTTATGCCTTTCGGGAGCGAGAAGATCTTTGCGATGTGTACGAGGCAACCTCCGGAGCGAGACTGCACGCCGCTTATTTTCGACCGGGCGGTGTATACAGAGACTTGCCTGAGCAAATGCCGCAATACAGTCCGTCTCGCGTGCATTCGGAAAAAGACGTGCGCGCGAAAAATATGAATCGCGAGGGATCGGTGCTGGACTTTATTCAGTCCTTTGTCGATCGATTCCCCAGTTGTGTGGACGAATACGAAAATCTGCTCACAGATAATCGAATCTGGAAGCAGCGAACCGTGGATATCGGCGTCGTGTCTCCGGAGCGAGCACTACAGCTTGGATTCACGGGTCCGATGCTTCGGGGTTCGGGCATTGAGTGGGATCTGCGCCGCAAACAGCCTTATGAGGTGTATCCGGAGCTTCGTTTTGATATTCCGGTCGGTGTCACCGGCGACTGTTACGACCGGTATCTTGTACGGGTCGAGGAGATGCGCCAGTCGAACGAAATCATTCGTCAGTGTGTGAGTTGGTTACAGGCGAACCCCGGTCCGGTCATGTTGGACGACCATAAGTTGACGCCGCCCGCCCGAACCGAGATGAAAGACGATATGGAGTCGTTGATTCATCACTTTAAGTTGTTTACCGAGGGCTACAGCACACCCCCGGGACAGGTCTATCAAGCTGTCGAAGCTCCCAAGGGCGAGTTCGGGATTTACATCGTGTCAGACGGGGCGAACAAGCCGTATCGACTGAAGATCAGAGCCCCCGGCTTTGCCCACCTTGCCTCGCTTGATGAGATGGCGCGCGGCCACATGCTCGCTGACGTTGTGGCCATTATCGGAACACAGGATATCGTTTTCGGAGAGATCGACCGATGAGCGTCAGCGTTTTGTCAGCGGCGGTTATCGAAAAAGTCGAGGCCGAGGCAGGGAAATACCCCTCTCGACGCGCAGCAGTTAAGTCCGCGCTCCGTTACGCCCAGGCGGAGCATGGCTGGGTCACAGAAGAAGTCGTATCTGCGGTCGCGGAGCTTTTAAGCCTCAGACCCATCGAGGTTTTCGAAGTCGCGACCTTTTACGATATGTTTTATACCCAACCGGTGGGTCGGCATCCCATACGGGTATGCACGAATGTGTCCTGCAAGTTACGGGGCGCCGATCGGGTTGTCCAGAGCTTGTGCGCTACCCTGAACGTGAAGTTAGGAGAGGTAACGGCAGATGGCCGGTTCACCGTGCTCGAGGCGGAATGTCTGGGCGCTTGTGGGGGAGCCCCCATGATGGCTGTCGGTAATGATTACCATGAGCATTTAGATCCAGACACGGTTTCAACTTGCCTGGCGAACTACACATGAGTGATAGCCGGGAAGTTCGGGTGTGCTTACCCCCCCAGGGAGCAGAATCCCCCTGGACGTTATCCTCTTACCGTTCCCGCGGCGGTTACGCCGCTTGGGAGAAGGTGCTTCGGGAAAACACGCCAAGAGAAGAATTGATTGAGACGGTTAAAGCCTCCGGTCTAAGGGGGCGTGGTGGCGCAGGATTCCCTACAGGACTGAAACTGAGTTTCATGCCGCGCAATGCGGACGGTCAGAAATATATTGTCTGCAATTCCGACGAGAGTGAGCCAGGCACCTTTAAAGATCGGGATATCCTTCGGTTTAACCCACATCAAGTCATTGAGGGTATGGCGCTCGCCGGGTACGCAATCGGCGCAACGGTGGGATACAACTATATCCGCGGCGAATACTACGAACCGTGGAGTCGTTTTGAATCGGCCTTATCTGAGGCGCGGGAGGCGGGCTTGATCGGAAACGATCTGCTGGGATCCGGAATCGATTTTGAGTTGCACTCCCAAAGGGGGGCGGGGGCGTATATCTGCGGCGAAGAGACAGCCCTTCTTGAGTCGCTGGAGGGCAAGAAAGGCCAACCGCGATTCAAGCCGCCGTTCCCGGCGCAGGTTGGCGCCTTTGGCAAACCCACGACCATCAACAATACGGAAACTCTCGCCTCCATACCGCCTATCATCCGAAACGGAGCCGAGTGGTTCTCGGGGATGGGAGTAGCGAACGCCGGCGGCACCAAAATTTTCTCCGTTTCAGGCCACGTCAATAATCCTGGAAATTATGAAGTCCCCCTGGGCCTGCCCTTTGCGGAGTTGCTAGACATGGCCGGCGGTGTTCTGGAAGGGCGACCGCTGAAAGCCGTGATCCCCGGTGGGTCTTCGGTGCCTGTGGTCCCGGGAGAGCTGATGATGACCGCGACCATGGACTATGACGGGCTGTCGAAAGTCGGGTCAGCACTCGGCGCGGGATCGGTTATCGTGATGGATGACTCGACCTGTATGGTTTCTGTTCTAGAGCGGATATCGTATTTCTATTTCGTGGAATCCTGCGGGCAATGCACTCCGTGCCGAGAAGGAACAGGCTGGCTCTATCGGATGCTCAAGCGGATTCGTGAGGGGAAAGGCCAATCCTCTGATATTGACCAGCTGAAGGCGGTTGCCGACCGGATCGAGGGCCGAACGATCTGTGCGCTTGGAGATGCGGCCGCGTGGCCCGTACAGAGTTTTCTCAAGCATTTTCGCTCCGAGTTCGAGGCCATGATTCCGAATTATTCCGAACGGTCTGAACAGTCCGAACAGAGGGTAGCGTAGTGGACGCACCTTCTACGGTTACCCTGACGATTGACGGGCGAGAGGTCACTGCCCGCCCAGGCAGCATGATCATCCAGGTCGCCGATGACGTCGGGGTCTATATTCCGCGGTTCTGTTATCACCCAAAACTTTCTATCGCGGCAAACTGCCGTATGTGTCTGGTTGAGGTGGAGAAAGCGCCCAAGCCGTTGCCTGCCTGCGCCACGCCCGTGAGTGAGGGAATGGTCGTGAGGACACGCTCGACGATTGCCGTTGAGGCGCAGCAGGGCACAATGGAGTTCCTCCTCATCAACCATCCTTTGGACTGCCCGGTCTGCGATCAGGGTGGAGAATGTCCGCTTCAGGATCAGGCGATGGGTTACGGACAGGACTACTCACGCTTCGAGGAGCAAAAGCGGGTCAAGGATGCGCTCGATCTTGGCCCCTTGGTCGCCACCGCAATGACCCGCTGTATTCATTGCACTCGATGCGTGCGCTTCGGTCGGGAGGTCGCCGGAACCATGGAACTGGGAGCGACCGGTAGGGGCGAGGATATGACGGTCGAGACCTATCTTGGGGGTTCTGTAGATAGTGAGGTATCGGGAAATATTATTGACCTGTGTCCGGTCGGTGCGCTGACGTCTAAGCCTTACCGCTTCAGCGCCCGGCCCTGGGAGCTGATGAGTCACGCTGCTATCAGCCCCCATGACAGTCTCGGCTCGAACCTTAATCTTCAAACGGTTCAAAGAAATCTGAAGCGGGTGGTTCCGCGCGATAACGAGCAGGTGAATAGCTGTTGGATCTCGGACCGGGACCGGTTTTCCTATGAGGGCGCAGAGAGCCCAGATCGCCTGCTGTACCCGATGGTGCGCACAGGGGCCGGTCTGCAGGAGGTATCCTGGGAGCAAGCGCTTAAGGCGGCTGCAGAAGCGATGCGAATGGCCGAGGGAGACGCGCACGGTCTTGTTGCGTTAATTCATCCCATGAGTTCAATGGAGGAGATGTTCCTTCTCCAGAAACTAGTGCGGGGCATGGGTTCGTCCGATATTGATCATCGGCTGTGGCAGCGGGATTTTTCGGATGATCACTGCTCGCCGATGTATCCCGGTTTTGAAACGCCCGTTGCCGATATCCCCGCGCTGTCGAGCTTGCTGTTGATTGGCGCTAATCCGAGAAAGGAAATCCCGTTACTGGGACTTCGTATTCGGGAAATGACAGAAGCGGGAGGGTGTGTTGGTGTGCTCGGCCAGCGAGCGGTAGACGCCAATTTTCGCGTCGACCACGAGTTGGTCCTAAAGCCTAAGGATCTGGCGGGCGGGCTCTATCAGCTGGTGTGTTCTTTCGAAGGAGGCCGCGAGCGGATTCCAGCGGCACTACGCCATCTTGAGTCTGATTTGATTTCACCGGATCGACTAGCGGGCTTGCGTGCGACACTCAGTGAAGGCGGTGGGGCGAAAGCCGTCTTGCTTGGCGAGCAAGCGCTGTCGCACCGACACGGTGCCCATCTACGGATCTTGGGCAGCATTCTTTCCGAATTAACGCAAGCGAGTTTCGGTACGCTGGTTCCGTGCAATGGGGCAGGGGCCTGGTGGACGGGCGCTGTGCCTCATCGGGTAGCAGGTGGAGAACGCTCAGCGACGCCAGGATTCAACGCCTCGAGTATGCTGGGGGCGAGCCCGAAAACCGTGGTGCTCTATGGGCTGGAACCGGCTACGGATCATCATGACTCGAAGGGTTTGGATGAGCTCATGAGTCGAGCAGGACATGTCCTTTGTTTTAGTGCCTTCCGCTCGGGCGTACCTGAACAGGCAACCGTTGTGCTGCCAGTGGCACCCTTTTCGGAGTCTGCCGGAAGTTTTATGAATCTCAATGGGCGGGTGCAGTTTTCGCGACCGGCGCTTGAGCCCAAAGGCGAAGCCCGGCCGGGTTGGAAGGTCTTGCGCGTGTTGGGTAACTTTCTCTCGCTTCCCGGGTTTGATTACCAGGATGTCGGCGAGGTGCTGGCGACCCTCTCACCGCCCCCGCCGCCTCGGGCCCGGTTCGATGTTTCCGACAGCCTTGAGGTGGGCGACGCGTTGACAAATAGTGCGACCGAGACCGATCGCTATGGCTTTTCGTGCGTTCATTTTCTCCCCCTTTATTCGGGAGACCCGATTGTTCGACGGGCACAAGCGCTTAGCAAAACCCTCGACGCCGAGCGGGCCAGAGCCTGCGAAATGAATCCTGTCGATATGGCAGCCCTGGGGTGCGGCGACGGTGACTTGATCCAGATTACCGATGGTGATCGCACGAACCGACTCGCGGTGCGTGCAGACCCTGCGGTCCTTAAGGGGTGTATCGGCATCCCGCTGGGTCAGTTTTCCACGAGCCGCTTCGGCTCCGCTTCGGTCGTATCGGTAAAACGGGCGTCTACTGATGGTTGAGTTAGTTGTTTACGTCTGGGATTCTTTACCCCTGGTGCTGCAACTGGGATTGAAGATCGGCGCCATTATCCTGCCGCTTCTGGCCGCGGTCGCCTATTACACATTGGCGGAAAGAAAAGTCATTGCCTATATGCATGTACGCATTGGGCCTAATCGCGTGGGGCCTCGGGGCCTACTTCAGCCCATCGCGGACGCGGTTAAGCTGATGTTTAAGGAAATGATTATTCCGACCAACGCGGATCGCTATCTATTTGTCATCGCCCCCATCCTTGCGCTGGCGCCCGCCCTCGGGGCCTGGGCCGTGATCCCATTTACCGACACCTTGGTGCTTGCGGATATCGATGCCAGCTTGCTTTATGTGCTGGCATTGACGTCAATGGGTGTCTATGGTGTGGTGATTGCCGGTTGGGCATCCAACTCCAAATACGCCTTTCTGGGGGCTATGCGTTCAGCGGCGCAAATCGTGGCTTATGAGATTGCCATGGGGTTCGCCTTAGTGGGTGTCCTGATGGCCGCGGGCTCCTTAAATCTGAGAGAGATTGTGCTGGCTCAGTCGGGTGGCATCCATCAATGGTATTTCCTGCCGCTGTTCCCGCTCTTTATTGTTTATCTAATAAGCGGCGTCGCTGAGACAAACCGTTCGCCCTTCGATGTGGCGGAAGGGGAATCGGAGATTGTTGCTGGCTTTCATGTGGATTATTCAGGTATGGTTTTCGCGGTATTTTTCCTCGCTGAATATGCGAACATGATTCTTATTTCGGCGTTGACGGTCATCATGTTTCTCGGAGGATGGCAGGCACCGTTGCCCTTTGCACCGTTTACCTGGATTCCGGCGATCGGCTGGTTTTTTATAAAGTTGGCGGGAGTGGCTTTTTTGTTCTTGTGGTTTCGGGCTACGTTTCCACGCTATCGATACGATCAAATCATGCGTCTCGGCTGGAAAGTCTTTATCCCCGTGACGCTTGTCTGGATTGTGGTCATTGGGGTCGCCCGATTTTTCACGCCCGTGGGTTACTGGTTCGCCTGATCATCAAAATATCGCCATGATCTCGAGATTCATAAAAACCTGGTTGTTGCCTGAATTGATTCGGGGGCTATCTGTAACCGGCGGGTATTTCTTTAAGAAAAAATTCACCGTTCAGTACCCGGATGAGAAGACGCCCAAGTCACCCCGATTCCGGGGGTTACATGCGTTACGGCGTTATCCGAATGGCGAAGAGCGCTGCATCGCCTGTAAGTTGTGTGAAGCGGTATGCCCGGCCCTCGCGATCACCATTGAATCGGAGGAGCGGGATGATGGCACTCGTCGAACGACCCGATACGACATCGACCTTTTCAAATGCATTTATTGCGGTTACTGCGAAGAGGCCTGTCCGGTCGATTCCATTGTGTTAACCGATATTCATGAATATCACTTTGAAACCGGCGCGTCAGGGACGATTAGCAAGCAAGATCTCCTGCAGATTGGGGACACGCACGAACCCGCCATTGCGCGGGCGCGGCAGGCGGATTCACCGTACCG
>Ga0182083_1658057_pt1 | contig 9299 bp, 9 predicted proteins | sample 071ome_10_FD_127751 | JGI IMG/M metagenome (GOLD analysis project Ga0182083, IMG submission 127751) | Metatranscriptome of coastal salt marsh microbial communities from the Groves Creek Marsh, Georgia, USA - 071413AT metaT (Metagenome... | ecosystem: Environmental > Aquatic > Marine > Intertidal...
ATTACCCGTTGCAACCTTAATGGATAAGGCTCATCTAATGCCAAATTTGGATCCAATGCCAGATTTGGCCGGAATAATATCAACCGCTAACCTGACGCGATAGAAAGACTGTTTTTAAATGACTGCTGAAATTCCTGCCCTCCAGCGTGCAACGAAAATTGTTGCAACCCTTGGCAATGTGTCATCAAGCCCTGAAATGCTCGGCAAATTAGCCGCCGCCGGGGTCAATGTCTTTCGTTTGAATTTTTCACATGGCACGCGTGAAGAACAGGGTGCGCGGATTGATGCTATTCGCGCTCTTGAGGCCAAGACTGGCAATCCGAGCTGTATTCTAGCTGATTTGCAGGGGCCAAAATTCCGCGTTGGCAAGGTCGCCGATGATACAGTTGTGATCAGTGGTGAGCGAATTGTTTTTGATTTAAAAACCGATATGGGCAATGCCAAAATTGTGGGTCTGCCACACGCTGAAATTTTCAAGGCGATGTATCCCGGTGCACGGTTGCTGATGGATGATGGTAAACTGGTTTTTAAAGTCGTGTCGGTTGATACCGAAAGTTTCGAGGCCGAAATCATTGTCGGCGGCCCGCTGAAAAGTCGGAAAGGGGTCAACCTTCCGGACATTATCCTTGATACAACGCCGCTAACCGAAAAGGATCTGGCTGATCTTGCTTATGCGCTGGAAAAGGGCGTTGATTGGGTGGCGCTATCATTTGTGCAGCGCGCTAGTGATGTTATTGCCGCGCGTACCATTGTTGGCAAACAGGCAGCATTGATGTCAAAAATTGAAAAGCCGGCCGCGCTAAAGGATCTAGATGATATCATTGCCGCATCGGATGGGGTGATGGTGGCACGCGGCGATCTTGGTGTTGAACTGCCGCCCGAACAGGTGCCGGGCTGGCAGAAAACGATCATTTCCAAATGCCGCATGGTCGGCAAGCCCGTTGTGGTGGCAACCCAGATGCTGGAGTCAATGATTGAAGCGCCCACCCCGACCCGCGCCGAGGCATCGGATGTTGCCGGTGCGGTGTTTGATGGTGCTGATGCGGTGATGCTGTCGGCAGAAACTGCGGCGGGTCATTATCCGATTGAATCGGTCGAGTTTATGGCGCGGATTGTTACTGCTGCCGAGGCGCATATCCGGTCTGATCCAGCATCAGGGCCGGGCGAATTGCCAGTTGAGCATAGCGTATACCATGCCGTTGCGCGGACCAGTGTTGCGCTTGCAGAAACTGTCGAGGCAAAAGCGATGGTGGCTTTTTCAAGCTCGGGCAATACCGCTGTTCGGATTGCGCGTGAACGGCCCGGTATCCCATTTTTGGTGATGACGTCGCATCCTGATGTGCAGCGAAAACTATGTTTGTTATGGGGAACGCACAGCGCCGCCAGTGCATATAGCGAAGATTTTGAGTCGGCAATTACCGAGGCGATCACCGAAATTCGCCGCCGCGGTATGGCTGGCACGGGCCAGCAGGTTGTGGTTGTCGCCGGTATGCCGTTTGGCATTGTTGGCACAACAAACTCGATGCGGGTCGTCACGCTCTAGGCAAATCTCATTCGGATCAAGATTTTACTTTTATTGAACTAATTTTACTGGATTCTAGCTGATTTTGCTGATCATCTAACGGCAAAGATATGAGGTCACATTGATCGCCATGCTAGGGAGATAGAAAATGCATTCAGTTGGGTTTATCGGGCTTGGAAATGTTGGTGGCAAGCTGGCGGGCAGCTTGTTAAGGAACAAATGCGATGTCATGGTTCGCGATCTTGATCAGGACGTGGCGGCGCGATTCCTGTCCGCTGGTGCGAAATGGGCTGACAGCCCAAAGGCTATGGCTGAGGCCTGCGACATCATTATAACCTGCCTGCCATCTCCGGCTGCAAGCGCCGCAGTCATGGAAGCTGAAGACGGCATTCTTGCTGGCCTTAGTGCAGGTAAAATCTGGGCTGAAATGAGCACGACTGACGCGGCCGAAGTCGGTCGTCTTGGCGCCTTGGTTCTGGCGAAAGGGGCTAGTCCAGTTGATTGCCCGGTCTCGGGTGGTTGTCACCGGGCGGCAACTGGTAATATCGCTATTTTTGCCGGTTTTGATCGGCCCGTTTTTGAGCGGCTTTTGCCAGTGTTGACAATCCTTGGTCGGCGCGTTCTCCACACTGGGCCATTGGGCACTGCATCCGTGCTTAAAGTGATGACAAATTATCTGGCGACGGCCAATTTGATTACATTATGCGAGGCGCTGGTAACGTCAAAAATGGCTGGAATGGATTTAAACACCACCTATGAGGCGATTCGCATTTCGTCGGGCAACTCGTTTGTCCATGAAACCGAAAGTCAGGTTATCCTGAACGGCAGCCGTGATATCAATTTCACCATGGATCTGGTGCTAAAGGACATTGGCCTGTTTCAGTCGATTGCCGAGCAGCATAATGTGCCGCTGGAGGTGTCTCCACTATTGATCAAGATTTTTGAAGATGGGCAAAACCGGTTTGGCCCGCGAGAATGGTCGCCAAATATTATTAAACGCTTAGAAGAAGCCTGTAACACAGAAATTCTGGCACCGGGGTTTCCGGCAGAAATGACTGATGATGAACCCGAAGAGCCGGGCTATGAGGTTATCCCAAAATCTTTAAGCCATTGATCAATCGGCAATTGGCCGGTTTCTCGTGCCCAGTAAAGATAAACCGCAAGACAGGCGATAATCAGCAGATATAACGGGACGCGCGTAACGGTCTGATCGCGCTCTGGCGGGCGAAAATTTTCGGTGGTGATTATGTCGTCTGGACTGTGATAATCAGTGATCGGTGTCATCGGTGCCGCTGATTGCATCAGGTCAGCTGGATTGATCGCGCAATCACACAAAGGGCAGACTAAATCAACAATCGCAGGATCAGGCAACGGATCGGGGACGCTGATCGGATTTCTGCAGCTCGGGCAGTCAAAAATATCCATCTTGGCAAGCCGCGCTCGTTTGGTTCCGGTCGCGCGATTATGATCAAGACCGAATTGCGCATTACAACTGTGACAGGCAATTGCCACAGTTCTGCCATCTGCCTCCGCTGCGGCAATTGCGCTCTGTGATAACAGGCAAACACTGCCGCATTGTGGGCAATGACGCATGTTTATATTAAGCTCGCTCATTATCATTTGCTCCGCGTCAGCTAAACATCAGCTTATTACAATTGCCGCCGGTCATTAGGTCGACCACAGCACCTGATCCGGATCAATGGTAACAAACAATTTAATGCGCATCATCAGGCAATTTTAACTATTTTTGTCAGAACCTTAGGGCCGTTTATATTTTAGCTCTATGCAGCCAGTGTCAAACATCCACCATTAAGTCTATAACGCGCGTCCGTTCAGCTGTTTTGCCAACCGATTAATAATGGTCTCAATGTTTGGCAGATGAGGATTTAAACGCTGGGCAGCACGATAAGCCTGCAAGCCGCCTTGCAGGTCGCCAGCCCGCACCCGAATCATACCCAATCCCGAAAGCGCTCCGAAATGGCGCGGCTCTAGCGTGATAACTTGCAAAATATCACGCGCTGATCCATCGTCATTGCCACGAAAAAACCGGACAGTGGCACGTTTATTCCACGCTTCGGCAAAGCTGGGTTGGTGTGCAATGATCGTGCTAAAAGCCGCTTCGGCTTCGTCAAGGCGACCAGCATTCATCAAATTGATGCCATTTTCCATCTGACCATTGATGAGCGAATTATCCGGAAATTTAGTCCATCTTGCCCATATTTCGCGCTCATAATTTGCCGCCTTGGCTGGCGATAGGCTGGTTTGCAAGGCAGTGAAAAGTCCGTCCAGCTTTGGGTCATGCTGGTCGGCGCTAACAATTGGGCTAAAAATCGGGCTAAACAGGGCAATGGTTACAAACACTATCACCTGTCGCCAGCATAATTTTGCCCAGTATATTTTCGTAAGGTCTATGTTGGGTCGAACATACATCATCATAGCTTACCGCGTGATTATTTGATTGCCAAGCCGAAGGCGTGGGTGCGTGGCATCGTTATTTTGTGACAAATCCTAATTGAGATAAAATTAACGCGTTACGAAGCAGATTTTTATCTGCCTCGATTCTTTAAGGGGGTTGGTGGGAGATATTGTTTGGGTAATCTGATTTTTTACCGACGCTGGTTCCGTTTATGCGTTCTTATCGGCGTGGCGTGTTGTTAGCTTGCCGGTGTGGCATTATGACCGATGTGGCAGCCGCGGACAGGCTTGATAAACCATTGAAGGCAGCATTGCAGGCAACCATGATCCGCTTCATTGATAACGCGTCAGATGATGATGGCGGGTTTCGCTATATTGATCGACAAAGCGGGAAATTAATCACCGCTTATCCCGGCGCAATCCATCCAAAAATCAGTCCGGTTGGAGCGGATTATTTTCTTTGTATTGATATGGTGGCGGCAAATGGGACGCGGCGGCTTGTTGATTTTCTGGTTCGTGAAGGGCGCGAGGGCTGGATGGTTGTTGATGTAATCATCGTGTAACAGCAATGAACCAAATTGGTGGAACCGATCAAATTCCATCAAAAACAGCCTTTGAACAAATACAACAGGCTGGCAGAATGCTGCAAATTAAGAATTTGCTCAAATTGAAATCTTACATGCGGGTATTTTTGCGGTAATCAAGCACAGTTTTTTAGCGGTTTATTGCTGGCTAGCTTTGCCGCCATTGGAGGCCGCTAAACCGCCAGCCATTTATGTGACCACGTTGCTGATGGGCATCAAGATCGCCCTCAAATCCGTCACTGATGTTGATTACGCTCTTGTAGCCGGCCGCCAGTGCGGCATTGCCCGCCGCCAAAGATCGCACCCCCGATCTGCATAGCATCAGCACGCAAGTGTCGGCCGGGACTGCGGCAGCCAAATCTTCGATGAAACGTGGGTTCGCCGTGCCATCAGCACCGACCCATTCAATGAGAATCGGTTGCCGGTCAAGATCATCCAGATTGGTGATACCAACAAAATGCCACTCGGCACGGGTGCGCACATCAACAAGCTGGGCGTCTGGGTTCTGGGCCAAATGAGCCCAAGCCTCGGCGGCGGTCATCTCCAACATGGTAAAAATCCTGCAACAAACGGTAAAATATTTAGTATTAGCCAAAGGATCATTAATGCCAAGCCTCAATTAATTAGGGCCGGCGGCTCTAGCATAGAGGTTTGACGCCAGCTTGATTAGGGCTGTTTGGCATCGGTGAAAAATGCTATTGAAAATTTGTCAGATAATCACATCAGATACATATAGGAGCAACGCCATGTCTAGTTTTAGAGCCCTTATGGTGCATCGCGGCGAAGATAAATCTATAAGTCATGAAATGACAGATTTGCGGCATGATGATTTGCCTGCAGATGGTGATGTTCTGGTGGCAATCAAATATTCAACGGTCAATTACAAGGACGGTCTATGCCTGTCGGGCAAGGGCGGGTTGGTGCGAAACTATCCGCATGTTCCGGGCATTGATTTTGCCGGTGAAGTGGTCAGCAGTGCCGACAAGCGTTACAAGGCGGGCGATCTTGTGGTGCTGACGGGATGGCGGGTTGGCGAGGTATGGTGGGGCGGTTACGCGCAATTTGCCAAGGTGCGCGCCGACTGGCTGGTGCCGCTTGCAGATGGGCTGGATTGCCAGCAGGCAATGGCGATCGGTACCGCCGGTGTCACTGCGATGCTATCGGTTCTGGCGCTTGAAAATGCAGGGATTACGCCAGATCGCGGGCCGGTGCTGGTTACTGGTGCTGCTGGCGGTGTTGGCTCGCTTGCAACAGCATTGCTGGCCGCGCGCGGCTATCACGTTACCGCGGTAACGGGCCGGCCTGAAACGGCTGATTATCTGCGGGGGCTTGGTGCCAGCGATATTCTGCCGCGGGCTGAGATGCTGGACGGCGGTGGGCGGCCGCTGGAATCGGAAAGCTGGGCCGGATGTGTCGACTCGGTTGGTAGCGCAATATTGGCAAGAGCCCTTGCCCAGATGCAATATGGCGGTGCAGTGGCGACGGTCGGGCTTGCTGGTGGTGCTGACCTGCCAACAACAGTGATTCCATTTATTATCCGCGGCGTGTCGCTATTGGGAATCGATTCGGTACTTGCGGCGTATGATCGCCGGGTTGCGGCGTGGCAGCGTCTTGCAAGCGATTTGCCAACGGCGCAGATCGCAGCAACCATGTCGGTGATCGGGCTTGGCGAGGTGCCAGCGGCAGGTGCCGATATTCTGGCGGGCAAGGTTATGGGCCGATTGGTTGTTGATGTAAATGCCTAGGCTAGGGCCGATGGCTGTGCCGCGATCGCCAATGATAAAATGATTGCCATATCGCAATTTTAGCGTTTAGCTGAGGCAAAGATCAGGACAATCTGCTTGGCAATAGTGGCAAGGAGGCGGCGATGGATAAAACCATTATTGGCTCAAACCGAAAAATCGACCCTAGCCGGCGGGTGCATCTTAAAGCTGATTTAACACCAGATGATAATGATCGTGTCGAGATTGGCCCGACCGCAGTGGCCTTTGATGAGTGGCACGCTGCTGGCATCAGCCCGCCCGATCTTCCCGCTTTGAGATCATATCGATTGTCACGCTTGCAAGCGCAAATCCGCCAGCATGATTGTGCCGGTTTGCTGTTGTTTGATCCGTTGAATATTCGCTATGCCAGTGATTGCACAAATATGCAGCTTTGGATTGCGCATAATCCGGCACGGGCGGTGTTTGTGCCGCCTGAGGGCAAGATGATCTTGTGGGATTTTCATAATTGTGAGCATCTTTCGGCGCATCTGCCACTGATCGGTGAATTGCGCGGTGGTGCCAGTTTTTTCTATTTTGAAACCGGCGACCATACTGCGCGGGCGGCCAAGGATTTCGCCACTCAGATTGTCGATGTGATGGCGCATCACGCTGGCACAAATAAACGCTTGGCGGTCGACCGGATCGAGCATGTTGGCTATGCCGCATTAACTGAGCTTGGGGTCGAGGTGCTAGAAGGCCAAGTGCTGACCGAACATGCACGCTCGATCAAGAATGATAATGAATTAAACGCGATGCGATGCGCCATTCATGCGTGTGAGCGGGCGGTTGATGAAATGCGCGAAATCATGCGCCCGGGGCTGAGCGAGACTGAATTATGGGCGGCATTACATGCTGGCAATATCAAACGCGGCGGTGAATGGATTGAAACACGGATTTTGGCATCGGGCCCGCGCACCAATCCGTGGTTTCAGGAATGTGGGCCGCGCATTATGCAGACCGGCGATCTGATGGCCTTTGATACTGACCTTGTCGGCACATATGGCTATTGCTGCGATATTTCACGGACATGGATCGTGGGTGATGCGGTGCCAACTGACCGGCAAAAGCATCTTTACCAGATTGCCTATGATCATGTGATGACCAACATCGGCCTGATCGAGGCCGGCATGAGCTTTGCCGATATGACGCGAATTGCGCACCGCTTGCCAGAGGCGTTTCGCCCGCTGCGCTATGGTGTATTGGCGCATGGCGTTGGGCTTTGCGATGAATATCCGTCGGTACGCTATCCAGAAGATGTCGAGGCGCATGGCTATGGCGGCAATTTTGAGGTCGGAATGACACTTTGTGTCGAGGCCTATGTTGGCGCGGTTGGCGGTGTTGATGGGGTCAAGCTTGAAGAACAGGTGCTTGTCACCGACAGGGGTGCGGTGCCGCTATCTACCTATCGGTATGAAGACCAATTCCTAGCCTGAGCGGATAGGCATCCTAATAGCGCGCCACCATAAGTCAGACCAGCAGAGGCAATAGCTAAAGAGGGATTATCGGCAAAGCTGTTATTAAAGGTCTTTAACGACACCAATATGTGGAAGATTGCGACCTTGTTGGGCAAAATCAATGCCATAGCCAATGACAAATGCGTCTGGAATGTCAAAGCCAACCCAATCGACATTCACATCAACTTCGCGCCGAGACGGTTTATTCAACAGCGTGCAGATCGACAGGCTTTTTGGTGATCGTGTCATTAAGATTTTTTGCACTTGCGACAAGGTATGGCCGGTGTCGACAATATCCTCGACAATCAGGACATCGCGGTTTTTGATCGGGGTTTCGAGATCTTGAATGATTCGCACCTGACGGGATGAAACCGTGTCATTGCCGTAAGACGAAACGGTCATGAAATCAACCTCGACGGGAAGCGCCAACCGGCGCACAAGATCGGCAATAAACACAAATGACCCGCGCAATAGCCCGACGACAACCAACTGTTCGGTGCCTTTGTAATGTTCGGTAATTTGACGGGCAAGATTAATCGTTCGGGCGGCAATCTCGGCTTCGGTAATCAGAATGTCGATTTCCTGCTGGCTTGATAATACGGTCATGCGCTAAGATCACCCCTGTCTTGGCAAGTGGTATTTGATTGTTAGATCGGCTGCTTCTTGATGTTACACCGCCGAACGCGCCTCAGTATAATCGTGCTGACGGAAATGGCTATGGCAAATTACGGTGGCGACAATCTCATTAAGGTTTCGGCCATTGAGGTTCTGGCCGATAAATTGAAAAGGAATATTTTATGTCAAAAGTTGCATTTCTGGGTATGGGTGTCATGGGCTATCCGATGGCAGGTCATATCGCAGCTGCTGGTCACGACGTGACCGTTTATAACCGGACACCAGCTAAAGCCGAGGCGTGGGCTGGCCAGCATGGTGGCGCTTTCGCGCTGACCCCGGCTGCCGCTGCTAGGGACGCTGATTTCGTGTTCTGCTGTGTTGGTGATGATCCTGATGTGTTGTCAGTTGCGCTTGGTGATGAGGGCGCGATTCCGGCAATGAAGAATGGCGCGGTCTTTATTGATAATAGCACTGTTTCGGCCGATGTCGCGCGGCAGGTTTATTCAGCTGCCAAGGCGGCGGGTATCTCCTCGCTGGATGCACCGGTTTCTGGTGGTCAGGCAGGTGCTGAAAATGGCAAATTGACGGTGATGGTTGGCGGTGATGATGCGGCGTTTGCGGCGGCGCTTCCGCTGATGGAATGCTATGGTGCGCGGGTTGTCCATATGGGTGACGCTGGCAAAGGTCAGCAAGCCAAGATGGTCAATCAAATCTGCATTGCCGGTCTGGTTCAGGCGCTGTCTGAGGGGCTTAGCTTTGCGATGGATGCGGGCCTCGACACGGATAAATTGCTTGAGGCGATTTCAGGGGGTGCCGCGCAATCATGGCAGATGGTCAATCGCGGCGAAACCATGGTCAAGGGCGAGTTTGATTTTGGCTTTGCCGTCGACTGGATGCGCAAGGATTTGCGGATTTGTCTGGAAGAGGCGAAGCGTAATGGGGCGTC
>Ga0182083_1231480_pt1 | contig 9179 bp, 8 predicted proteins | sample 071ome_10_FD_127751 | JGI IMG/M metagenome (GOLD analysis project Ga0182083, IMG submission 127751) | Metatranscriptome of coastal salt marsh microbial communities from the Groves Creek Marsh, Georgia, USA - 071413AT metaT (Metagenome... | ecosystem: Environmental > Aquatic > Marine > Intertidal...
GGAATATGGAAGCCGGTAGTCAATCCCAAACACCTCTGGTGGTCGCATCTGCGCACACGCTGAATCAGAAGTCTGTCGTGCCACCGATGTCCTCTGGTGCTCTCGACAGATCCGATATTCTGCTGTCGTCAATGTCTGCGACACCCACTGTCATGCTGCTTGCCCCTGCTGGTACCGGTAAAACTTCGGTGATGTCGGCTGCGGCGCGTTTTCTGAATGGAACCCGCAGTATTGCCTGGTATCAGTGTGATCGTTTTGATAACGACATGCAGGCACTGCTGTCCGGTATCAGCCATAGCCTTGCAACCTTTGGTGTTGCCTCAGACACGGGTTATGGCGAATCAGAGTTGCTACAGCAGTTGGATGAAGTCGGCCGTGCCGGCAAGCCATGCACATTCTTTATTGATGATATTGATAGTCTGTCCGCCGATGATAGTCAGGATATTCTGCGTCTGCTCATCCGTTATCGCCCCGACAATCTCCAGTTGGTTATGGCGGGCAGGACGTTGCCGTTTGCTGCAGGGCATCTGCTGCTTGACCCCTCAATAGGCTGGTGCCGTCAGGACACATTGAGGTTCAGTCTCTCCGAAGTAGGGGAATGGCTGCGCATACAGCAGGTCATGCTTCGACCGGACCAGCGGGCGCAGTTATTACGACGTACCGAAGGTTGGCCGGCAGGCCTGGCATTGTGGTTACTGGCGTGGCGCTGTGCCGGTTCACCAGAGCACTGGTCGGGCGAACTGGGCGTGGCCGAAATGAGTGATTACCTTGCCGGCGAGGTACTTAATCGCCTCCCCGAACAACAGCAGGAAGCCTTATTTGCCGCATCAGTGCTGGGTACCTTTAATGAACATCTGCTGTCCAGTGTGTGCCAGCGCGATATTTATGATGATCTGCGGGCGCTGTTGCGGGCTGATCTTTACCTTCATGAGGTGCCAGGGCGACCAGAGTGGTATCGTATTCCCCAGATGATTGCCCAATGCCTGTCGCGTAGCTGGGCACTGCCGCGGCGGGCACATCTTCATTCGCTGGCGTACTTCTGGTTCCGTGAGCACAACGAAGCCATGCCTGCTTTATACCATGCCTGTCAGGGTGAGATGACGACAGGGTCAGTAGACTGGTTGGAGGCACAGGCTGAAACCATTCTTGCAGGCCTGAACGTGCGTGGGCTACTGAATTGGTTCTCGCAGCTGAATGATGATCAGCTGTACGGCTCTGCGGATCTTCTGCGACTTGCCTGCTGGACGAATCTTCTGGCATACCGGTTGACTGAAGCTGGGGATTTGATTGATCGATATGCACTGCTGCCCCAGGTGCACGAGGGTGATCTCAGCGCACTGCAAGGTTACTTTGCTGGCCTGAGTGGGCAGTTATCCCGCGCTGAACGGCTATGTCGTGCTGCACTCGAGCAGTTACCCGCCAGCCGCTTCAGTATCCGTTTTCTCTCGGCTTCTATGTTGTCCGGTGTGGCACTGGCTCATCGGGATGCCGACGGTGCCCGTATCTGGAACCGTTATTCGCTGGATATCGCCCGCAAGCACAGACACAAAGCGCTCGAGGCTATGGCACATCTTGATCATGGCCGGATTGAATTTAATCGCGGGCATGTAAACCGCTGCCTGGATGTTCTCAGTCAGGGGCTGAGTCTGGCGCGCAGCCATGCCGATTGTGAGGCCTCGATGGCGTATGGGCGGCTATTGGTCCTGCAGGCCGCTGTCAGCTGGATTACCGGTGCCCATGCCGACACCTTCGATGAACTGATGTCCGAAGCGCTCTATGCCTGCGAGGAGCGCCATGATCCGGCTGCCGCCTATGGCTATGCGATACGTGCCCTGAATTTTATGGGGCAGGGGAATCATGGTCTGGCGCTGAGCGTGCTTGACGACGGAGAGTCTCGCCTGCAGCAGGCCCGGGTCGAAATCAGCGGCTATGCGTGGCTGCATACGGTGCGGGCTAATATCTGGATTTCGCAGGGTAAATACCGGCGTGCTCATGACTGTATTGAGGCTTTGCTACTGGATTCCGACAGTGCTGGTGTGGCGCGATGTGAATACGGCTCTCTGCTGCCCGGTTTTGCCTTACTCACCCGCTCGCGTTTGCTGTTGATGAGCGGGCAGTTGGATGAGTGCCTGGCTCAGACGGAGCAATGGCTGCGTCATACGCCACAGGGGTTTATGTCGACCTTTATACGGTTGATCCGCTCAGGGGCACTGATCATGACCCAGCAGCATGGCGAAAGTATGCGCCAGATTGGTATTGTCCGGAAAACCTTCCGGGCCGAAGGGCTGAATCAGCAATTGCATAACTGGCTCCCTGATCTGGCGGCGTTTCTTAACGTTCCGGATATTACGACCACACCGGAAACGCAGACGGTAACGGCCCTGAGTGATCGGGAGAAAGATGTACTGCAGCTGATGGCGAAGGGACACTCCAATCAGGATATTGCCGATAAACTCTTTATTTCTCTGCATACCGTAAAAACTCATGCACGTAAGGTGAACGTCAAGCTGGGGACCCGCAGTCGCACCCAGGCGATCCATAAAGCCAAAGAATTGATGATTATCTGATTGGGCCAATATGACTTACGTATTAGCTTTGTAACCGCATATGGTAAAAGTCTGTAGCCTCGGCTAAAACTGTATAAAACCCTAGAGAAACCGGGCATGACATACAGAATTCTGGTGATGGGCAGCACCGACAACGAAGCACTGACCCAACAGCTGGGCGACGGTTATGACGCCGTGCCGGTGACCACCTTTGACGAGGCACGCAATGCAGCGCAGACTGGAGATATCAAAGTCGCACTTATCATTGAGCGTGGCATGTCCACGGATGAGGCACTCGCCTGTGTGTCCACCCTGAAAGATGACGCCGGCATGGCCGTTATTCCCGTTGTTGTTATGGCCAACAGTGAACATACGCTGGCGGAGCGTATGGCATTTTTTGATGCCGGTGTTGATGACCTTGTTCAGTCTGAAGCGGAAAGTGAACTGCAGGCTCGTATGATGCGGGTGATTTTCAATAAGGTCGCGAATGATCAGTTGAAAATCCAGCTCGATAAGGCCAATGAGATGGCCTTTATCGCTATGTCAGACACCTCGGACCTCGGGGTTAATATTCAGTTTCTCCTGGATATCAACAAATGTAATAACCTGGATGAAGCCGGGATGCGGCTATTTCAGGCGTTAAAGAGCTATAACATCAACTGTTCACTGCAGATGCGGAGTCGTTTCGGCACCAAAAATATGGAAGTGAATGGCATGGCTAAAGATCTTGAGTCGGCGTTAATGGAAGAGTGCAAAGATCAGGGACGCTACGTTGATTTTGGCCGTCGTTCGATCATGAACTACGAGAATGTCTCGCTTCTGGTGAAGAATATGCCGTTGGGTGACGACAAGAAGTACGGCGCGATCAAAGATAACGTCTTCTCCCTGCTTCAGGGGTTGGATGCCCGCGTGACGGCTCTCGACGATATTGAATCACTCAAACTTGAGAGTCAGCTGGTGTGTCGTCTGACCGCCTCCATGACCGATCTGATGGATCGTGTTGATCGCGGCTATCATGAAGTGATGACCCGCATTGCTGACGTGGTTGAAGACATTGCTGATGGCGTAGATCGTGAAATTCAGTTTCTGGGCATGGATGAAGATCAGGAGCGTGCCATGCAGAAAATCATGGAGAACGGGATTACGTCAGCCAATCGGGTATTCAATGACGGGCTGCGTATGGATACGGATCTGAAGAATGTGCTCGGAGAACTCGGTCGGGTCGTCAGCCAGGATCACGTCGACGCTGGCGCCTTACTGCGTCTGGTCGATCACCTGCCAACGGTCAGTCAACCTCACTGAAGGCATCAGATAAGATGGGCTGGATCAGTGTTGATCCAGTCTGTCGATGTCGTCTGACATCATCTCTTCTTCAAGTGACTTGCCAGGAATTGCATGCCCACCGCAGGCCCACTCGCCCAGGTCGATGAGCTTACAGCGTTCACTGCAGAACGGACGGTATTTGCTCTCAGGTGCCCACTTTACGGCTTGTTGGCAGGTCGGGCATTTTACTTCCACAATCTTTCCTCGTGATCCGATGATTCAGGACGCTGCTGTCATCTCCAGATACTTCTGATGCAGAGGTTCCAGCTGCTGATAAAGGGTGTCCAGTGAACCGCTATTATCCACGACGTCCGAGGCTCGGCTCAAGCGTTCGTCTCTCGGCATTTGCGCTGCGATGATTCTGCGGATCTGCTCTTCAGCATTCGCATCACGACTGCAGGCCCGTTCTATCTGCTTCTCAACAGGAACATCAATCACCAGCGTATGTTTTACCAGCGCGTTCTGGCCACTTTCAAACAGCAGGGGAGAGACGAGTATGGCGTATGCAGAGGTGGCTTCAGACAGCTGACGGATCAGGCTGTCGCGAATACGTGGGTGAGTCTGGCTTTCAAGCCACAGACGCTCATCGGGTTCAGCAAATACCTTCTGTCGCAGCCAGGCCCGGTTCAGGGTCTGATCATTCAGTAATGCATCTTTGCCGTAGCGATCTTTAATCGCCTGCCACGCAGGCTCTCCGGGCTCTACGACTTCCCGGGCAACGACATCCGCATCGACGACACGGACTCCCTGATCCGCAAAGAAATCACTGGCAGCGGTTTTACCGCTGCCAATCCCACCCGTTAAACCAATAATCAGCATATGAAATCAGAGTGTTGAAAAGTACCAACGGGTGATGTCATCACCCCAGAGTGCGGCAATCCAGCCGGCCGCGGCCAGGTATGGACCGAAAGGAATTGGCAGCTGGCGGTCACGCCCGAGGATGGCAATACCAGCAATGCCAACCACCGCGCCGACGACGCTCGAAAGAATGATGATCGTCAGAAGCTCCTGATAACCAAGCCAGGCGCCCAGTGCCGCCAGCAGCTTAAAGTCGCCATAGCCCATACCGTCTTTGCCGGTCAGAAGTTTAAATATCCAGAAGAAGGTCCAGAGCACGCCGTAACCCAGCGCTGCACCAAAGACCGCGGATTCGAGATCGGTGAACAGCCCCTGAGAATTCACCAGCAGGCCGAGCCAGAGCAGACCGAGGGTCATGCCATCTGGCAGAATCTGATGGTCAATATCAATCACAGACATTGCCAGTAACAGCCAGGTGAACACCAGCATGGCTGCCAGCGGCCAGCTCCAGCCGAACTTCACAACCAATACCGCACTCAGTGCTGCGGTCACCAGTTCAACAATAGGGTAGCGAGGGCTGATTCTGGTCTGGCAGCTGCCGCACTTACCGCGCAGAAACAGATAGCTGATGACAGGAATATTCTGCCATGCCTTTACAGGCGCACCACAGCCAGGGCAGTGCGATGCTGGTGTCACCAGATTAAAAGGTTTGCTCAGGTCCTTTACCGCTGGATGATCAGGCAGTTCTTCGGACATGCCTTCGCATTCCTGCTTCCAGTTGCGATAAAGCATTATTGGGAACCGCAGAATCACGACATTCAGAAAACTGCCGATCAGCAGACCCAGAATGGCAATCAGGCTGTACTGCAGAACCGGGGTGGCTTCAATCAGCTGTAAAATTTCCTGCATCAGATCGCATCGCCCATCTGGAAGATCGGTAGATACATCGCAACGATCAGACCACCAATGACGACACCCAGAAATACCATGATCATGGGTTCAATTAAGGCGGTCATATTATCGACGGCGTTATCCACTTCGTCCTCGTAATAGGTTGCTGCTTTGCCGAGCATGGTGTCCAGTGCACCGGATTCTTCACCGATGCTGGTCATCTGCACCACCATATTCGGGAAGACTTTTGTGCTGCGCATCGCCAGGTGCATCTGTTGACCAGAGGCGACTTCGTCACGGATATTCAGGACGGAATCACGATATACGGAGTTACCGACTGCGCCGGCCACCGACTCCAGAGCGTCAACCAGAGGTACACCCGCCGCAAATGTCGTAGACAAAACCCGTGCGTATCGGGCCACGGCTGCTTTGCGGATTAATTCCCCAATAACTGGAACCTGGAGCAGAAATTTTTCGAATTTATCTTTAAAGCCCTGATTCGTTTTCATCAGGTGGAAAAATAAAGCGAACAGGACGACTAAACCACCGATCAGATGAGGATAATAAGCCTGAGCGATTTCAGACAGGTAGATAACAAACTGTGTAGGGGCAGGTAACTCCGATCCGAAGCTGGAGAACATATCCTGAAAAGACGGAATTACCTTGATCAGAAGAATCAGTGTAACCCCGAAAGCCACAGCCAATGTAATGGTGGGATACATCAGGGCTTTCTTGATTTTCTTCTTCAGAGCTTCAGTCTTTTCTTTGTATACCGCAACCTTATCCAGCATGGTTTCAAGCGTACCAGCCTGTTCCCCAGACTCGACGAGGTTGCAGGTCAGTTCATCAAACAGATTAGGGTGCTGTTTCAGAGCCGTAGCAAAATCATTACCGGACGATACGGAGTCGCGGATATCGAAGATAACTTCTTTCAGACTCAGGTTATCGACACCATCAGCCACAATATCGAAGGACTGTACGAGCGGCACACCAGACTTCACCATGGTCGCCATCTGGCGGGTAAAGAAGGTAATGTCTGACGATTTAATGCGCTTCTTCTTCGGGCCACCGCCTATCCCAAATAAGGGTTGAGGCGCCTTTTTGACTTTCTTGGGATCAATCCCCTGTTTGCGCAGCTGAGCTTTTACCAGAGCGGAGTTGGCTGCAGAAACCTCGCCTTTGACTGATTGCCCGCGACGGTTAACGCCTTCCCAGAGGAACATACTTGTTTTTGTTGCTTTTGCCATAATAGATCGGGTTCCGTAATGCTGGCGTTATAGTGACAGAGCCTTAATCGGTTGTCACACGGTTTGCCTCTTCCAGACTGGTCACGCCCTGTACCACTTTCATTAATGCGGAAGTGCGCAGGTCGTTGAAGCCAGCATGTCGCGCTGCGTCTGAAATCTGAATCGAGTTACCACCTTCCATAATGATACGGGCGATGCTGTCGGTAATTTCAACCACTTCATAGATACCGACCCGGCCTTTATATCCTTTGTTGCAGTGCTCGCAGCCGACCGGATGAAATAGCTCTGCCTCTTCAAGCATGGCTTCAGTAAAGCCCGCTTCGAGCAAAGTTTCGTGGGGAATATCCGCGGGCTCCTTACATTGTTGACAGAGGCGACGGGCCAGGCGCTGAGCGATGATCAGCGATACGGAGGTCGCGATATTAAATGCGGGTACGCCCATGTTGGCCAGTCGCGTCAGTGTTTCAGCCGCGCTGTTGGTGTGTAGAGTGGACAGAACCAGGTGACCCGTCTGAGCCGCCTTAATCGCGATCTGTGCGGTTTCGAGATCCCGGATCTCCCCCACCATGACCACGTCCGGGTCCTGACGCAGGAATGAACGTAATGCTGAGGCAAAGTCGAGGCCGACTTTATTGTTTACATTGACCTGGTTGATCCCTTCCAGGTTGATTTCGACCGGATCTTCCGCGGTCGAAATATTAGTGCCCTCAACGTTAAGGATATTCAGGCCGGTATAGAGAGACACTGTTTTACCGGAGCCTGTCGGGCCTGTCACCAGAATCATACCCTGAGGTTTCGACAATGCATTCAGGTAACGCTTTTTCTGATCTTCTTCGTAGCCCAGCGCATCAATGCCCAGTTTTGCTGAACCCGGATCAAGAATACGCAGAACGACTTTTTCACCCCACAGGGTGGGCAGGGTATTCACACGGAAGTCGATTGCCTTATTTTTGGATATTTTCATTTTGATACGGCCATCCTATGGGATGCGTCGCTCAGAAATATCCATCTGTGACATGACTTTCAATCGCGCAGCGATTTTGCCTGACAGATTCACTGGGGGCTGGGAGACTTCTTGCAGTACACCATCGGTGCGGTAGCGGACACGATAGCGTTTTTCGTAGGGCTCAAAATGGATATCAGATGCACCGATGCGAATAGCATCGAGTAGAATTTTATTCACAAAACGGACGATAGGGGCGTCATCAGCGCCTTTGTCTGCCTCTTCGTCTTTCTTATCTGCATTAGGGTCCTGGAGATCAACGTCGTCCAGAGCACTGTCGAGTTCGCCCAGGCTATCGAGTGTCGTATCGGAGGCGCTGATTAATTTGTCAACAGCAATACTGAGCTTATCTTCTTCGACCAGAATACTTTCGACCGACATCCCGGTATTAAACTTAATTTCGTCAATCGCCATCATCTGAGATGGATCGCTCTGGGCAATAAACAGACGATTGCCGCGGGCAAATAGCGGAAGAATACGATGTTTTTCGATCAGCGATGGTGACACAAGCTCTTTGGGCAGTAACTCAAGATCAAAGCTGCTCAGATCCAGTAGCGGCAGGCCAAATTCTTCCGACGCCAGATTCGCCACATCGCGTGCTTTAATGCTTTTACTCGATACAGCTATCGAAACAAAAGACACATGGTCGGTGCGTGATTTCTTCAGAATGCTTTCGGCATCGGCGCTGGTAATGAGGCCCTGTTCGACCAGGCGTCTGGGAAGACCTGTGAGTACTGACATAGTAGTTTTCCAATGGCTGACACTTAGACGTTAGCACAAGTTATTTTTATATCACCAGAAAGGCGTGGTTTGATTGGGACTCGCTTCACAAACAAAAACGGCGCCTTGCGGCGCCGTTTTTATGCACTTACCGATTAAGATCCAGAGGAGATCTTCGGCAGATTTGGCAACAGCTTGGTTTCGATGGTTGACTTATCTGTGTCGATCTCGAAGAGTACCGCACCGACACCATTAATGCGTGGTGTAACTGTTACATTGCGTCCGCGCAGGCCGGCAGGTACGGCATTTGTATTAAGGAAGGTGACAACGATGTCTGTATCATCTTCGTACACAACAGTTTCCACCAGGCCTGTTGCAGTACCGGTACCATCAGAAGCTGCCGGTGAAATCATCAGATCCAGCTGAGCTGTTGATGGCAGACCGTTGTTCGATGCACCAAATTCAGCGATAGCAATCTGGAACGGGCGCATAGCGGCGACGGCTTCAGCGGTTGAGGTGCTGCGCTGGGTGTAAGTCTGGTACTGAGGTACAGCAACAGAAGCGAGAATACCGATGATCGCAATCACGATCATCAATTCGATAAGGGTAAAACCTTTTTGTGCGTTCATAGGGGGTTCTCCACTCTCATAA
>Ga0182083_1542279_pt1 | contig 9176 bp, 1 predicted proteins | sample 071ome_10_FD_127751 | JGI IMG/M metagenome (GOLD analysis project Ga0182083, IMG submission 127751) | Metatranscriptome of coastal salt marsh microbial communities from the Groves Creek Marsh, Georgia, USA - 071413AT metaT (Metagenome... | ecosystem: Environmental > Aquatic > Marine > Intertidal...
CGTGCCTCGCGACACAGGGTTTATGCCTTAAGGCGCAGTGGTGTCCTCCGCTGGTGGGATCAATACCTGCAGGAAGTCGAGGAAGTCCTGCAAGCCCGCCATTGGATCTGGGTTCGCGTTCGGATAAGTCTCAACCGTACCGTCAACCAGACTCAACTGCAGGCCATCCTGGCTATTGCCGAGATGCGCTGTGCCTACCAGGGTTTCATCCGAGTATATGTAGCCGGTCACACCCGACAGATAGAGCGTCATCGCGTTCTCTGACGAATTCACCTGGCTCACATCGATTGAATCGCCGTTCTCCGCCAGGGTAAAGACATAAGTCTTATCACCTGACGACTCTTCAATAGTACGCGTCACAGTGCCCGAGTAGGTAAGATCCTCCTGAACTTCTGCCAGCAGCGCCTCCCAATCCGGTGTTGGAGCCTCTACGGTAGTGTCAATAAAGCTCAGCGCATACTGCTTAGCCACATCGAGAATCGGCTCAAGGCCAGCTACCTCAGCATCGGTTGAAGCCACCATTGAAGGAATACCCACATTCTGTGAGCGACCAAGGGTCGTCAGAGTTGTAGTGTCATCCAGTTTCAACAGGAACATTGGTGCACCTGAAATCGACGACGAGGTTTCGCCCCATGAATTCTCGCGGCTCAGGGTATTTGTCTCAAAGATAAATACCGATGCATCTGGCAGAGAATTGTAATAGGTAACACCATTAGGACGCTCTTCAACCGGAGTAGCATTATTAACTTCTACACGATCAAAGAAGAAGCTCGTATCCAGATTTGACAGAGAGTACTCACCGATTGAGCTATCTGTACTGGTGAACTTCAATGCGCCAGTAAGACTAACTTTCAGACGAATATTTCGAATCAGGTTATTCAATGCTACATACGCATCACTCCCAACCGTCTGAACGTTAGTATACGCCACCGCATTAAGCGATTTAAATGCATCCATCAATGGCGCTGGACTTTGAGTCACGTCAAGGACTAAACACGTATTCTGCATCGTCAGTCGAGCGGTGCTATTTGAGATCGAGCCGCTAAAACAGATAGGAAATGGGCTAGCAATGAAATCATTACCAAAACGGTCTCCGCCAAGCAGATAACGTATATCCTTCACTGTCGATGAAAGAGAATAAGTCTGTCCATCCACGGTGCCACTTACGGACAAGTCGCATGAGTCATCGTCCGCACCTTTACAATTGCGTAAGGTGGTATTCAAACCCGTGTAGTTCTCTGTTGGCTCAACCTGACATGGCGTACCAAAGAACGCGTTATTGTTCTCAGGGACACACAATGCCGCTTGCAAGCCGTAGCCTAAGACCTCAGTCACACCCGCCAGCATATTCGCCGTATTTTCCTGAGCCGTGGCATCAGCGTACAGCCAACCCAGGTCACGGTTAGTCCGGTCACCCATCGCATTTTCAGCAGCAGTCGCAGCAGCGTAGTAACCAGCTGCGACATTGATCGGCGCCATCGCACGGGCAAAGTCCGTGGCGTTATAGCCGGTCATTTCACCAATGGTTGTTACGTTGCGGCATTCAGTACGATCCAGTTCTGGATCACCACTCAGACACACCGCTGGATCGGCCTCCGGCGTCCAGCTGGTCACCAGGCTATCGAAGCCCGCCACCATGCTGTCCAGCTCACCACCATTGATATGCGCTGCCACGGTTTTCGCGTTCGCTACGATGGTGTCGAAACCGGTATAACTGATTTCAGTCGTGCAGTCTTCTAGGTTGAGAGAAGACACGTCGACCGTGCCTGATTTCAGTGGCATCTGACCACCAAGCAGGCCGAAGATCAGACCGATATTGCGCGACACGGTATCCACCGAGACGGCTTCGGTTACAGCGGTTTCCTGCAGCGCCGCGGCGAAGATGGCGTGACGCATCACTTCCTCGTTGCTGCTCATAGCATAGCTACGCTCGAAGCTATCGGTGATATCGATCATGCGGTGATGTACCCAGCTCTCGTCAGCAAAGTTCATCAGCTTCGCCAGACGACGCTGTGCCAGCAGCACGTTGTTGTCGTCCAGTGCTTTCGGGAAAGACTCCAGCCAATTTGCCGCCATATTGGTCATCGGCGTCACAGCCAGCGCACCAGCAAAATCAGCACCCGACACTATGGTATCTAGCGTCAGGCCTTCGACCGGCGCACCGGAATCGCCGAAGCCAGCAACAGGTGTCAGTACACAACCACTTGGCGTGTCACAGACCATGCTGGACTCGATAGTGGTGGTGACTCGCACACGTACAGGCGCCGACTGAGTACCCAGATCGAAACCGAAGTAACCGTTGTCGTCAGTCGCTGTGGTACCGATCACTGCCCAGGTGTGCTCACCATCGACCAGACCGGTATACACCGCGGCTTCAACGTCAGCATTTGCCAGGACACCTTTCACGGCACGTCCAGCAACAGCAGACTCAGCCTGAACTTCAATGCTAAAGCTCTGGGTATCGGCATCGGAACCGTCAGAGACCGACACAACGACATCAACAGTACCGGCTGACTCAGGCACCCAACGGATTTCACCAGTATCTGCGTCGATGGTCATACCGGCTGGTGGATTGGTCAGAGAGAAGGTAACCGCATCATTCTCTGCATCGCTTGCCGTGACATCGTAGGCATATACCTGATTCTCAGTCACCGTTGTAACTGCCGTCGAGGTCACCATAGGTGCATCGTTCACAGCACTCACGTTGACGCTGACGGTAGTTGTGCCATCAGCAGTCCCGTCGGTCACGGTGACAGTGAAGCTGTCAGTACCATAGAAATCGACGGCGGGATCATAGGAGAAGGTCGAACCTTCCTGAGTCACCACGCCATTCAGTGCACCGGTGACTGTCCAGGTCAGATCGTCACCGTCCACATCGGTGGCATTCAGAGTCACCGAACCAGAGGTATCTTCCTGAATATTCAGAGCGACGGATGCGCCTTCGGCAATCTCCGGTGCATCGTTCACCGGATTGACGGTGATGTTGACGGTGATGTCATCCGTCAGCTCCCCGGTGTCAGTTACACGAATTGTGAAGCTGTCGGAGCCGTTAAAGTCTTTTACTGGGACATAACGCACGACGCCTGTCAGCTCATCCAGACTCAGGCCACCGTGCTCCACACCGGTCACCACTTTCCAGGTCAGAGCATCGCCATCCGCATCGGTTGCCGTCAGGTTGAGCGTAGCAGCGCCATCCTCGTCCAGAATCATGGTCGTGGTCGCACCCTGATCAATGACGGGCGCCACATTGACGGACTCCACAGTAACGTTAACCGTAATGCGGTCGTCGTTTTCACCGTCGGATACCTGTACCTCAAAGCTGTCGTTGCCGACAAAGCCTTCAGCAGGCGTGTAGCTGATCACTTTACTTGTACCTGTACCAACAACAGACGCATTACCGTTGGTCGCTTCAGATGAAATTGACCACTGCAGTTCAGCCGCGGCGTTATCTTCATCCGTTGCATTCAGCACCAGAGCAAATGCCTGCGGAGAGCCATCTTCAGACATGGTGACAGACACACTCTCGCCCTGTTCAATCACCGGCGCATCATTGACTGCCGTCACAGTAATCGTGAAGGTCTGAGTCATAGAGCCACCCGCCGTGTCAGCCACCACCAACTCAACGATGGCACTGATGTCGTCATTGCCTGGTGTCCAGGTCAGTTGACCTGTGACAGGATCAACGTCCATCTCTGCCGGTGCGCGTGCAACGCCCCATGTCAGAGTGTCGTTTTCAGCATCGGTCGCCGTTGGCGTGTAGCTATAGGCCTCGCCTTCGGTGGCTTCGGTGATTGCCGTTGAGGTAATCTCAGGCAGATCATTCACCGGCGTCACTGTCATTGTGATCTGGATCGTATCGCTGTTAGCGCCATCGCTGACCTTCACACCGAAAGTAGCAGTGCCATTAAAGTCAGCTGCTGGGCTATAGCTCACCATCTGGCTTGCGCCCGTACCCGATACCGCAGCGATGCCACTGGAAGCGGGTGTCTCAATTGACCAGGTCAGTGTATCGCCATCCGCATCGGTGGCATTCAGGGCAAAGGTTGCCTGAGTGTCTTCAGCCGTGGTTTGCGCCAGCTCTGCGCCTTCCGTAATCACAGGTGCATCGGCAATCGCATTAACGGTCACGTTCACCAGTACCGAGTCTGTCAGCTCACCAGGATCACTGACGGTGACTGTGAAGCTGTCGGAGCCATTGAAGTCAGCGGATGGCGCGTAATTCACCACACCACCGTCAACTGTCACTGTGCCATGCGCTGCACCTGCTGCAGTCCAGCTCAGGACATCACCATCGTCATCAGATGCTGTCAGAGTGATGCTTCCGGCCAGATCTTCATCAGTGCTCAGTGCCACCGTTTCAGCACCCGCAATCACCGGAGCGTCATTCTCAGCCGTGACCGTAATGGTAAAGCTCTGGGTCACTTCAAGAACGCCGTCACTGACCACCAGCATCACTTCACCTGAAGTCACACCATTGGCAGGTGTCCAGGTAATGCGGCCATTGGCATCAATCTCCATGCCATCTGGATGACTGGTCAGGCTGTAGGTCAGCGCTGAATTTTCTGCGTCGGTCGCAACGACCTGATACACGTATTCAGTGTCTTCAGCGGCAACGGTCACCGGTGTCGAAGTAATTTCAGGCGCATCGTTCACAGGCTTCACAACAATCGTGAAGCTCTGAGTCGCTTCCAGAGGACCATCACTGACAACCACGGAAACTGCGGCCGAGCTGACACCCTCTTCCGGCGTCCAGCTGATCGCACCGGTCGTCGCATCGATGATCATGTCTTCAGGAGAAACCGTCAGGCTGTACGTCAGAGAGTCGCCATCGACGTCAGAGGCAACAACGGTATAGCTGTATACTTCGTCTTCAGTCGCTTCTGTATTTGCCTCAGAAGTAATCTCCGGCGCATCGTTTGCCGCGTTTACTGTGACATTGATCTGCACTGTGTCGGCTTTATCACCGTCACTTACTTCAACCGTGAGGCTGTCAGAGCCATTAAAGTCTTCTTCAGGCGTGTAAATGACCAGGCCATCGGCGACGCTCGCAGTACCATGCTCCGGCTCCACGGACACACTCCAGCTGAGCTCGGTGCTGTCTTCGTCGGTTGCGTTCACAGTGACAGTGCCCGTGTTATCTTCGTCTGTTGTCAGCGTCAATGAGGATTCGGCAATGACCGGAGCATCATTCACCGCCGTAACAGTGATCTCAAAGCTCTGAGTCACTGGTTCCAGACCGTCACTCGCTTCAACCACAACAGCCGCAGAGGTCACGCCCTCACCTGGTGTCCAGGAGATCACGCCAGAGGCGGCATCAATCGTCATACCGTCTGGATGAGTGACCAGACGATACGTCAGCGTGTTGCCATCGGCGTCCGTAGCTGTGACAGGATAGGTATACAGAGTGTCTTCTGTTGCCGTCACAACCGGCGTCGAGGTGAACACAGGCGCATCATTGGTCGAAGTCACACTGATGTCGAAGCTCTGCTGAGCGTCAAGCACACCGTCAGATACAACAATCGTCACCGCTGCAGCCGACACATCATTGCCCGGAGTCCAGCTGATCAGGCCAGTCGCAGAAACAGTCATGCCGTCCGGCGCTGCCGTCAGGCGATAGGTCAGATCATCGCCATCTGCGTCTGCCGCCACAACCTGATAGGTGTAGAGCTCACCCTGGATCGCAGTCGTGATGGCTGAGGAGTCAATCACCGGAGCATCGCTGGCTGGTGCCACCGTCACATTGACGGTAATAACATCGGTCGCTATGGCATCAGACACCTGCACTGTAAAGCTGGCATCACCGTTGTAGTCCGGCGCTGGCGTGTAGGTTACAACCCCGTTGAAGACACTGGCCGTGCCGTTCGCAGGCAGATCCCGGATGGCCCAGATCAGCTCATCACCATCATCATCCGTCGCATGAAGCGTGACACTTCCGGCAACGTCTTCCGTCGTACCGATCGTTGCTGTATCACCCTCGGTAATGACAGGCGCGTCGTTAACACCGCCGACCTGAATCGTGAAGGTCTGAGTTGCGCTCTGAGACGAATCTTCGGCTTTCACCGTCACTGTCGCACTGGTGACGCCATTGGCCGGCGTCCATCGGATAAGGCCCGTGGCCGCGTCGATGGTCATCGAGGCTGGATTCTGAGTCAGACTCCATGTCAGGTCGTCGTTCTCAGCATCTGATGCTGCAGCCTGGTAGGTATATTCAAGATCTTCTGTCGCTGTCAGCGGTGCCGTCGAAGTAATGACGGGCGCGTCGTTAACAGGCGTCACAACAATCGTGAAGCTTTGAGTCGTGGTCGCCAGCAGGTCGCTCACACTGACGGTCACATCCGCCGACGTCTCTCCCTCAACCGGCGTCCAGCTGATCACACCGGTCGCTGTGTCGATGGTCATGCCTTCCGGCGCATCGTCTGACAAGCTGTAGGTCAGAGCGTCGCCATCGACATCAGTGGCGTTTACGTCATATTCATACGCCACATCTTCAGTCGCAGTCGTCTTCGCAACTGAGGTAATCACAGGTGCATCATTCGCAGCGCTGACTGTGACGTTTACGGTCACTGAGCTGCTCACAGTGCCATCAGACACTTCAACAGTGAAACTATCGCTGCCGCTGAAGTCTGGCGCCGGGGTATAAATAACGGTCTGACTATTGCCACTACCTGATACAACAGCCTCACCGTTGGCTGGTTTATTACCAATGCTCCAGGTCAGGTCATCGTTTTCTGCATCAGTGGCTGTGAGGGTCACTTCAACAGCGATATCCTCTGTCGTGCCAGCGTTAACCGCTGCCCCCTGAACAATCACTGGCGCATCGTTGACTGGGGTAACAGTGATCGTGAAGGTCTGAGTCACAGTTTCTTCAGCATCTTCCACCGCGATGGTGACCTCTGCCTCCGTTTCACCTTCCAGAGGTACCCAGGTCAGGCGGCCGGTGTCCGCGTTCATCTGCATGCCTTCCGGGCCAGATACCAGACTGTAGGTCAATGCATCACCGTCTTCATCTTCTGCGACCACGCTGTAAACATACTGAACATCTTCAGTGGCTGTGATCTCAGCATCCGTGATGATCACAGGTGCATCGTTCACCTGCACTACGTTAATGGTAAAGGTCTGACTGGTGGTGCTGCTGCCGTCGCTGACGTTTACCGTCGCCACTTCACTGTCTTTATCGCCTGCTGGCGTCCAGGAAATTAACCCGGTCGCAGAATCGATGCTCATGCCTTCTGGCGCATCTTCTCCGAGGCTCCATTCAAGTACGTCATTCTCGACATCTGTTGCAGTCGCAGCGTAGGTATAAGGCTGATCTTCTGTCGCTGAAACCGGCGCCGTTGAGGTAATGACCGGCGCATCGTTGACGGTGGCCACAGTCACGGTCACCAGCATAGATGCACTGGCACTGCCATCCGACACTGTGACTTCGAAGCTGTCTGTACCACTGAAGTTATTATTGGGCTGATAGCCCACGAGGCCGATTCCGGAAACTCCGGCGATACCGTATTCCGGCTCGGAGGTAATGCTCCAGCTCAGCTCATCGCCGTCTTCATCTGTAGCTGTCAGGCGCACTTCAACCGGAGTGTCTTCATTCGTATTCAGGCTTGCGCTATTGCCCTGACCAATGACGGGCGCTTTGTTGTTATCGCGCACCTCAATTGCCCAACTGACCGAGGCACTGGCGGCGCCATCTTCGCCACCGTCGGCCACTGAGACTTCGGCGGTGACATTACCTGGTGCGGATGGTGTCCACTCAATCAGGCCTGACGCAGATACCGTCATACCTTCAGGGCCCGATACCAGCGTGAAGGTCAGGCCATCAATGCTGTCATCAGAATCCGTGACGTTAAGCTGCTGGGAGTAAGTCTGCCCCAGAATCACCAGTGCTGCCGGCGTACCATTGATCACCGGTGCGTCGTTCACCGAATTCACCGTCACATCGTAGGAACGGGTGACCGGCTCTACACCACTTTCAAGACCATCACGCACTTCAACGACGACGGTCTCAACATAGCTTTCGTTGCTGCCACTTTCGCCCGGTGTCCAGGAAATCAGACCAGACTCAGAGATGGTCATGCCCTCAGGTGCCTGAGTCAGCGCATACGTGAGATCATCAAGGACAACATTACCTTCCCCGTCGTCTCCGGCGATGTCCGTTACGTCAATCTGTGCAGAATATGGGGTATCTTCAGTCGCTTCGGGCAATGACTCAGTGACAATCACCGGTGCCTCATTGCCATCGACGAGGCGCAGCGTCCAACCGAGGCTTGGCGCAGACTCTGAACCCACCTTCCAGTCTTCCTCACCATCCGTGACTGATACTCTGATGCGCAGGCCTGACAGTCTGAGAAGAAGAGAAGGTTCTGCGGGAACTTGCCAGCGCAACAGGCCAGTGCTGGAAATCGTCACGCCATATTCTTCCGGCGTGCCCGATACGTAGGGTAAATCAACGCTCCAGATAAGGTCCGTGCCATTATTGGCATCGTCCGGATCGTTGACTTCAAACTGGTAAGTAAAGATCGAGCCAATGACTGCGCTTGATGGCAGCATCTCTTCGGTGGTGACAAACTCAGGCTTGTCGTTCACATCGTCGTTGGCGAGCGTGACGTTAAGCGTAAATGCCTGCGTGTTACCACGAACCTGCAACCCACTGGCGTACACCACGCCGACAATCACGTCAGCCTGTTCAACCGTACCGTCAGGCGTCCAGGTGATCAGGCCGTTCTCATCAATGATCATGCCATCCGGCGCCTGAAGCAGCGTGAACGTCAGGTTGTCGTCATACTCTGTCACTACCTGATACTTCCAGCGCATACCCTCATTCGCCACGAGCTCAGGCTCCGAGGTGATGGCCAGCGTCAGCGACGGCGCATTCCCCGGATCAGTAATGTCTGGTGAGTTAGGGTTTTCAGCATCATCAGAGCCACCGCCCCCGCCACCGGAACAGGCAGCAATAGCAACAACAAGTGGCAGAAGTAACGCATTACGGATATGTGACAAGGCAGTGTCCTCCCGATTCACAGCTGACTGGCCTGACAGTCTGTGAAGCCTTCAGTAACAGGGCTGTTTACGCTCGGGATTGTTCGTGGTGAGAGCAGGTAAAGCAGCCGTTATCGTTATTATTATCTGGCTTACCCCTCTGATGCCCTGCGATGAGACACGCCGGGTCAGAAGTCCAG
>Ga0182083_1716707_pt1 | contig 9088 bp, 10 predicted proteins | sample 071ome_10_FD_127751 | JGI IMG/M metagenome (GOLD analysis project Ga0182083, IMG submission 127751) | Metatranscriptome of coastal salt marsh microbial communities from the Groves Creek Marsh, Georgia, USA - 071413AT metaT (Metagenome... | ecosystem: Environmental > Aquatic > Marine > Intertidal...
CCTATCACATCATTTTGATGTTCTTAGGCACCCAGTTGTCTGATATTTATCACTTCTGGATACAATAGAAACCCAACTACGCTTTGATTTCATCAAGCGTCCACCATGACGTTAGCTTTCAATTCTGAAATCTAACTGCCAGTCATGTACTCATACCGAGGTAATTTTTTGCCTCGGCAGAATTACCTCTTACTTATTGGAGGTAATTATGAGCCCAATTCTTAGCTATGTATTAAAGATTATTCAGCACAATAGCTCTGTTAAATCGCTGTTTAGTGATTTTGGAGAACTTTCTGCGGAGTATATCGAGCACAGCTCTCTCAAGTCCTGGGTTATGTTGAAAACTGTGTCTGAGCTTGACTCATGTGCATTGGCAATCAACGTATTATCCAAAGACACGGTAAGTGTTCACTTCTTTTTATGTGATACGCCACCGATCATACTCAATCAGCAATTTCAAGATATCGCAAAAACCAAACAAGGTTTTTCGATGTCCACATTGCTTCAATCAACCTTAAGTTCGCAACTGGAAATTCAGCTGAGTCGATATGATTTCGTTGAAGTCTCTTTGAACGATACTGAAGGAAGGCTCCAGCATAAGCTGGCGGTCTAACATCAACCACAAGGAAAACCGCCTTGTGGTGGTTTCCTGAAAAGGAGACTTATGATGAACCAAGATAAATTCTTGCGTAGATGCGAAATAGAAATTCTATTAGCTCGAAATTGCGAGATACCAACCGAAGTTAAAACAATTCGCTCTCTTGATAAAAAGGAGTGTTTTGAACTAAAGGTCTTTGATGGCCAACACCTTTTAGTTTCTCATTACAGTTTGCACTACTCCCCGACAGGGCAATACCGCCGCACGCTTATTGATTTCGTCTACTCAAGCAATTGCGTAGAAGATGTCATGAACAAGGCTGTGTTTCACTATGGGTGTGTTATTGCCGGCCGATATCACCAGCGTCTAGCTGATGAAGTTAAAAAGCAGGCATAGCACAATGGGGCAGATATTGAGAAACAAAACTGAAACAGTTCGAAAGGCAAGTCTTTCGAAAAACTATATGAGCAATCATTGATTGCTAATCCCTCTTAGGGCTCTCTAAAACACATGAGCCCTAGGCATCGTGTGTTTTGTAGATTCTTAAGAATCTCACACTCGATGCGGAGAGTGTGCTTCCTTGCCTCCAGGTTAAACCTGAGTGGCGACACTAATTCTGTCGGCCCGCAGCGACACACTCTCTAGGTAAATTACAATGTTAAATCACAAAACAACTCCAACCCAAACAATTGAAACTCACAACAGTGTTCAAGCTGCAGCTACTAAGGCGGTGGCGAAGGCTTTGCGTGAGCAAGGCATCACTTCCAAACTAGCAAAGCAAGCGGTTGTTGAGACTCGTGAGTTAAACAAACTGGATTCGACCCTAGGTAACTTCTTTGTGGAGTTTTACCTTGTTGGAAAGAAACAGGTTTTTGTTTTTGGCGAAGTTGCAGGTGGCGATCGTTTTTATAGCAGTTTAACTGTTAAAGAAATGTCATCACTGGAAGCTGCCACTCAATTCGCAAAATTACGTCTTGATGCATTTGAATATCAATTGGAGCTTAGCTCTAAGGCGGTTCAATATGCGTGATTCAAGTGTAAAGCAAGGATTTAGCGCGTATGCGCGTTCTTTGACAAAGCGATTAGGACTTCAATTGTATTGGGGTGCAAGCTCTTACACCGATGGAACTAAAATTGTAATAAGAAGGCCTCCGTCAAACTTGACAGGTGCCGATTACGATATTGGTTTAGGAACCGTTCTTCATGAGAGCGGGCATATCCTTTTTTCTGATTTCAAGTTATTCAAAGAAGTTTTGGATCTTTTAACAAGAAAAAAACTTCACACACTCCCTTGGTTTGACGGTTCGAAAGAGCAGTCATTCCGTTTCAGTAGTTACAAAGCAGTCTATAAAGATCTGTGGAATGCTATTGAAGACCATTATATGGAAATGAGGGTTGAAGGAACTTGGCGCGGTGCGAAGCTTATTTTTAGGCGATCCACCGAAGGTGTATTAACGAATGGAGCTCCAAGGTCAGAAGAGAATGTAGCGAACTACATTCCAGCATTGGCCTATTTTCTTATTGCAGAAATGAGGGGTTATTCTGTTTCAGAATTCCTACAGCATGCTGAAAATTCCCTTGGCCAAGCTTTGGGAAGCAAAGGAGCTACGGTAATTGACGAAGTTAAGGAAATGATTCGCCTCGGCTTTCCGATTATCAAAGATACTTTGGGCTGCTTTCAACTCGCTGCTGCAATATTGCTAAAGTTCGATGAACTTCTGCACTCTGATGATGATAAAGACTCCGACGACTCCGACGACTCCGACGACTCCGACGACTCCGACGACTCCGACGATTCTGAAGGTTCCGACGATTCTGAAGGTTCCGACGATTCTGAAGGTTCTGACGATTCTGAAGGTTCTGACGATTCTGAAGGTTCTGATGATTCTGAAGGTTCTGATGAACTATCTTCTTCCGGTAAAAAAGACACAGCCAAGCCACTCGAGCTTTTAACAGGGCAACCTGATGAAGGTGAGGTGGTAGACAAGTTAGCATACATTGATGACTTATCTAAGGCTGTAGAGAAAGGTGAGAGTACTTCTTATGAAGAATCAGACCTTTTGCCTTTTACTGATCCCGAGCAAAGCGAAGCTACAAAGGAATGGTTTAACGATCCCGATCCTTTTGCTCCTGTACATGAAACAGGCGTTAATATCGCGTCGCAAGACAAGGATGCATACGATCAAATTATTTCTGGGCTTTCGCCAAGTGCGAAGCAGTTTCAGAAACAATTCTTAGAACTACTAAGGGCCAGTTCACGGTCTAAGTCGTATGCAGCCAATAGCGGGAAGTTAAAGACATCGAAGTTAGCGCGTGTACCTACAGGCGAAACTAAGGTGTTTACTAAGAAGACAACCATAACTAAACCCAAATCTGCTGTAAGCATCCAGATTGACCTTAGTGGGTCCATGGGCCGCGGTCCTGGAACAACTTTGGGCAGTGCGCTAGAAGTAGTAGCATGCATGGAGAGGGCTTTATCTAAAGCTCACATCAAAAGTTCAATTTTTGCTTTTGGTGATAACGACCTCCACGCTGCTACTCGGGTTAAGAGCTTTTTTGAGCCTAGCTCGATTGCTCGGCGCCGAATTGGTGGTCTCTCCAGCCATGCTGGTGGAATGACTCCAATGCACTCTGTGTTGCATATAGCAGGTGAGGAACTCGCCAATTTAAATGAAACCAAGACCATGATAATGATAACTGATGGCATGCCCAAAAACCCTGAGGCTTGCCTGAAAGTTATTAAGGAGAACGAACGCAAAGGTATCAAACTTTTTGTGTTTGCTATTGATTCCTGCGATTTATCTTGGTTAAACGATTCAGCAGCCAATGTGATCAAACTTAACAGATCCGATGATCTTGGAAAGTTTATCTTGGAGGCAGCTGGTAACTTTTAAATCCTTAATCTAGGGCTCTTTAATACACATTGAGCCCTAGGGCGCAGTGTGTATTGCAGATTCCTTGAATCTCACATACTGCGCGGAGTGTGTGCGTCCCGGCAGCCAAGCTGAGCTTGAGTTGCCTTCGAATTTTTGTCGACCCGCGACGACACATTCATAGGAATTAAGAAATGAAACAGTTTCATTATGAAGTAGAGGCAAAGCTATCCCACATTGACTTTATTGTTGAGCTGCACATGCTGCTCCACAAGAAAGTTAAATTGTTGCAAGTGTCTGAGGAAAATGTTCAAAGGCTTTATAAGACCGTAAACAACTTAACTACGGTTAAGCAATTTATGGTCGATCGAGCAGATGCATTAGAAACTTTCACCGCAGCAACCAACGAAAAAATGAAGTCTGGTGACTTACTCGCCAAGACTGCATTCAACTTAATTCGTAAAGAAGTGGTTGTGGCTAATGACAATGTTAAAGATGTTATGCGTGCTTCTCTTGAGGAGTATTCAGACACCTACATTGAAATAATGGAAAATGATGGCGAGCAGCTTTTGGAGTTTCTACCAAAGCCTGCAACCCTCATTGGAATGCTTGAAGTTACTTATCATTATTCATTGAAGGCTGTACCGGAATCGGTAGAGCTGAATCTTGATATGTTTACAAAGGCTTCCTAATCCTTCTAGGGCTCTTTAATACACATTGAGCCCTAGGCGCAGTGTGTATTGCAGATTCTTTGAATCTCACACTCTGCGCGAGGGGTGTGTGTCCTTGCAGCCAGGCTAACCTGAGTTGCTTTCGAATTTTTGTCGAATCGCGGCGACATTCCTAAAGGAAATATCATGTCTACTTCACAGGCTACCGTATTAAAAACAACTGAAGATCTAAAGCATTTCGAACGTCACATGGCTGATAGCTACCGCTGGTCCGGTAAAGTTAAGATGCACAAGGTTAACCTTGGCAAACTGCTTTCACTAGACAATCAAGGCGACTGGCTCTGGCCGGATGTTCTTGTTCCTGCTACAGCTGATCACATTCCTTCGGATTTAATTCCTAAGGTCAACAAATACTATGTATTTGATGACATGAAGATGAGAAGAATTGTGGCAGGCATAATGTTGAGAAAGCCGATCATGTTGATTGGACCTCAAGGTTGTGGAAAGTCGACGTTGTTTGAGCAGTTCTACGCTCGAATGAGAATGCCAGCTGTTCGTGTTCAATGCACAAGCAGTATGGATACAGACTACCTATTCGGGTGGTCAACTCTCTCAGAGCAAAATGGCGCTTCTATTTCGAATTTCAAGCATGGAATTGTCAGTGGTACTCGCAAGTACCATGTTAACGTCATGCTAGATGAGGTAACTCATCTTTCTGAAATGGTAAGTCCTGACCTGAATACATTTCTAGAGATGAAGAGTGATCTTCGTGTTTCTAGTGATGGCTTCGAGCTCGAAGGGCACCATAAATCTCAGGTTGTGGAGGCAACTCCTTTCCAAGATGTGTGGATGTCATCAAATACAGGTGGTAGGGAAGAGTCTGATTCTGGTTTTACCGGGAATAGCTCTTTAAATACTGCGACTATGGACCGCTGTCTTATGGTCGACACAGACTACTTAACGCCTGAGCTTGAAAAAAAGGTCTTCGAAAAGATCCAAAACGGAAAAGACTGGATAGATCCTACCGTACAGTTCATGAACTTGGTTCGTGAATCTTATAAGGCTGGAGATATCACTAAATCACTTTCGACTCGATCAGGGTTGGATTTCTTGGAGTACCTAGGTTTTGTGAAAAACATAGGTGTAGCTCTAGGGGATACAATTTTAGCGAAGTACGAGCGCAGTGAGCGTCAAACCGTTCTAGATTTCTTCGAAACTGCTTTCGGTATTGAACCAGAGATCTCAGATCTGTTAATTCAAGAGTTCTAATTTGCGCCTTCGGGCGCCTTACCCCGAATGGGATGGATCAAACTCCTTCCATTCGGCGGGGGTTTTGTCGATTGCATTCCCCTGACTAGGAGCTCCATATGAGCTATCACAATCCATTTAAAAGCGAAGAGAGCAAAATTAATTACTTGTTAGCATCCTTGGTATGTATCGGTTTCATCGTTGCATATCAGGTCAGCGTTCAAGTTACTTTAAATGCTTTAATTCAATTTTAAACCCCTTAGAGGATTCACATCATCATCCTCTAAGGTGAGGTGTTGAGTCTTTAAACCGGCACCTCATCGTGGAGAGGTGCTTACTCGCTGCCAGGTTGACCTGAGTAGCTAACCTGCTGGACCACGCCAGCCAAGGAAAATTTATGAGCACTTCAAATCAAACTAAAAAACTATCTCAAGTTCGTGATGTAGTAGAGGTAAACGAAGTTCCCATTTTCAATGTGGAAATTCGTGTGCTTACTAATAAGCGAACAATTGATGCAAATAAGCTGGGTATAAGTTCAGACGCGCTTAGTTCGCTTCCAGAGCATATACAAACGAAACTGGCCCAAACACTTGTGCCAGATCGAGCTACTCGCCCATTGCTATCAATTCGTAAAGCCGTTCAGGATTTTATGAAGCGATCGATGGTTGAGCAGAAACCCTTTGGCTATGTATGTGGCCATGAGGTTGCTGAGAAGAACGAAGAATTCTTGCTCAAAAAGCAGGATGAATTCTATGCATCAATTATGGATGAGAATGATTACAACGAAGCATCTAAAAAGATCATCAACGATTTGCGCAATGACCCAATGTTGAAAGGACTTCACTGGCATGATCGATTTATCGAACTGTCTGAGATGCGCCAACCAACTTGGGAAACCTACATCGAAAGTTGTGAGTTTATTCCTAAAGCGCACTTTATTGGCGCTGCAGGAACTGCGTCTACGCTGAAGCTAAGAACAGCATCTGAAACATTTTCAGAAATATGTTCAGGCACAAAAGCGGCGTTAGTTGATGAGATTAGTAATGTTGCAAGGGATATCCTGACCAATATTGCTAAGCAAAAACAGGATCATTTGATTCAGGAAAAAACCTGGAAGCGTATGTTTGAGCTTGCAGATAAACTTTCGAGTTTGTCATTCGTAAGCCCGAATATCGTAGCGGTAGAGACTGAGCTTCGTGAGATGCTTTTAAGCTTCTTACCGAATGCAGGTTCAATTACCGGTCAAGCAAAGTCTAACTTTGTAACAATCCTGTCAACGCTCGTTGACCCATTTGCTCTCGCTGACAAGATTGACAACCAGCAACCTCTATTTAAAGAGGTGACCCTTCGTGGTGTGGTTGAAAACCTTGATATTGAGCAACAAATCGAATCTAGTTCTGATTTAGATATCGAATCTGATATTGCAGTTGAAACTGAAACTGAAGCTGAAGCTGAAGCTGAAGTTGAAGTTGAAGCTGAAGTTGAAGAAGAAGCCATGACATTAGTTGCGGCGGAAGAAGATATCTTTGAAGAAGAGATTACGCTGTTGCCTGTTATTGAAGCCGTTGAGGTTTTGGTTTCAGAAGATGAGTTTAATCAACTAGACCCAAATACTGAGTTTGAAACAAGTGCTGATGAGTTCATTAATGAATTCACCGACATGGATCAAACCCAGGTTGTAGATATAAATGACAGCGATGACATTTTGTCAGCGCTTGGCTTTTAACCCCTAAAGGGCTCTTTAATACACATTGAGCCCTAGGGTGCAGTGTGTATTGCAGATTCCTTGAATCTCACACACTGCGCGGAGTGTGTGCGTCCATGCAGCCAGGCTAGCCTGAGTTGCAATCGAATTTATGTCGACCGCGGCGGCATCACTTAGGTTAATATCTATGAAAAACTTAAATAAAGTTGCAGCACTAAAGCTTGATCACTTGCTTGATGCGTTTTCAAAAAGATACGAATCACTTTTAGGGTTTGTTCGAAAAGAAATGCAAGGGCAGGTTGTTGTTACTCACTCTTTGACCAACTCGAAAGGGAAGGTTGTGCAAGCGAAATTTCCCCCAGTTCGTTCGACTCTCAAAGGGTCAACTATTGGATTCGACAAGAAGGCTTCTCATGAGATTGCCAAAGTTGTCGGATTTGCGGAAAAGCTGAAGGAGAGTGGGGCGGATCACGCCTACACCGATAGGGTTATTTGGCTCTTGAAGGAATCTTCTTACTATCAGAAAGATCTTTCGTCGCTTAAATCTGTAGCACAGATGATAATGACGAATTTGAAGATTGATTTTAAGGATGGGCAGATCAATAACATTGCTCCAGAGGAAGGGACCAAGCAGTATATGGAGGGCACCGCCCTTGATCAGTTTCTGCTTGGACTAGAGCGTCTTCTGGGATTTAGTCGAGTTAAGTCTGCAAATGACAAAGGTGTTTTCACTTATGACCTAGAGCAAGTTAGCGTTGAACAAGACGCTGCTCCTGTTGTAAGACCTGTCCTCTACTATAGTGGTCAGGAAAAGCCTTTTTCAGCAAAAAACAAAAAGATGCGTTGGGGTAACATCCCTCGCGCAAACAGAGATTACTATCGTTCAATTGCTATCAGCAATTTCAGGAATGCAGTGTCAGAAATCTTTAAGTCAGGTGAACTTGATCGTTACTACGTCAATGTCATCGATATGGTTTCAAGACGCCTTCGATTGTTAAAAGAGGATGAATCGCCCTTAGCATTGTCTGAGGCGGTCAAAAGCTATTATCAATCGTGGTTCCTTAGATCCGGTAGTAAGGTCAAAACTTCTGGCCAATCTCTTGATCAGGCTGACTTACATCGCGCTGGGCAAACGGAATTATTTAATCCCGATTATCTAATGCATGATGATGAGACAGGTCTTGATTACGCAAACGGACTAGATTCGAATCAGTCGTGTGAAACCCTAGATGATGATGATGAGGAAGAGTTGCTGAGCCCCGAAGAGGAGGAAGCAGCTTTAAATCGTTTAACTGACTCAGGTTTTGACATTATTGATGTCTAGTTCCTAGATAATTATTTTCCCATTCCCTCTACGGGGTTTTCCAAAGCCCTGTAGCGCAGCAGGGCTTTATTCTTCTGATCAAATTGAATTTGAATCAGCAATTTTGCACTGTTGCGCCAGTGTCGGAGTAAAAAAATGATTAATCTAAACAATACTATCAAGCGAATTCGAAAGCTCATCTTGTCAAATCCTAAGCGCGGCATTCATCTGAAAACAATTTTCAGAGCCAAGCAGAATGACGTTGATAGCGATGATGTGGTTCGAATCAATGGCTGGCACCTCAAATCGTTAATTCGCCACCAAGTGGTTGAAGTAACGAATCTTGACAATATGCAATCTTTCAAAGCAAAGATTGCAGGTGCTGGACGTGATTATAAGCTTCGTTCCAAAGACGTGATTATTCTTACTTACAATCAACGAGCCAAGCTCGGATTGAAGTCAGATGATCGCATGGGCAATTTAGTGATAAATGATGCACTAAGTGATGAAGAGTTGAGAATCAAGGAGTTGCGTTATACGCAAATCGCAATGGTTGTCGCTGTTCTAGGTCTACTTTGGTCTGTTACTGCTTAATTCGCATGGCGGATACCCTGCAGAAATGCATGTATCCGCCTAGGCAGATATATGTCATTCCTGTTTGGGTCTGCCTAATCAGAATTTAGATTCGCC
>Ga0182083_1051951_pt1 | contig 9075 bp, 5 predicted proteins | sample 071ome_10_FD_127751 | JGI IMG/M metagenome (GOLD analysis project Ga0182083, IMG submission 127751) | Metatranscriptome of coastal salt marsh microbial communities from the Groves Creek Marsh, Georgia, USA - 071413AT metaT (Metagenome... | ecosystem: Environmental > Aquatic > Marine > Intertidal...
GATTGGCGCTGGCATATGTACGATACCGTTAAAGGTTCCGATTACATCGGTGACCAGGACGCTATCGAATACATGTGTTCTGTTGGTCCTCAGGCTGTTTTCGAATTGGAACACATGGGGCTGCCTTTCTCTCGTACGGAAGAAGGTCGTATCTATCAGCGTCCTTTCGGTGGTCAGTCTAAAGGCCCTGATAATCCAACTCAGGCTGCCCGTACCTGTGCTGCTGCTGACCGCACAGGTCACGCTCTGCTGCACGCCCTGTACCAGGGTAACCTGAAAGGCGGTACTACTTTCCTGAACGAATGGTATGCCGTAGATCTGGTGAAAAACGCTAAAGGTCAGGTTGCTGGTGTAATCGCTATTGATATCGAATCTGGCGAAACTGTATACATCAAAGCTAAGGCAACTGTTCTGGCAACCGGTGGTGCTGGTCGTATTTACCAGTCTACTACTAACGCTCTGATTAACACTGGTGACGGTGTTGGTATGGCGCTGCGTGCCGGTGTTCCTATGCAGGACATGGAAATGTGGCAGTTCCACCCGACCGGTATTGCTGGCGCGGGTGTACTGGTAACTGAAGGTTGTCGTGGTGAAGGTGGTTACCTGATCAATAAAGACGGCGAGCGCTTCATGGAGCGTTATGCTCCAAACGCTAAAGACCTGGCTGGTCGTGACGTTGTTGCCCGTTCTATGGTTCTGGAAATTCTGGAAGGTCGTGGTTGTGGTGAAGATGGCGATCACGTATTCCTGAAGCTGGATCACCTGGGTGAAGAAACCCTGAACGCCAAGCTGCCGGGTATTCTTGAGCTGTCCCGTACCTTCGCACAGGCTGACCCTGTTAAGGTGCCGATTCCGGTAGTTCCAACCTGTCACTATATGATGGGTGGTGTACCAACGAACATCGGTGGTCAGGCTCTGACTCAGGACGAAAATGGCAACGATGTTGTTATTGAAGGTCTGTACGCGGCTGGTGAAATCGCTTGTGTATCTGTACACGGTGCTAACCGTCTGGGTGGTAACTCTCTGCTTGACCTGGTGGTATTCGGTCGTGCGGTTGGTCTGCAGGTTGAGAAGAGCTTCGCAGAAGGCTTCGATTTCGTAGACCCAACTGACGAAGATGTAGAACGTGCTATGGCTCGTCTGGATCGTCTGAATAATGCTTCTACCGGTGAGAAAGTAGCAGAAGTTCGTGCTGATCTGCAGAAAACTATGCAGTTGTACTTCGGTGTATTCCGTGAAGGCGACAGCATGGAGAAAGGTCTGGAGATGCTGAAGGAAATCGGTGCTCGCGTTAAGAACACGGTTCTGGATGATAAGAGTGGCCCGTTCAACACAGCTCGTATCGAAGCGCTGGAACTGGATAACCTGTTCGAGACCGCTTACGCAACGGCTGTTGCTGCAATTACCCGTAAAGAATCCCGTGGTGCTCATGCTCGTAACGATTATACCGAGCGTGATGATGAGAATTGGCTGTGCCACTCTCTGTACTTCCCTGAAACCCAGACAATCGGCAAGCGTGCTGTCAACTTCGCTCCTAAGACAGTTGAAGCATTCCCACCGAAAGTCCGTACTTATTAATAGGGAGTTCTACCGTGTTAGTTAGTATTTATCGCTACAATCCTGAAAAAGATGAAGCGCCATATATGCAGGATTACGACATTACCATTCCGGGTAATAAAGACGTAATGATTCTGGATGTACTGGCTCTGGTTAAAGAGCAGGACCCTACTGTTGCCTATCGTCGTTCTTGTCGTGAAGGTGTGTGTGGTTCTGACGGTATGAGCATCAATGGCAAAAACGGCCTGGCGTGTATCACTCCGATCTCTGAAGCCACTAAAGGCAAAATGGATAAGCTGGTGCTGCGTCCTCTGCCTGGTCTGCCGGTTATCCGCGACCTGGTAATCGACATGAGCATGTTCTATCAGCAGTTTGAGAAGGTTCAGCCATTCTTGCAGAATGACAAGCCAGCTCCTGCGATTGAGCGCCTGCAGTCTCCGGAAGAGCGTGCGAAGTTGGACGGCCTGTACGAGTGTATTCTGTGTGCATGTTGTTCTACTGCGTGTCCGTCCTTCTGGTGGAACCCAGACAAGTTCATCGGTCCTTCTGGTCTGTTGCAGGCTTACCGCTTCCTGGCGGACAGCCGTGACACTAAAACCGAGGAGCGATTGGCAGGTTTGAGTGATCCATTCAGCGTATTCCGTTGCCGTGGAATCATGAATTGTGTCAATGTATGCCCGAAAGGTCTGAACCCGACCCGGGCTATTGGTCACATCCGTAATATGCTGCTAACCCAGCAGCTGTAACGGCTTAGCCACAGACCGACCATGTGGTATTAGACGTAAGTTGGGCTGGACACACAGCCTGCTTACGTTAACATTTTTTCAAAAATAGCGCCCACAAAGCGCTATTTTTAACTAAGATTGATTTTAGTTGAGGGAACGGGGAATCCCCGGTTCGACTCAGAGGCATTCGATCTATCCGGTCGGCCCCTCCATTAGCATGTTTTATGCGCAATGTCGGTGCGTGCACTCTGTAGCAGAACCCCCTCGGTATAAATAGAAACAGGGTGGTCGTACAACATGCACGAGCAGACAATGGAGCAACTGTGGAACACCTCGCAGCTGGCGGGTGGTAACGTTGCTTACGTGGAAGAGCTCTTCGAAGCCTATCTTCGTGATCCGAACGAAGTGCCGGAAGAATGGAGAAGCTATTTTGATCAACTTCCGCGCGTCGACGAGAACACTTCCGTCGATACTCCTCATAAGCCCATTCGGGAACAATTTCTTTTAATCTCCAAAAATCAGAATCGAGCTCGTCCTACTTCTCAGGCGGCTGTCAGCTCTGATTTTGAACGCAAGCAAGTTCAGGTGCTGCAATTAATTAACGCCTATCGTGGCCGTGGACACCAGCATGCTAAGCTGGATCCGCTGGGCTGATGGAGCGGGAAGTTGTGCCTGATCTGGATCTGTCTTTCCATGGGTTGTCCCGGGCAGATATGGATACCACGTTCCAGACCGGGTCGTTATTTATAGGTCAGGAAGAAGCGAGCCTGCAAGAGATTGTTGATGCATTGGAAACGACCTATTGCGGTACGGTTGGTTCTGAATATATGCACATCGTGAACACGGCAGAGCAGCGTTGGTTCCAGCAACGTTTGGAAAGTGTGCGTGCTCATCCTAAGTTTGGCGATGAAGTGAAGTTACATTTGCTAGAGCGTTTAACTGCAGGTGAGGGTCTGGAGAAATATCTGGGGTCACGTTACCCAGGTGTTAAACGTTTTGGTCTGGAAGGTGGTGAAAGTTTAATTCCTTTAATGGATGAGCTGATCCAGCGTTCCGGTACTTACGGTGCCAAAGAAATTGTTATCGGCATGGCGCACCGTGGCCGTTTAAATACCCTGATTAATACGCTGGGTAAAAAGACCTCTGACCTGTTTGATGAGTTTGATGGTAAGGCTCAGTTTGAGTCTCACGGAGATGTGAAATACCACCAGGGCTTCTCGTCCAATGTGATGACTTCAGGTGGCGAAGTTCACCTGGCACTGGCGTTTAACCCATCTCACCTGGAAATTGTTTCCCCGGTAGTTGAAGGTTCGGTACGTGCTCGCCAGGATCGTCGTGAAGATGAAACCGGGGAGAAGGTTGTTCCTGTTCTGATCCATGGTGACTCTGCTTTTGCTGGCCAGGGTGTGGTGATGGAAACTTTCCAGCTGTCCCAGACCCGTGCGTATAAAACCGGCGGCACCATCCATATTGTGATCAATAACCAGGTTGGTTTTACCACTTCCCGTCGTGATGATAACCGTTCGACCGAATACTGTACGGACGTAGCCAAGATCGTTGAAGCGCCAATTCTGCACGTAAATGGTGATGATCCTGAAGCGGTATTATTCGTGACTCAGTTGGCGGTTGATTATCGTAACGAATTCAAGAAAGACATTGTGATCGACCTGGTGTGTTACCGCCGTCGTGGTCACAACGAAGCGGATGAACCATCTGGTACTCAGCCGCTGATGTACAGCCAGATTAAGAAGCAGAAAACCACTCGTGATCTGTATGCAACCAGGCTGATCGGTGAAGGTGTGCTGGATCAGGCACAGTCGAAAGATCTGGAAGAAGAATATCGTAATGCACTGGATAATGGTCTTCATGTTGCCAAGAGCCTGGTGAAAGAACCAAACGAAGAGTTATTCGTCGATTGGTCTCCATATCTGGGTCATGAGTGGACCGCAAAAGCGGATACCTCTTTCGACTTGAAGCGCTTGCAGGAGCTGGCGACTAAGCAGCTGGAAGTGCCGGATGGTTTTTCTGTGCAGCGTCAGGTCAGCAAGATTCTGGAAGATCGCCGCAAGATGGCCGCTGGTGCGTTGCCAATCAACTGGGGCTTCGCCGAAACCATGGCCTATGCGACCTTGCTGGATGAAGGCCATCAGGTACGGATTACTGGTCAGGATGTGGGTCGTGGAACGTTCTCTCACCGCCATGCGGTATTGCACAACCAGAAAGACGGTGAAGCATTTATCCCGCTGCGTAATCTGAAAGATGACCAACCAGCGTTTGATCTGTATGACTCGACGTTATCAGAAGAAGCGGTTCTAGCGTTTGAATATGGTTACTCAACGACCACACCAGGTGCTCTGGTGATCTGGGAAGCACAGTTTGGTGACTTCGCTAACGGCGCCCAGGTGGTATTCGACCAGTTTATTTCTTCTGGTGAGCACAAGTGGAGTCGTTTGTGTGGCCTGACCATGTTGTTGCCACATGGTTACGAAGGTCAGGGGCCTGAGCACTCCTCAGCTCGTCTGGAACGTTACCTGCAATTGTGTGCCGAGCACAATGTTCAGATTTGTGTACCTTCGACTCCGGCGCAGGTTTACCACATGTTGCGTCGCCAGGTTATCCGTCCATTGCGTAAGCCATTGGTCGTAATGTCGCCTAAGAGCTTATTACGCCATAAGCTGGCTATCAGTACTCTGGAAGAGCTGGCGGAAGGTCACTTCCAGACCGTTCTGGATGAGATTGATGCGTTGGATGTAGACAAGGTGCGTCGTGTGGTGATGTGTTCCGGTAAGGTTTATTACGACCTGTTGGAACGTCGTCGTGCCGAAGGCATCGAAGATGTTGCTATCGTTCGTATTGAACAGCTGTATCCGTTCCCGGCGGACGACCTAGGTGAGGTTCTGCAGAAGTTCACCAATATGGAAGAAGTTTACTGGGTACAGGAAGAGCCGATGAATATGGGCGCTTGGTACAGCAGTCAGCACCATATGCGTCGTGCGATTGCCGCAATCAACAACACATTACATCTTGAATATGCAGGTCGTGATGCATCCGCTTCACCAGCTGCAGGTTATATGGCGCTCCACCTGGAGCAACAAGAACAATTAATCCGTGATGCCCTGGGGCTTCAAGGCTAATAGCAGGAACACTAAGGAAAATATCAATGAGCATCGAAATTAAGGCACCCACTTTTCCTGAATCTGTTGCCGATGGCACAGTAGCAACCTGGCACAAGCAGCCGGGTGAAGCCATCGAACGTGATGAGCTGATTGTGGATATTGAGACCGATAAGGTGGTTCTCGAAGTTGTCGCACCTGCTAATGGATCTTTGAAGAATATTCTGAAAGAAGAAGGTGACGTCGTACTGAGTGATGAAGTACTGGCGGTATTTGTAGAAGGTGATGTTGCGGCAGCACCTGCAGCAGAAGCAGCCCCTGCTGCTGAAGAAAGTGCATCAGAAGGTAATGATGATGCTGTTGCTGGTCCGGCTGCGCGTAAGCTGGCTGATGAAAAAGGTATTAACCTGGCCGATGTTAAAGGCACAGGCAAAGGCGGACGCGTTACCAAAGAAGACGTGCAGAATCACCTGAAATCTGCACCGGCTGCCGCTCCTGCTACACCAGCTCCTGCTGCGCCAAAAGCTGCGGCACCTGCACCTGCGCTGAACTTGCCTGCTGGCGATCGTGTTGAGAAACGTGTGCCTATGACTCGTCTGCGTGCCACTATTGCGCGTCGCCTGGTTGAAGCACAACAAAACGCCGCCATGTTAACGACTTATAACGAAGTGAACATGAAGCCGGTTATGGAGCTGCGTGCTAAGTACAAAGATCGTTTTGAAAAAGCTCATGGCGTTAAGCTTGGCTTTATGTCGTTCTTTACCAAGGCGGCTACTGAAGCATTGAAACGTTTCCCGGCAGTTAATGCGTCAATTGATGGTAATGATATGGTTTACCATGGTTATCAGGATATTGGCGTAGCGGTTTCTTCGGATCGTGGCTTGGTAGTACCTGTACTACGTGATACAGACGGTATGGGCTTAGCAGAAATTGAAAGTACTATTGCGGATTTCGGTCAACGTGCCCGTGACGGTAAGCTTGGCATCGAAGAAATGCAGGGTGGTACCTTTACCATCTCTAACGGCGGTATTTTTGGCTCTCTGATGTCTACACCGATTCTGAATCCTCCGCAGACTGCCATTATGGGCATGCATAAGATCCAGGAGCGTCCGATGGCTGTGAATGGTGAAGTTGTGATTCTGCCAATGATGTACCTGGCGCTGTCATACGATCACCGTATGATTGATGGTAAAGAGGCTGTACAGTTCCTGGTAACTATTAAGGAGCTGCTGGAAGATCCGGCTCGCCTGTTGTTAGACATTTAATCGGATAGTTTTAAGGAAATTTTCGAATGAGCAAAAAGTTTGACGTTGTCGTTATCGGTGGTGGTCCTGCCGGTTATGTGGCCGCTATCCGCTGTGCCCAGTTGGGTCTGAGTACTGCTTGTATTGACAAGTGGATTAACAAAGAAGGCAAGGCCGTGTTTGGCGGTACTTGTCTGAACGTGGGTTGTATCCCGTCCAAAGCGTTACTGGATACTTCCCATAAATACGAAGAGGCAAAAGAAAAATTCTCTATTCACGGTATCAGTACCGGTGATGTGAATATCAATATTGCTGATATGTTGCAGCGCAAGGATCAGATCGTAAAAAATCTGACCATGGGTGTTGCTACCTTGTTTAAAGCCAATGGCGTCACGCCGCTGGAAGGTACCGGTAAATTGTTGGCTGGTAAAAAGGTCGAATTTACTAACCATGCCGGTGTCGCAGAAACTATTGATGCGGAAAACGTCATTATTGCGACCGGCTCTGTGCCGGTAGACATTCCACCTGCACCTAAAACGGACGACATTATTGTCGACTCCACCGGTGCACTGGAATTCACCGAGGTACCTAAGCGTTTAGGTGTGATTGGTGCGGGTGTTATCGGTCTGGAGCTGGGCAGTGTTTGGGGCCGTTTGGGCGCAGACGTGGTTGTTCTGGAAGCTCAGGACAGCTTCCTGCACCTGGTTGATCAGACGATTGCGAAAGAAGCGAAGAAGCTATTCACCAAGCAAGGTATGGATATTCGTGTTGGCGCGCGGGTAACCGGTTCAGAAGTTAAGGGTGACGAAGTCACCGTGACCTATCAGGACAGTGAAGGTGAAAAGTCTGAAACCTTCGACAAGCTGATTGTTGCGGTTGGTCGTCGTCCATACACCGAAGGCCTGTTTGCGGGTGACAGTGGTGTAAATCTGGACGAGCGTGGTTTCGTTTTTGTTAACGAATTCTGTGCTACAGATGCTCCTGGAGTATACGCAATTGGTGACGTGGTTCGTGGCCCTATGCTGGCGCACAAAGCATCTGAAGAAGGTGTGATGGTTGCTGAGCGTATCGCCGGTCATAAAGCACAAATGAATTACGATGTAATTCCTTCAGTGATTTATACTCACCCGGAAATTGCCTGGGTAGGTAAGACTGAAGACGAATTGAAAGCTGATGGCGAATCCTACAATGTAGGCATGTTCCCATTCGCTGCAAACGGTCGTGCGATGGCGGCTGCTGATACGGACGGTTTTGTAAAAATCGTTGCTGATGCAGAAACCGATCGCATTCTGGGTGCAAGTGTTATCGGCCCTAATGCCGGTGATCTGGTACAGCAGATTGTTGTGGCGATGGAATTCGGGTCTACCGCGGAAGATGTTGGCATGATGGTGTTTGCGCACCCAAGCATCTCTGAGGCGGTGCATGAAGCTGCTTTGGCAGTGAATAATGCAGCGATTCACAAAGCGAATCGCAGACCTAAGAAAAAATAATGCACTGGCCCGGAATACCGGGCCTTGCTTTATGGCTGAATGATGCTGAGCTTAAGCAGGCATTACCGACACAATCGGGTATTCAGTTAACAGTAGCTGCCGGGAAAATCCCCGGCATATATAAAAACAGGACGAAAGCGATGAACCTTCACGAATATCAGGGTAAACAGCTTTTTGCGCAGTACGGTTTGCCAGTGTCAAAAGGCGTGGCAGCTAAGACTGCGGAAGAAGCTGCAGCAGCAGCTGACGAAATTGGCGGTGACAAGTGGGTTGTTAAAGCTCAGGTGCACGCTGGTGGCCGCGGTAAAGCGGGTGGCGTAAAGCTGGTTTCTTCTAAAGAAGAGATTAAAGAATTTGCAGAAAACTGGTTAGGCAAGAACCTGGTTACTTACCAGACAGATGAAAACGGTCAGCCTGTTAGCCGTATTCTGGTAGAAAGCCTGACTGATATCGCTGACGAGCTGTATCTGGGTGCGGTTGTCGACCGTGCTACCCGTCGCGTTGTCTTTATGGCATCGACTGAAGGCGGTGTGGAAATTGAAAAAGTGGCGGAAGAAACGCCGGAAAAAATCCTGAAAGCTGAAATTGATCCGTTAACCGGTGCTCAGCCTTATCAGGGGCGTGAACTGGCATTCAAACTGGGCCTGAAAGGTGACCAGATTAAGCAGTTCACCAAGATCTTTATGGGTCTGGCTCAGTTGTTTCAGGACAAAGACCTGGCGCTGATCGAAATTAATCCGCTGGTAATCAAAGAAGACGGTGATCTGCACTGTCTGGATGCCAAACTGGGTGTTGACGGTAACTCTCTGTACCGTCAGAAAGAAGTTGCAGCGATGAACGATCCTTCTCAGGAAGATGCGCGTGAAGCTGAAGCTGCAGAATGGGACCTGAACTATGTAGCGCTGGATGGCAACATCGGCTGTATGGTTAACGGTGCTGGCCTGGC
>Ga0182083_1228432_pt1 | contig 9066 bp, 10 predicted proteins | sample 071ome_10_FD_127751 | JGI IMG/M metagenome (GOLD analysis project Ga0182083, IMG submission 127751) | Metatranscriptome of coastal salt marsh microbial communities from the Groves Creek Marsh, Georgia, USA - 071413AT metaT (Metagenome... | ecosystem: Environmental > Aquatic > Marine > Intertidal...
CGATAATGACGCTAGGTCTCGTTCAGATGGTTTTCGGTATTACACACACCATGCTGATACTGCTGGCTGCGCCTTCCAATTTGAGAGGGAGGATCATGGGATTCCAGGTGCTGATGATGGGATTGTTCCCGGTTGGCAGCCTAGCGCTCGGTATCACCGGAGACGCAATCGGGCTCTCGTCCGCCGTGAGAGTGTTTTCGATTACTGGGTTCATCCTTTTGTCGATAGTATGGATTTTCTATCCGAAACTCCGGCGACCAATCGTTTAACTCCACTTCATACTCATGAATCCGTTGCACCCTCCACGCATCTGAAATCCTGAGTACACACTGACACGAACCGGAGTCGACGAACAATGCCGCTGTACATGGACCACCACTACATAGAAGGCGTTCTATGGGATGACATCAAATTCGCACTCGAAAAAAGACCTGGAGCTGCAGGGTGATTTCGATGCAACGATGCTCACACACTGGTTCGATGAAGGGCGTAGGGCAATAACAAAACCGACCCACACACCTGCCGAATAGATCTCTATTTTTCGTTGTCGTGGGCTGCGCGCGGGTGTACAGTTCGTCGCTGTTAAATTCTGGTAAACACAGCCAATAGAAGTGGAACTCCATTGAAAGCAGCACAACTCGTCGCACCTGCAACTTTTGAGATGGTCGACATTGAGGAGCCAACCCCGGTTGATGGGCAGGCGAAAATCCGAATCGAAGCCGTTTCGGTTTGTGGATCAGACATTCATGGAACGTTCCACGGCGCAATTCCTGAAGAAAACTACCCGCTGACTCCTGGGCTAGGTTGCCACGAAATTGCTGGCACTGTCATCGAATCGAAAACCGACGACATCAAAGAAGGTCAGCGCGCTGTCATTCTCCCTACTCGAGGTCTCGGCGGTTTGATGGAGTACATTGTTCAGACGCCGGATCGAATTCTTCCAGTCCCGGACTGGGGACCAATCGACGAGTGGGTAATGTGCCAGCACACCGGAACTGTTCTCTACTCGGTCAAGCAAATGGGTAACGTTGCCGGCAAGCGCGTCGCTGTGCTTGGGCAAGGAGGAATCGGTCTTTCGTTCTCGATGCTCACCGAAAAGATGGGAGCAATGCAGGTCATCGGAATTGACCCGGTAGAAGCTCGACTGAAGAAGGCTCTCGAAATCGGTGCCACTAACACGGTTAACCCGGACAAGGACGACATGTACGAGGCAATCGACGAACTCACCGGCGGTGAGGGAATAGACATCGTTGTCGACGCAACAGGTGATCCTGAAGGATTCGGTCAGAGCCTCAAGATCGTAAAGCGATGGGGAATGTTCATTAGCTTCAGCCTCACAGGTCAGGGTGGAAAGATCTCCTCATTCCCTCACCAGGAGTTCATGTTCAAAGCGGCGAAAATTATTCCAACGCAGGTCGCCGCAACTTCTCAACCGACCCAAGACATTCGAGAAATGATTGCTCTGAAAGAGCGTGGTTGGGCAGACCCTGGTGTGCTCAAGTCGCATAACCTCGATTTCGATGACGTTCAGAAGGCATACGACATGTACTCCGACCAGTCCGATGGAGTAATCAAGGTTGCAATGAACGTAAACAGTGGCGGTAAATAACCTCTCCGCATCCCGGATATACACTTCGAAGCCCCGGTCATACGCCGGGGCGTTTACTTTTGAGCGACCAACACACCAGAGCTACGTGTAACAGTGAAATGACCATTGTCCTGGATGTGTTGCCGTACTTCTTCTGCTACCGATTTCATGTTCAGCTCAGCATTCATAGATTCCATGTGGTTGATGAGAATTTCGGCATCAGTCGCCAACACCGGTGAACTGTCCACAATGGTTCGAACCATCGAGAACTTTTCCTCAAGAGGAGTGACTCTGTTTTCCAGTGTGAACGCGGAATGTGCCAAACCCACGTGCGCTACCCGTTTCGAACTGACTGCGTGGCGTTCCTGAAGTTCGAGTAATTCCGAAATATGCCCTTCAGAGTTGGTAGCCGACAAGAGTGAACTGCCCCCGAAACTTGTACGACTCGCCATGTTATTACGGAACCAAAACTAACTGAACGTACTCGTCGGGTCGCATCAAACGTTTCATCGATGACTGCATTTCGTCAAATCCAATGAAGCTCTGATCAGTCACCATCGTTTTTTCTGAGAGCTGACCTCGCTGCATGAGATTCAGCACGGTTTGCCAGTCGATTGGTTCCGAGCCGTAGGACGCTTTCATTTCGACCTCGCGCCCGATCCACTCAACGGTCAACAGGTCGACGTCTTCCCATGCCATTGAAACCACCAACACCTGTCCACCTTTTCGAACCATCTCAAGTCCCTGCTGAAGTGTTAGTTTCGCAGCGGCCGCATCGAATGCAACTGGAACGCCAGATCCTCCTGACCGTTCGAGTACGTCTGCAACTACATCAACATCCATCGGATTCATGACTGTCGACGCACCGAGTGCTTTTGCAGATGCCGCACGCGCTTCTGCTGGTTCAGAAACTATCACTTCGGACGCACCACCAGCATTCAACACTTGCATCACAAGCAATCCGATCGGCCCCGCTCCCATAACAACAGTCTGATCACCAATCTTGAACTTGGAAGTCCTAACGGCGTGAACGGCAATGGATGCGGGCTCAGCGAGCACGGCAAGCTCGTCACTCACTTCCTCAGGAATTCTTAGAGGCAGCCATTCAGGCAGCACTGCGTACTCTGCGAATCCACCAACCATCGTGGTTTCGATTCCAACGGTACGGGCGCTATATCGTTCGGTCCGAGTGATCGGTACAGGTGCATCCGCTGGACGAACTCCGCCTCCGCTGACCACTCGATCGCCCTCTTTTAATTGGCTGACATCTCGACCAGTCTGAACTACTTCACCGATGTACTCGTGCCCAAGAATCGAACCCGAATTCGCCATACCGTACTGAAAACGATGAACGTCCGATCCGCAAAGACCCGAGTACTTGATTCTCACCAGGACTTCATTCGGTCCTGGCTCAGGTATTGGAACGTCCTCAATTTCGATCTGTTGGGTTCCGCGAATTACGGCAGCTTTCATTTAGTGCACCAGTTATTAAGGGTTGCGAACGACGGTTCATTTTCGAGAACCGCCACTCGATTTCGTATGTAACAATCCAGCCGCCGGATTATGCAGCGGGTATGAACGGCGGTCAAAGTATTAGAAACATGAGGTGAATCATCTCCAGGCTCGAAAACAAAGTTGCGATAGTCACAGGGGCAGGAACACGCTCGGAAGATGTTGAAGGGGTTGGTGCTTCAACTGCCAAAGTATTTGCACGTAACGGTGCGAAAGTGGTGATCGTCGACATGGATGAACAAGCGGCCAACCGAACACTTGCGTCAATTCAAGACGAAGGTGGCCAAGCCGAGAAATTCATTGGAGACGTATCTAACGAAGACGATTGCAAGGGCATAGTTGATGCAGCAGTGGTCAACTTCGGAACCGTCGATGTACTAATGAACAGTGTCGGCATTGGTGGACCCGGAGTCACGACCGAAGTCACTGAAGAATCCTGGTACAGGGTCCTGGATGTCGATCTGAAAAGTACGGTCTTCATCTCGAAGTACGCGATCCCCGTGATGGAAAAGAACGGTGGTGGTTCGATTATCAACGTTTCATCGGTGGACGGTATGCGTGCTGCGATGACCAGGAATATTCCCTATGCCGCTGCGAAAGGTGGGATGATCACCGTGACCAAGGCAATGGCAGTACACCATGGACGCCAGAATATCCGGGTCAACTGCATCGCTCCGGGAATGCTCTACACAGCAATGACGGCAGCGATGGATGACCGTCGGCGGCAGGTCAGACGAGACATCGCACCCCTCGGAACAGAGGGAAAAGCTGAAGACATCGCAATGGCTGCGTTATTCCTGGCGAGTGACGAGTCGCGGTGGATCACTGGAGTGCTGCTACCTGTTGATGCGGGGCTTATGGCGGCAGGTCCGCAGAGCCTACTCAACAACGTTCTTGAGGACTGGGAGTACGTGTAGTGAGTTCACGTAACCGTGCAACTGGCCGGTCGAACTCAATCTCAAATATCCGGTTTCGGGACACAGTGTCCAAGCCGTTCGACTGACCACCGTTTCTTTGTAATATCCCGCAACCAACTCAAGATCTGAAACGAGAGAACTGAACGATGTCATACACATTCCAACCGAACGAAATGTACCGAATGCCCACTCACTTTGGTCCTGCAACCGGTCCTCGACGCGGACCAGACGGTAGGAAATTCCTCTGTGAAGACAATCCAAAATCTACCTCGCTTCGGGTCTCGTTTTTGTCCAATTCCTCACAGCTGGAAAAGCTCCTTCCACCAGGATTCGAACTTTACGGCGACCCAGTGGTGACCGTGAACGCGTCGTACATAAAAGAAATCGAGTGGCTGGCAGGTCGTGGTTACAACGTGCTGGGTGTAACCGTCCCCTCCCGGTTTAAGGGACAAGTCGATGACGTAGTTGGTCCGTTTCTGTTCGTTTTATGGGAGAACCTTGCTGACCCGATCATTACCGGCCGCGAGGAGCTAGGATTCTCGAAGATCTACTGCGAGCTTCCCGATATACGAGTGGCTCAAGGTTCGGCTGCGTCACAGGCATCCTGGCTTGGATTTACATTCCTCGACATGGAAGTGAAAGATCTCAAGCCTAGAACTGAAGCAGCACCCGCAGGTCGTGACGACGGCCAACTGCACTACAAGTACATGCCTCGGACCAGTGAGTGGGGAACCGCCGATGTGCGGTACCCGGTGATTACACCTGCCGAAGGATCAAACGCGAAAGTAACTGAAGATCTCGTAGGGCACGGCACATTAAACTGGCATGAAGCGCGCTGGGAAGATCTTCCAACGTTCTATCAGGCAGTAAACGCCTTCGCTGAACTGGAAGTCAAAGAGTACGTGTCGGCGGGGCTAACTCGTTCTGTCGGTGGGAAGGACCTGAGCGATCAACGGATCTTGAAGTAGTTCGCTGTCTAACCCATATGTGAACCGCCGGCGACGTTTATCGCTAGGCCGGTTAGATAGTCGGACTGTGACGAAGCCAGGAACGCAGCGACATCTGCTACGTCCTGTGGCTGAGCTATCCGTCCAAGCGGATTGTTCTCGTTGACTCGCTCAACCATTATGTCACGCCATTCTTCAGTTGACGTTTCGGCATCGGGTTTCAGAGCAGAAGCCATTCCGTATACGCGTTCAGTCTCGACGAGGCTCGGACAAATGGCGTTTACATTTATTTTGTGAGCAGCAAGTTCCTGGGCGAGAGACTGCGTGAAGCCGATTACTCCAAATTTCGAAGAGCAGTAGGCAGCAAAACGAGCAGAGCCGACTTTTCCAGATACCGACGACATGTTGATGATTTTTCCGCCCCCGCCTCGTTGGATCATGTGCCGTGAAACTGCCTGGGACATCAGGAACGTCCCTTTCAAGTTCACACCAATCACTAGGTCCCATACGTCTTCTTCAAGCTCAACAACAGGGACTCGATCAGGACCCGCAGGCGCGCCTGCGTTGTTCACAAGAATGTCGATCTTTCCGAACTCTTTAAGTGCACCTTCGATCATCGATGCAACATCATCTGAATCACTTACGCTTCCCGTTAGCGCGATTGCTTTTCCCCCTGAGTCGTTGATTTCTTGAGCAACCACATCGAGACCACCCCACTCTGGTGTTGCGTTTTTTTGTCAGGTCAGCGACAACAAGAGTTGCTCCCTCGGCGGCTAAACGATTCGCAATACAACGACCAATACCGCTTTTTCCACCGGCACCAGTTACAAGGGCGATTTTTCCATCAAGGTCGTACATGAATTCCTCTGATGCTTTTACAGGATAGGAAGTTTGAGATCTTCCTCAACTATCTGCTGCCATTTGAGCATAATGACTGCTCAATTCCCATTCAAATTCTTTCTGCGACAGTACTTTACTCTCATAAAGTGATCCGGTTTCAAATCACCGGATCACTTTTTCCTGTATGGCAAATAACCCCAAATAACATGTGAATGTTTGGTTCGGTTGGGACGGAAAATAGTCAAAATCGCACTACGCCAACATTGCTAAATCATGCAACGCAGGTGGTAAATTCCCGTCATTCAAATTTCGACGAGGCAATGGAGTTACTCGAATGCTTACAGCCGGAGCTGGACGCGCCGACATCACACCACCAATAGGGATTGCTCACGCCGGTTGGGGAGCTGCGACTCACCAGCGTGCAGAAGGCGTAGATATGCCGTTCTATTCGACAGCGTTGTATGTGACCAACAGTGAGTTAGAGCTGGCAATCGTCGATCTTGATGTTGGAGTTCTCACGAATTCCGATGATGCAGCAATTCGAGCTGAAGTTGAACGCACTTCGGGCGTGAAATCCGAAAACCTCAGACTCACTGCAACCCATACTCACTCAGGTCCTGTCAACCGTGGTTCCTGGCTAGATGAAGGAATGGAACTAGTTGGTCCTTACTGGGACTCGCTCCCAGGTCGCGTCGCAGAGTCAGTTAATGCTGCTAAGTGGTCAGCGAAGCCTGCGCACGTTGGTGTCGGGAGTGGATCGTGCTCGATCAATGTGAACCGACGCCCTGCCCTTGATGACGGCACCTTGTTCACCGGAAGAAACTGGGACGGATTCGTTGATCGAGAAGTTGGAATCGTTGCAATCAACGACCACGACGGCAATGCGATCGCGACACTTCTTAACTACACGTGCCACCCGACAATCCTGGGTCCAGCAAACAAACTTTTATCACCGGACTACCCCGGCTATGCACGCAGAGTGGTGGAGCAATATGCCGGTGGACTATGCCTTTTCTTGCAGGGGGCGGCCGGAAACTGTGGTCCAACCCATGGATTTATCGGCGAGCGCGAGGTAGCGGAATGGCTCGGGACTCGACTGGGGTTAGAAGCTGCAAAAGTTCGACTTGAAACTGACCCTATCCCAAGGAAAGAACGGCTGGTAGAAGTAGTGCCATCAGGTGCTGATCTCGGAATGTATGAGGATGATGCAGCTGGCGAACCCGACGACACTTTGCGAGTGGTCAATACAACGGTTGAACTACCGGTCGGACAATTCCCTGAAGTTGCCGAGGCGCAGGCGGAGTTCGACCGAATCGTCGGGATTTTGAAGGAGACCCGCGAAAAGGGATCCCAAGCCGAAATCAAGGAAGCCGTGAAGAACGCCAAACGCCAAGGATTTGTTTTAAGCAATGCAATGCGGACTGAAAACGGTCCAATGTCTATGCCTATCCAGGCAATGAGAATCGGCCCAGCAGCTCTAGTCGGAATCCCGGTCGAAGCGTTCTCAGAAATTGGAAACGCAGTGAAAAAAGCGTCCCCAGCCAGACAAACCCTGTTCAGCGGATACTCGAATGGCTATCTCGGGTACATGCCAATGGCGGACAACTTTGAAGAAGGTGGCTACGAGGTAACGACTACGCCAATGGCTGCCGGAGCTGCCGAGGAAACAATAGCCGCTTGCAACGACGCAATCTCAGTGCTCTGGCGGTAGTTGACCGGCTTATTCGCTCTTTCATCTTTTATTTAGTCGACTCCGAGTATCTTTCGAGAGTTTCCTAATCGAGCACTCAACTCAAGTGCCTAGTTCACAACAAAAGAATTCCCTTCTGGAAAATCCGCAGTTCATGCGCCTCTGGGCAGTCGGTTGGATGACTGGCACGATGATGTGGCTAGAGTTGCTGGTGGTCGCGCTTGTTGCGCTTGAACTAACCGGATCACCATTCCTAGTTTCGGTGATGTTCTTCCTGCGGTTTGTTCCGATGCTTTTCGGATTCGGAATTGGAGTGCTTGCGGAACGATTCAATCGCAAGTACTTGATGATCTTAGGACTCGCTGTTCAGGCAGGAACGTCACTTTGGCTCGGATTGCTAATCACAAATGATTCTCTACAGTACTGGCAGCTCGCGCTCGGTAATTTTGTAATCGGTGCGGTCATGGCAAGCGAGTTCCCGATACGTAGAACAATGATCGGTGAAGTAGTTCCAAAAACGACTGTAGGCAGGGCTATCTCTCTAGAGCAATCGACCAACTCTTTATTCCGAATTCCTGGTCCATTTATTGGTGGAGTCTTCCTAGCAACGATCGGTGCTCAAGGTGGATTTTTCCTCGGTGTTGCGCTTTATTCGGTCGGACTCTTGATCGCACTTTCGCTGAAGTATGAACGTCCGGCTTCGTCGAACGAAATAGTTGGCCCAGTTACTCAAGTCATCGAAGGAGTTCGCTACATAAGCAAGAGTCAGCTGATGGTTGGAACGCTTGCTGTAACGCTGATCCTAAATATGTTCGGGTTCTCATATTTGAGCCAGCAACCTGTCGTAGTGAAACAGGTGCTAGAAGTCGGTGAAGTTCTCATTGGGGTGCTGCAGTCAGTCGAAGGTGCAGGAGCTTTTGTTGGGGCATCACTTATCGCGATGTATGCCCAACCGCGCCAGTACCCACATATATTCATGTGGGGTTCGAGTTTGTACCTGGTCGCAATATTGCTATTCTCACAGTCCGAGGTCTACTGGCTAACGTTGATCATTATGTTCATCGGTGGAATTGGAATGTCGGGTTTTGCAACCATGCAGTCGGCAATCATGATTTACACGTCATCTCCTGAAATGCGAGGGAGAGCACTAGGTTCAATCGCGGTATTCATCGGTCTGGGACCGTTTGGACAACTTGGTATTGGAGCGCTGGCTAGCGTGCTGGATCCAGCCACAGCGGTTCTGATCGTTTCTGGTATCGGAATCGCGCTCATGGCAGTCGCATTCATTCTTATTCCAGCAATGAGAACTTCCCGCAGTATGAAAGACACAACTGCTTAAACAAAAATCTCCTGCAAACAACGTTCACAGGAGATCCTAGTCCGATAACTCAGTTGATGTAGATAACTGGTCGCTTGCCGAGTATGCGGATACATAGTCCTAACTCGAAAGCTGCCTCTTCGGCCACCAGCTAAGATTTCCTAGTAAGGCCGTCATACTCGGGACCAGTAGCGCTCGCACTACAAACGTGTCGATTAAAACTCCAAGCATTACTGCGAATCCGAGTTGGAATA
>Ga0182083_1563241_pt1 | contig 8909 bp, 9 predicted proteins | sample 071ome_10_FD_127751 | JGI IMG/M metagenome (GOLD analysis project Ga0182083, IMG submission 127751) | Metatranscriptome of coastal salt marsh microbial communities from the Groves Creek Marsh, Georgia, USA - 071413AT metaT (Metagenome... | ecosystem: Environmental > Aquatic > Marine > Intertidal...
AAACCTTGCAAATGGGCAGTCTGGTTTCTATAGTGTCTAATTGTGGAGAATAGTGGGTAATTGTGGGATGTAAGCCAGTGTTAGTGCTTACCCACACAAACAAAGGACGAACGCATGTTTCGGGGGCTCAACACGATCAATCTGGACGCCAAAGGGCGCCTGGCGATCCCGGCTAAGTATCGGGAACGTCTGGCGGAGCTTTGTGCTGGCCGTTTGGTGGTGACGATTGATACCGAAGAAAAGTCCTTGCTGATTTACCCGCTGAACGAATGGGAAACCATCGAGAAGCAGATTACGGCACTGCCGTCGTTTGATAAGCGCGCGCGTCGTATTCAGCGTTTGATTCTGGGTCACGCGTCTGATGTTGAACTGGATGGCAGCGGTCGCATTTTGTTGCCAGCGTTGTTGCGCGATTACGCCCTGTTAGAAAAAGAGACCGTATTGATTGGTCAGGGCAAAAAATTGGAGCTCTGGAGTAAAGACGTCTGGGAAGGTACCCGCGACGAATATCTGGAGCAGGTTAACGACGATGAGCAGTTGTCAGAACAAATTATGAGTATTTCGCTGTGAGCCAGGACGCATCCCTTCCGCCATCACACATTACGGTGCTGTTGAATGAGACCGTTGACGGTTGTGTGACGGACCCGGACGGCATTTATGTCGATGGCACCTTTGGTCGTGGTGGTCATAGCCGCTTATTGCTGAGCAAGTTGTCTGAACGTGGGCGCTTGATTGGTATCGATAAAGACCCTCTGGCCATTGCCAGTGGCGAAGCACTGGCTGCTGAAGATCCGCGTTTTTCCATCGTGCAGGCCAGCTTTGCCGATATGAAAACCGCATTGGCGCAGCAGGGCATTCAACAAGTGACAGGCATTTTGCTGGATCTGGGCGTGTCATCGCCACAGCTCGATGATGCCGAACGAGGGTTTAGTTTTCTGAAAGACGGCCCGCTGGATATGCGTATGAATCCAGACGCGGGCATGAGCGCTGCGGAGTGGGTGGCGACGACGGATGAGGCGGAAATTGTTCGCGTCTTAAAAGAATACGGCGAGGAGCGTTTTGCCAAGCGCATGGCACGCGCTTTATTAAAAGCACGTGCCGAGACACCGATTACCCGAACGTCGCAGTTGGCAGAAATCATTAAAGAAGCCAATCCAGCGTGGGAAAAACATAAACATCCAGCGACTCGCGCGTTTCAGGCGATCCGGATTGCTGTGAATAACGAACTGGGCGATCTGGAAACGACGCTGGCCGATTCAGTGGATCTCTTAATGCCGGCTGGTCGTCTGGCGGTGATCAGCTTCCACTCGTTGGAAGACCGAATGGTGAAGCGTTTTATACGCGCTCAGGAAAAAGGCCGAGATCTGCCGCCGGGCATTCCCGTGACCGACGATCAGCTGGGACGCACGATGAAAAAAATTGGCAAAGCGATCATGCCAACCAAAGAAGAAATAGAACAGAACAGCCGCTCTCGCAGTGCGGTCTTAAGAATCGCTGAGCGCTTGTCGTGAGCGTTGCGCAGGGCTTGCTGTGGGGAGCGGTCATTCTCTCGGCATTGATACAGATTAATGTCGTTACCTGGCATCGCGATCTGTTGCAGGCCTGGCAAAAAGCCGATAGTCAGCGTCAGTCACTGACTCAGGAACACAGCCGATTGCTGCTTGAACGTAGCACTCTGATGGCGCATGGACGCATAGATGCACAGGCACGTAAGCGCCTGCAAATGAAAGAACCAGAACACACACGGGTATTCCGCTGATGTCGACACCAACCGAACAGCCACAGATGGGCATGCAGCGCTGGCGCTTTGCGTTAGTGCTTGCTGGCTTTTTGTTGCTCGGTGGTGTGGTCATGGTACGTCTGGTGATGTTGCACACGGTTGATCAGCCCTTCCTGTTTGAGCAGGGTGAAAAGCGCACGGTGCGCAGTGAAACTCAGCCAGCCACGAGAGGGGTGATTACCGACCGTTTTGGTGAGCCATTGGCGGTCAGTACCCCGGTGTCTACTCTGTGGGTGAATCCACAGCAAGTCGATGCAGCGCAATTAGTATCGATCGGCAATGCACTGAATATTAACGGCCAGCGCCTGAAAAACCGCGTAGAAAAAGCTGCCCGTCAGGGGAAATCGTTTTACTACATTAAACGTCAGGTTGAGCCCGAGCTGGCGGAGCGTATTTTACAGAAACGCATCGCGGGCCTATACGCCGATGACGATTTCCGTCGTTATTACCCTGCTGCCGAAGTGACTGCTCATACGCTGGGGCTAGTGAATATTGATGGCCACGGTCAGGAAGGTCTGGAGCTGGCGTTTGATGATTATTTAAATGGTGAGCCGGGCGCACGCAAAGTCGTTAAAGACTTAATGGGTAACGTCATTAAGCAGCTCGGCGTTACGGCCGTTCCTGAGGCGGGTGAAAATCTTGCTTTAACCTTAGATCTGCGTTTGCAGTATCTGGCTTACCGCGAATTAAAAGCGGTCGTGTCATCGCACAAAGCACGTGCGGGCAGTGCGGTCATTCTTGATGCGCACAGCGGTGAAATTCTGGCATTAGTTGGCCAGCCATCATACAACCCGAATAATCGCTCAAAATTAAATCCCCAAAACATGCGTAACCGTGCTATTGCGGATGTGATTGAGCCCGGTTCAACCTTAAAACCTTTCACTGTAGCGGCCGCATTAGAAAGTGGTCGTTATGCGCCGTCGACCGTTGTGAATACTGCGCCGGGGTATCTGCGAATTAAACACAAAACGATTCGGGATCACCGGAATTATGGTGAGCTGGATCTGACGGGAATTATTACTAAATCCAGTAACGTCGGCGTGACTCGATTGGCGCATAATTTAGGCGCAGAAAATCTCTGGTCGTTCTTGTCGAAAGCCGGATTTGGCCGGCCCGGAACCCTGGGTTTTCCAGGCGAAGCAGTTGGTCAGATGCCGTACCCCGAACAATTGGATGATCTGCGTCTTGCGACCGTATCGTTTGGATACGGTCTTTCTGTTTCTCCGCTGCAGTTAGCAGAAACCTACACCAGTCTGGTGGACGGTTGTCGCCAACCGGTTTCCTTATTGATGACTCAGGTTGCACAGCAACCCTGCGAACCTGTGATGTCAGAGCGTACTGCACGTCAGGTGCTCGACATGTTGGAAACCGTGGTCGGACCGACGGGCACCGGCAAACGTGCGGCCGTTGATGGCTACCGGGTTGGCGGTAAAACCGGTACGGCGCACAAAGTGGGTCGCGCTGGTTACGAAGATTCTGAGTATACAGCGGTATTTGCTGGTATTGCGCCGATTTCTGATCCGGATTTGATTCTGGTGGTCGTCGTTGATGAGCCTCAAGGGCAGGAGTACTACGGCGGTGAAGTGGCTGCACCTGTTTTCTCGCGCATTATGGAGCAGGCATTGCGATTGCGTCAGGTGGTGCCGGATGCGCCGGGTAAGGATCAGCAATTACAGGTTGCAGGAGGTGCTCGATGAGACTTTCTGCGGTGGTCGGACAGGATATGACGATTCCTCCAGAATGGGATCGTGATATTCAGCACATTCGTATCGACAGTCGTGATGTTGCGACTGGCGACCTCTTTATCGCCCGTAAAGGCTCGGCGGGGCACGGCTCAGATTACATCAGTAAAGCCATTGATCAGGGCGCGGTAGCTGTTCTTGAAGAAGGCGGCGATGTTTTCCGTTGTGAATTTCCACAGGGAAGCGCGCCAGTGCCTGTGTTTGGTATTGAGTCTCTGGGGCAGCATTTGTCGGGTTGGCTGGCGACACGCTACCACCGGGTCAGAGACAGTCAGCTATTTGCCGTTACCGGGACCAATGGTAAATCCTCTGTCACGCAGTTTATTGCGCAATTGGCAGCACGCTGCGAAGCGTCTTGTGGTGTGGTGGGTACTTTGGGTAATGGTGTTTGGCCAGCGCTTGAAGCGACCCGTAATACCACGCCGGATATCACAGTAACTTACCGGTTATTAGATAAATTCATTGATGCCGGTGCGGCCATGGCGGCACTGGAAGTTTCCTCTCATGGCCTGGATCAGGGGCGAGTAGATGGACTGCATTTTGACACCGCGGTACTCACCAATCTGACCCAGGATCATCTGGATTATCACGGTGATATGGATAGCTATTACGCCGCGAAGGCCCGGCTATTTACCGAAGGTCGGGCACAGGCGGCGTTGATTAACATCGACGATGAATACGGCCGTCGTTTAGTGAACGAAGCTGGACTGCCAGAAACCGTACTGACCTTCGGTGTTTCTGATGATGCTGATATTTGTGTACAGGATGCTGCGCTCAATTCGGTTGGTCAGCGTGCCTGGCTAACGACGCCTTGGGGTGAAGGTGAGCTGATTATCCCAATGCTGGCGCCATTTAATCTGGTGAATATGGCCGCGGCCATCGGTGTTTTGGCGCAGCAAGGATTTAACCTTAACGATCTGTTGGCTCATGCTCAGCATGTTATGCCGGTGGCGGGTCGCATGGCGTTATACACCCGTGAAAATAGCGCCAAAGCGGTGATTGATTTTGCGCACACACCGGATGCCCTTGGTAATGTCGTGGCGGCATTACGTACAGAAGATACTCCGCTGACGTGTGTGTTTGGTTGTGGTGGTGAGCGGGATCGCGCTAAGCGCCCATTGATGGCAGAAGCCGCAGCGCAGGCAGATCAGGTATGGGTGACAGACGACAATCCGCGCAGCGAATCGCCAGAGCAAATTACTAATGATATTCGTCAGTTTGCGGGTGCCGTCGACTTTCATTTCGAGCGCGACCGTCAGGCAGCGATTACGGCCGCCATTAATGCAACGCCTGCCAATGGCATTGTACTGGTCGCAGGCAAAGGCCACGAAAATACGCAGGAGATTGCAGGCGTGAAACATTCATACAGCGACGAAGCGGTGTTGTTGTCGCTGGGGTATCAGGCCGCAGGAGGTCAGCATGATTAAATCTCTGACCCTCAACGAATTATTAACGGTCGTGGCTGGGCGCTCGGACGCCAGTCAGCTGTCTCAGGACATTACTCGCGTATCAACGGATACCCGCACTCTGGGTCTGGGAAGTCTGTATGTACCGTTAAAAGGCGAGCGTTTTGACGGTCATGCGTTTGCCCAACAGGCAAAGGCCGCCGGTGCGGTGGCCATGCTAGCCGAACAGCCGCTCACCCCCGAGTTATTAGCGACTAGCGAATTTCCCGTGATTTACGTCGACAGCACGCTACGTGCGTTGGCGGACCTGGCGGCATGGCATCGTGATCAGTTTGATGGCGCTGTGGTAGCGGTAACGGGCAGTGCGGGTAAAACGACGGTGAAAAACCTGATGGGATCCGTGCTATCGCAGGCATTTAATACCCTGATCACTCAGGGTAACCTGAATAATCACATTGGTGCGCCGCTGACGTTATTGTCTCTCGAACCTGAGCATCAGGCCGCCATGATTGAACTCGGTGCCAGTGGTCTGGGTGAGATTGAATACACGGCGCGTCTGGCACGGCCTCAGGTCGGTATTTTGACCAACGTAGTTCCAGCACACCTTGAAGGCTTTGGTTCGGTCGACAATATTGCGCGTACCAAAGGCGAAATTATTGATTGCACCGACCTCAACGGCACGGTGATTCTCAATGTTGACGATGTGTATTTCCCGCAGTGGCAAGCACGGGCAGGTCAGCGTCGTATCACCACTTTCGGTTTTTCAGAAGCAGCTGATGTGCGTGCGATTAACATCGAAGAGACTGTCGCCGGTTGTCGTTTTACCTGTGTTTCCCCGGATTTCACCGCTGATATCTCTCTGACATTACCGGGGCGTCACAACGTCCGTAATGCGCTGGCAGTGATTGCCGCTGCTCAAGCCTTAAATCTAACTCAATCAGCAATCGTGACTGGCCTTGAATCTGCTCGTCCGGTAGCTGGACGTTTACAGGCCTGTGCCGGTCGTCGCGGTGAAACCTTATTAAACGATGCCTACAACGCTAATCCAGAATCGTTTAAAGCGGCCATTGATGTTCTGACGTTAGCCGCCGGACGCAAAGTTCTGGTTATGGGGGACATGGGCGAACTCGGTGATACCGCCAGTGCTATGCATGCTGAGGTTGGTCAGTACGCGGCAAATAAACACATCGATGCGCTGTACGCGACGGGCGAATTAAGTCGCGCCGCCATTGACGCATTCGGAGAGGGTGCCCAGTGGTTTGAAAACCGCCAAGCACTGATTGAATTTTTACTGCAACACACCCTGGCTGGCGACACCCTGCTTGTGAAAGGGTCGCGCAGTGCGGGCATGGATCAGGTGATCCACGCACTGGAACAAGAAGAAGAGGAAAACTGATATGTTACTTTGGCTGGGTGAATGGCTCTCTCAATACCACTCGGGTTTCGGTGTGGTGAGTTACCTGACGTTGCGTGCGATTTTGTCCGTGGGTACGGCTCTGGTGGTGTCTCTTTTATTGGGGCCAGTGGTCATCCGTAAATTACGTGAATATCAGATTGGTCAGGCCATTCGCGAAGTTGGCCCTAAGTCACACTTAAGCAAAGCCGGTACGCCCACGATGGGCGGTGCGCTGATTTTATTGTCTATTGCCGTCAGCACTCTGCTCTGGGGCGATCTTGAAAACCGTTATGTCTGGCTGGTACTGCTGGTCACGTTGGCCTTCGGTGCGATTGGCTGGGTCGATGATTACCGAAAAGTGGTTGAGAAAAACTCTCGCGGCTTGCCAGCACGCTGGAAATATTTCTGGCAATCGGTGTTGGCTCTGGTGGCTGGCGCTTACTTGTTTTACACCGCGCAGGCGCCTCAAGAAACACAACTGGTCGTTCCTTTCCTGAAAGACGTGATGCCACAGCTTGGCGCGCTCTTTATCGTATTAACCTATTTTGTGATTGTCGGCTCCAGTAATGCCGTGAACCTGACGGACGGTCTGGATGGTCTGGCGATTATGCCAACCGTCATGGTTGCGGCGGCTCTGGGCATTTGTGCTTATCTGGCCGGTAACGTGAATTTTGCTAATTATCTGCATATTCCTTACGTCGCTGGTGCTGGTGAACTGGGCGTATTCTGTGCAGCTATGGTTGGCGCAGGGATTGGCTTTTTGTGGTTTAACACGTACCCAGCGCAAGTTTTTATGGGCGATGTAGGCTCGCTCGCATTGGGCGCGGCACTGGGCATTGTTGCCGTGGTCGTTCGTCAGGAAATCGTTCTCTTTATCATGGGTGGTATTTTTGTCGCCGAAACCGTTTCTGTGATTCTTCAGGTAGCCTCTTTCAAACTGACAGGTCGTCGAATTTTCCGCATGGCGCCGCTGCACCATCACTTTGAATTAAAAGGATGGCCAGAGCCGCGCGTCATTGTTCGCTTCTGGATCATCACCATCATTCTGGTGCTGGTCGGTCTGGCCACACTGAAGATTCGATAAGGCAGAGATCATGACCGCAAACGCGCCTTCACAACCACGTTATCTCATCATCGGGCTGGGCCTGACGGGATTGTCGTGCGCGCGTTTCTGCCAGCAGCGGGGTCTTGATTTCACCTTATGTGATACCCGCAGTGAACTGCCGGGCATGGCATCGATTCTGGCCGAATTCGAAGGCCATGACGTTATTCTCGGGTTACCTGATGACACCGTACTGGAAGCACATACTGAGCTTCTCGTCAGTCCGGGGATTGATACGAATACGCCGTATTTTCACCACGCCCGAGAATTAGGGTGTGTCGTTTCTGGCGATATTCAGTTGTTCCATGAACATTGTGACCGCCCTGTGATCGCCATTACCGGCTCGAATGGCAAAAGCACGGTCACGACTCTGGTGGCTGAATTGCTTAAGGCGGCCGGTTTAAAAGCGCATGCGTGCGGCAATATTGGGGTTCCTGCGCTGGACCTGCTCACCGCGAGCACACCCGCCGATATTTATGTTCTTGAACTGTCCAGCTTCCAGTTAGAAACGACGCGTGATTTATCCGCGACGGTTGCCAGCATTCTGAATATTTCTCCAGACCACATGGACCGCTATCAGAAAATGCCAGCGTACGAACGTGCTAAGCAGCGCATTTTCCAGGGAGCGAAGGCCGTGGTCGTGAATGCCGACGATGATCATACGCTACCGGTATTCGATCAGGCAGCCAAAGCCTTATCCTTTAGTGTTACTCGCATGGATACCGACTATTACGTTCAGCAGGATGAACAGGGTAGTTGGTTAATGCGCGGCCAGCAGCGCTTGCTCAATACCCGCGAATTGAAAATTCAGGGACTGCATAACGTCGCTAATGTACTGGCGGCGTTGGCCATGGTGGAAGCCGCTGGCGTTGATATTGAGAAGACACTGACGGCGTTGACGTCATTTACGGGTTTACCACACCGCTGCCAGTGGATTGCTGATGTTAACGGTGTGGCCTATTTCAATGATTCTAAGGGCACCAATGTGGGCTCAACCGTCGCTGCTATCCATGGCTTAAGTGCCACTGGTCAGGGCAAGCTGTGGCTGCTTGCCGGTGGTGAGGGAAAAGGGCAAGCCTTTGCAGAATTAGCGGATGCGTGTGACGGCACGTTAGCTGGCGCGTATCTGTTTGGTGCCGACCGTGACGTGATCGCCAGTGATCTGTCGAAAGTGGTGCCTTGTCAGCAAACCGCTACGTTGGATGAAGCGCTTGCGCAAGTCGCTCAGGTTGCTCAACGCGGTGACATGGTGTTGTTTTCTCCGGCGTGTGCGAGCTTCGATCAGTTTAAAAATTACGTGCAGCGTGGTGAATATTTCTGCCAATTAGTGGAGGCATTGTCATGACATTTGATGCCTTACGTTGGCAACACCAGATGACGGTATTTTTCCCATGGCTCGCGCTGTTGGTGCTGGGGTGGTTAATGGTGGCGTCGGCATCGACCGGCATCGCCGAAAGTTACACCGGCAATCCATAGCACTACA
>Ga0182083_1026395_pt1 | contig 8872 bp, 6 predicted proteins | sample 071ome_10_FD_127751 | JGI IMG/M metagenome (GOLD analysis project Ga0182083, IMG submission 127751) | Metatranscriptome of coastal salt marsh microbial communities from the Groves Creek Marsh, Georgia, USA - 071413AT metaT (Metagenome... | ecosystem: Environmental > Aquatic > Marine > Intertidal...
CCCACCGAGCAGGTTGTCGAACTCAAAAACGGGCAGAAACGAACCAGTGAGAGAAAATTCTTCCCCGGTTATGTTCTTGTTCGCATGCGTATGAGCGATGAGGCCTGGCACCTCGTGAAGTCCGTGCCCAAGGTCTCTGGATTTGTTGGCGGCTCGGGGTCCAAGCCGGTTCCTATCAAAGATGAAGAAGCGCAGGCGATTCTTCAGCAGGTGCAGGAGGGTGCGCACAACCCGCGACCGAAGTACACCTTCGCTCCGGGTGAGGTGGTGCGTGTTATCGACGGTCCGTTCAAGGAGTTCAGTGGGACGGTGGAAGATGTGAATTTTGAGAAAAGCAAGCTTAAGGTGTCGGTATCGATCTTTGGTCGGTCGACGCCTGTGGAGCTCAGCTTCAGTCAGGTAGAAAAGGCCTAGGTCCCGCTCGGGATCTGGGCGATGTTGTTTTAACAGGGGAGCCGCGAGGCGTTTGAACCCAACGGAGTAACGATGGCAAAGAAGATAGATGCATATATAAAGCTGCAGGTGCCTGCAGGAGGCGCCAAGCCCAGCCCACCGGTGGGGCCGGCCCTCGGTCAGCATGGCGTAAACATTATGGAGTTCTGCAAGGCGTTCAACGCAGATACTCAGGATCTTGAACCCGGCCTACCGATTCCTGTGGTGATTACGGTTTACTCGGATAAGAGTTTCACCTACATCAAGAAGACGCCCCCCGCGTCCATCCTTTTGAAGAAGGCGGCGGGCCTGGATAAAGGCAGCAGCGAGCCGAATAAGAACAAGGTCGCGAAGCTGGGTCGCAGCGAGCTCGAAGAGATCGCCAAGATCAAGATGCCTGATCTCAGCGCCTATGACATGGATCAGGCGGTCAAGATTATTGCGGGTAGTGCGCGCAGTATGGGCATTGATACGGAGGGCGCGTAATGAGTACTCGAGGCAAACGTTACAAACAGGCGGCTGAAAATACATCTCAGGGCGCGTTTTACGCTATTGACGAAGCCCTGACCTTAGTGAAGAAGACTGCTTCCGCCAAGTTTGATGAGACCGTGGATGTGAGCATCAATCTCGGCGTTAATGCGAAGAAATCAGATCAGAATGTGCGCGGCGCCACTGTGTTGCCGAAAGGTACCGGTAAATCCGTGCGGGTTGCGGTGTTTGCGGATGGTGCAGATGCAGAGGCGGCAAAAGCGGCGGGTGCGGATATCGTGGGTCTTGATGACCTGGCAACCACTGTTCAGGGCGGGGAAATCAACTTCGACGTCTGTATCGCCACTCCTGCGACCATGCGCGTCGTGGGTAAGTTGGGTCAGGTCTTGGGCCCACGCGGCCTGATGCCGAACCCGAAGGTAGGGACGGTCACTCAAGATGTATCGAAAGCAGTAACCAATGCAAAGGCGGGTCAGGTGCAGTTCCGTACCGATAAAGCCGGCATTATTCATTGCCCAATCGGAAAAGCGTCTTTTGAGGCAGAGGCTCTAAAGGAAAACCTCATGGCATTGCTTGATGCTTTGAATAAAGCCAAGCCTTCCGCAGCCAAAGGGCAGTATCTGAAGCGGTTAACGTTGTCCACCACGATGGGTCCGGGGGTCAAAGTCGACCGGGCGTCCGTGGTGAGTTAGGAGATTATCAACTAAGCAATTTTGAGGGGCGGCAGCGTGTGGGAGTCAGAGAAACCCCGTGCTGCTGTTCGTCGAAGACCGCAGGCGCGGATCAAGTCGGTTTGCTTGATTCGCTTAATGGTTGTCTGGCCTGCGCAGGCGGTGACCCCGATCCGGAAATTTAGGGTCAGGACACCAAGGTGTAACCAGTAAGGAGTAGTACGAATGAGCCTTAATATCGAGCAGAAAAAAGCTGTTGTTGGTGAAGTGACACAGGTGTTGTCTGTCGCGCAAGCCGCTGTTCTGGCCGAGTATCGAGGGCTTACCGTTGCGCAAATTACTGAATTGAGAGGTGCTGCTCGAAGCGCCGGCGTGGACGTGCGTGTCGTGAAAAACACACTGGCGAAGCGCTGTGTCGCGGAATCGAGCTTTGAGTGTCTAACGGACCATTTTGTAGGCCCGCTGCTGATGTCCTCGTCGGAGGATCCGGTAGCTGTCGCCAAGGTGGTTGCCAACTTTGCAAAGAACCATGATCAGCTGAAGATCACAGTGGGCGCCATGAACGGCGATCTTCTGGATGAGGCGGCAATTAAGGCTCTTGCAAAACTACCGGGTCGCGACGAACTGCTCGCCACTTTGGTAGGAACCATGGCAGCGCCGATGACCAAGCTGGTCCAGACACTTAACGCAATCCCCTCGCAATTTGTGCGAACGCTGGCAGCGGTTCGGGACAGTCGTCCTGAGGAGCAGGCAGCGTAATTGGCGGTAATGCGCTTGATCGAAGAAATTTCCAATTCAAGGAGAAACAAATGAATCGTGAAGAAGTTTTAAACGCCGTAGCGGAAATGTCCGTGCTGGAGCTATCCGAGCTGATTAAGGATATGGAAGAGAAGTTCGGTGTATCTGCAGCGGCGGCTGTCGCTGTGGCGGCTCCAGCTGCGGGCGGTGCTGGCGGAGATGCCGCTGCCGCTGAAGAGAAGTCTGAGTTTGATGTCATGCTCACTGGGTTCGGTGATAAGAAAGTGGGCGTCATTAAGGCGGTTCGTGGTGTGACTGGTCTTGGCCTAAAAGAGGCAAAAGATCTTGTGGAGTCTGCACCGGCCGCTATTAAAGAAGGCGTTAGCAAAGACGAAGCCGAAGACATCAAGAAGCAGCTTGAAGAAGCGGGCGGTACCGTAGAAGTCAAGTGATGTTGTCGTTTTGGTCTGAGCGCGAGCTGAGACCGAGGCTGACCCGGGATGTATCTGGGTCGACCGTATAAACGGTCGACCCCTACATCTCACAAGCGCGCGATCTAATTTTTATCGCGCGTAATCCCCTAACTGCGCTGAGAGGGCTCCATGGCTTACACCTTTACCGAAAAAAAGCGGATTCGCAAGAGTTTTAGTTCCCGGTCTGGATCAGAAAAGGTCCCAAATCTTTTGGAGATCCAGAAGGCCTCGTACCGGAAACTTCTTCAGGCGAACGTTGAGCCTTTGCAGCGTATCGACGAAGGTCTTCAGGCCGCGTTCAAATCCGTATTTCCCATCGAGAGCTACAACGGGGCTGCGTCCCTCGACTTCGTAAGTTATCGGCTGGAGACGCCCCGTTTCGACGTACGCGAATGCCAGCAGCGCAGCATGGTGTACTCCGCTCCTCTGCATGCCACGCTTCGGCTCATCATTTTCGACAAGGGTGAGTCTGGAGCGGCAAAGGTCCTGCGAGACATAAAAGAGCAGGAAGTCTATATGGGCGAGATGCCCTTGATGACTGAGAACGGGACGTTCGTGATCAACGGAACCGAGCGGGTAATTGTGTCTCAGCTGCACCGGTCGCCGGGTGTTTTCTTTGATCACGATAAGGGCAAGACCCACGCTTCTGGAAAACTGTTATTCAATGCGCGTGTGATCCCGTACCGCGGATCCTGGCTGGATTTTGAGTTCGACCAGAAAGATTTGCTCTTTGTCCGTATTGATCGTCGGCGTAAGTTGCCGGCGACGATTGTTCTCAAGGCACTCGATTACTCCGCGGAAGAGATCCTCAGCATGTTTTTCGACAATGATCGAATTACGTTGCTTCCCGAATCGGCTGAGGTAGATCTTGTTGCCGAGCGACTGCGTGGCCAGGAGCTCGATTTTGATATCAAGACAAGCTCTGGAAAAGTTGTGGTTGAAGCCGGTAAACGCATAACCGCTCGCCATATCCGTGAGCTCGAAAAATCGGGCATGAAATCGCTGGGTGTGCCGGATACCTATCTCCACGGCAGAGCGCTTGCAAGAGATCTAGTGGATATGGAAACCGGCGAGGTGCTCGCTTCCGCCAACGAGGAAGTGACCAAAGATCTGTTGGAGAAGTTCCGCGAAATTGGCGTCGAATCTTTTGAGATTATCTATACCAACGACCTTGATAAAGGCCCCTATATCTCCGATACCTTGCGCGCGGACGACACAAAGTCAGCTCTTGAGGCTCAGGTCGAAATCTATCGCATGATGCGGCCCGGTGAGCCCCCGACAAAGGACGCAGCGGAGCAGCTGTTCAAAAATCTCTTCTTCAATGTCGATCGCTATGACCTGTCTGCTGTCGGTCGGATGAAGATGAATCGTCGCCTCGGGCGGATCAGCGATGAGGGCCCGGGCATTTTGAGCCAGCAAGACATCGTTGATGTCATGAAGACGCTGGTCGAGTTAAAGAACGGCAACGGCGAGACTGACGACATCGATAACCTGGGCAACCGACGTGTCCGATCAGTCGGCGAATTGGTTGAGAACCAGTTCCGCATCGGCCTGGTGCGCGTCGAGCGCGCGGTCAAGGAACGACTTTCAATGGCTGAATCCGAGAACCTCACGCCCCAGGATCTGATCAACGCCAAGCCGGTCTCTGCAGTTATTAAGGAGTTTTTTGGGTCCAGTCAGTTATCGCAGTTCATGGATCAGACGAATCCGCTTTCCGAGGTTACCCACAAGCGGCGGGTGTCGGCGCTCGGCCCCGGTGGGTTAACTCGCGAGCGTGCTGGGTTCGAGGTGCGCGATGTGCATCCGACGCATTATGGCCGTGTATGCCCCATTGAGACCCCTGAGGGTCCAAACATCGGCCTCATCAATTCGCTGGCCATTTTCGCCCAAACCAATGAGTACGGTTTTCTGGAGACGCCGTATCGTAAGGTCGTGAACAAGAAGGTGACCGATGAGTTTGTTTACCTCTCAGCCATTGAGGAGGGTGAGTACGTCATTGCTCAGGCAAACGCAAATTTGAACACTAAGGGTGAGTTAACTGACGAACTAATTTCATGTCGGCACCATAATGAATTTACCCTCTCCACTCCGGAGAGTGTGGAATTCATGGATATCGCACCCTCGCAGATCGTGTCTGTTGCGGCAGCGTTGATTCCGTTTCTCGAGCATGACGACGCGAACCGAGCGTTGATGGGTTCTAACATGCAGCGTCAGGCAGTGCCCACATTACAGAGTGAAAAGCCGCTGGTGGGCACCGGGATCGAACGTACGGTGGCCTCAGATTCAGGCGTTGTCGTTGTCGCTAATCGGGGCGGGGTAGTTAATGCTGTGGACGCCTCGCGTATCGTGGTGAAGGTTGATGACGCGGAAGTCGAGCGCGGCGATCCCGGAGTCGATATTTACAACCTGGTTAAATACACCCGGTCCAATCAGAACACGACGATTAACCAGCGCCCTCTGGTAGCTGTCGGTGACCATATTGCCGCGGGCGATGTTCTTGCGGATGGGCCTTCGACGGACCTCGGCGAGTTGGCTCTTGGCCGTAACGTACTTGTCGCGTTCATGCCTTGGAACGGTTATAACTTTGAAGATTCGATCCTCATATCGGAGCGTCTGGTCCAGGACGACGTATATACGTCAATTCACATCGAGGAACTGACCTGCACTGCCCGTGACACCAAACTGGGCTCCGATGACGTGACCCGTGACATTCCCAATGTTAGCGAGTCGGCTCTTTCGAGGCTCGATGAATCGGGAATCGTCTACATCGGTGCCGAGGTTAATCCAGGCGATATTCTGGTTGGTAAAGTGACGCCGAAAGGGGAACAGCAGCTTACTCCAGAGGAGAAACTGCTGCGAGCCATCTTTGGCGAGAAAGCGTCCGATGTGAAGGACACCTCACTTCGCATGCCGTCAGGTATGTCGGGCACCGTTATTGATGTGCAGATCTTTACCCGCGACGGTGTGGAGAAAGATGCCCGTGCCTTATCCATCGAAGCCTATGAGCTCGAGCGAATCAAGAAAGATCTTCAGGATCAGTATCAGATCGTGGAGGATGATGCCTATGATCGCATCGAGCGACTGCTGAGCGGTAAGGTTGCAGAGGGCGGTCCCGGAGAGCTGAAGGCAGGGGAAAAAGTTGCCAAGTCCTACCTGCAGGCGCTGCCTCGAGACAAGTGGTTTGAGGTTCGACTTCGGGATGAAGCGACGAACAACGATCTTGATCAAATCCGCGCGCAACTCAAGGTCCAGTCAAAGAAGTTTGACGATCTGTACGATGAAAAGCGCAAGAAGCTGGAAGAGGGAGATGACCTGTCTGCCGGCGTTCTCAAAATGGTCAAAGTCTTTGTTGCCGTAAAACGACGACTACAGCCCGGTGACAAGATGGCGGGCCGTCACGGCAATAAGGGTGTTATCTCAAAGATCGTTCCGATCGAAGACATGCCGTACATGGAAGACGGCACCACTGTCGATATCGTGCTGAACCCGCTCGGTGTGCCATCCCGAATGAACGTCGGTCAGGTGCTGGAATGCCATCTCGGCTGGGCCGCTCGTCATCTTGGGCGGCAGATTAGTGAAATGCTGGACTCTGGGGCAGCAACGCAGGAGCTGCGAACGCAGCTTGGCAAGGTCTACGGTACCGGCCGGCATCATGAGGATCTGAAAGATTTTTCCGATGGTGAAGTGCAGGAACTTGCCCATAACTTGCGAGGCGGTGTTCCGATCGCCACCCCAGTGTTCGACGGCGCCAAAGAGTCAGAAATCAAAGAGTGGCTCAAGATCGCGGGCTTGCCGCAGAGCGGTCAGGCTCGATTGATCGATGGGCGTACCGGCGACCACTTCGATCGGCCGGTGACGGTTGGGTATATGTACATGCTGAAGCTCAATCACCTGGTCGATGACAAGATGCACGCCCGTTCCACAGGCCCCTACAGTCTGATCACCCAGCAACCGCTGGGCGGTAAAGCGCAGTTTGGCGGCCAGCGATTCGGCGAGATGGAAGTATGGGCACTCGAGGCGTACGGCGCGTCCTATACCCTCCAGGAAATGCTAACGGTGAAGTCAGACGACGTCGGTGGCCGCACAAAGATGTACGAGAACATTGTACGTGGCGACCATCGTATGGAGGCCTCAGTGCCGGAGTCGTTTAACGTGCTGGAAAAAGAAATAAGAGCGCTCGGATTGAACATCGAGCGGCGGGAAGATCGTTAGTTGATCGACATACCCGTTATCTCGTCCTCACGCTCGAAAAAAGGTTAAAGGAAAAAAATGAAAGATTTTTTCAGTCAGTTCTCAAGACACGACACAGTAGATCAGGAGTTCGACAACATTCGAATTCGTCTCGCCTCCCCCGATCAAATTCGGTCGTGGTCATATGGTGAGGTGAAGAAGCCCGAGACCATAAACTATCGCACGTTCAAGCCAGAGCGCGACGGCCTTTTCTGCGCGAAGCTCTTTGGCCCGATAAGCGATTACGAGTGTCTGTGCGGCAAGTACAAGCGGTTAAAACACCGCGGTGTAGTCTGCGAGAAGTGCGGCGTCGAGGTCACGCTATCGACGGTGCGTCGTGAGCGCATGGGGCATATCGAGCTCGCAAGCCCCGTAGCGCACATCTGGTTTTTAAAATCGCTGCCATCGCGACTGGGTGTTCTCCTGGACATGACGGTTCGGGAGATTGAGCGGGTTCTATATTTCGAGGCCTACGTGGTGACCGATCCGGGGCTGACGGACTTGACCGCCGGTTCCCTGATGACTGAGGAGATGTATTACGAGGCGATACAGCGCCATGGGTCAGAGTTTGATGCGGGTATGGGTGCGGAAGCAGTAAAAGAACTCCTGAAAGCCATGGATCTGAAATCGCTGTCGGCGCAACTTCGAGAGGATCTGGCGGAATCGACTTCTGAGACCAAAACAAAGAAGGTCAGCAAACGCCTGAAGGTTGTCGAGGCGTTTTTGCACTCCGGGAACAAGCCCGAGTGGATGATTATGGAAGCGCTGCCGGTACTGCCGCCCGACTTGCGTCCTCTCGTGCCCCTGGAAGGTGGCCGCTTCGCGACGTCTGATCTCAATGATCTTTATCGTCGAGTGATTAACCGGAATAACCGGTTGAGACGACTTCTGGACCTTAATGCTCCAGACATCATCGTACGCAACGAAAAGCGGATGCTTCAGGAATCGGTCGACGCGCTGCTCGATAACGGACGACGAGGCAAAGCCGTCACCGGACCTAATCGCCGTCAGCTGAAATCGCTTGCCGACATGATCAAAGGCAAGCAGGGACGCTTTCGTCAGAACCTGCTGGGCAAGCGCGTCGACTACTCCGGGCGTTCTGTCATCGTGGTGGGACCGACGCTGAAGCTTCATCAGTGCGGTCTGCCCAAGAAGATGGCGCTCGAACTGTTTCGTCCCTTTATTTACAGCAAGCTCGAACTCCGCGGTCTCGCGACGACGATTAAGCAAGCCAAAAAAACTTGTGGAGTCCGAAGAGCCGGAAGTTTGGGACATTCTCGAAGAAGTTATCCGCGAGCATCCAGTCCTTTTGAACCGGGCGCCGACGCTGCATCGTCTGGGTATCCAGGCTTTTGAGCCGGTGCTGGTGGAAGGCAAGGCAATTCAATTGCACCCATTGGTCTGTACACCGTACAACGCGGATTTTGACGGGGACCAGATGGCGGTCCATGTGCCACTCTCTATCGAGGCTCAGCTCGAGGCTCGAACGTTAATGATGTCGTCAAATAACGTTCTCTCACCGTCCAACGGTGAGCCCATTATCGTGCCGTCTCAGGATATCGTTCTCGGGCTTTACTACATGACGCGCGAGCGGGTGAACGCAACAGGAGAGGGCAAAGCCTTTACCGACGTCGCCGAGGTTCGGCGTGCGTTGGACGCCGGCGCGGTGTCCATTCACGCGAAGATCAAGGTCCGAATAGCGGAATTCAGCAAAACGGAAGCAGGCGATCTTGAGGAATCGGTAAGTCTGGTTGAAACAACAGCCGGAAGGGCGCTCCTTTCTGAGATATTGCCGAAAGGTTTGCCGTTCTCGCTCGTAAACAAGACGATGAGTAAACG
>Ga0182083_1400022_pt1 | contig 8788 bp, 4 predicted proteins | sample 071ome_10_FD_127751 | JGI IMG/M metagenome (GOLD analysis project Ga0182083, IMG submission 127751) | Metatranscriptome of coastal salt marsh microbial communities from the Groves Creek Marsh, Georgia, USA - 071413AT metaT (Metagenome... | ecosystem: Environmental > Aquatic > Marine > Intertidal...
GAAATGAAAGCGAAAGGCGTTGATGTGCGCCTTGATCATCGACTCTTCGGCTTCGAATCGATCGCTGAGGGCATCCGGGTCAACCATTCAGGACATGACGATGACGAATTAATTGTCGACGATGTTCTGATGGCGGTTGGGCGTGTGCCGAATACCATGGGATTGGGCCTTGAGAACACCCAAGTGACAACGCGAGATGATGGAACGATTGAGGTATTTGAGAATTTTCAGACGAAAGAACCGTCCATCTATGCGGTTGGCGATGTGACAGGTACGGTCGCCTTAACTCCTGTAGCGCTCGCTGAAGGCATGGCACTCGCAAGGCATCTATTTGCGGGAGAAGCCTCAGCAGAAGTGGATTATGCATTGATCCCGACGACAATTTTTAGCCAGCCAAATATTGGCACTATTGGCTTGTCAGAAGAGGCGGTGATCGAAAGCGGGCGACGAGCAAAAGTCTTCGTGAGTCGATTTAAGCCGATGAAACACACACTGAGTGGACGTCTTGAGCAAAGTATTTTCAAATTGATTGTGGATGACGAGACAGACCAGATCATCGGTCTGCATCTATTGGCTCCAGACGCGGGTGAAATCCTGCAAGGATTCGGAGTCGCTCTGAAAGCGGGTGCCACCAAGGCAGATTTTGATCGGACCATCGGCATTCATCCAACTGCCGCTGAAGAGTTCGTGACCATGAGAGAGCCGACACGGATTATTGGTGAATAACGCCTCTCAGAATGCCTCCCAGACTCTGGTCCTTGTTGGAGCTGGACACGCGAATGTGGCATTGATTCGACGCTTTGCGATGGAGCCTTTGGTTGGAACTCGACTGGTGGTTGTGAATCCGTATTCGGTGACACCATATTCCGGAATGTTGCCTGGCTTTTTGTCCGGGCAATACAGGGAAGACGAGCTCTTTATCGATATTGGCCGTTTGTGCAAACAAGCCGGTGCTCGGTTGATTCGTGGTTCTCTGGAGCACGTGGATACGGATCTCCGTCGACTGAGTATCCGACATCAAGTGAGATTCCATCAGGCTGAACTACAGATCGATTTTGATACCTGTGTGTTAAATACAGGAGCGATCCCGGGCCATGATTTCCCGACAATGCATCCGCACTATTATCCAGTGAAACCGATTCGAGAACTTTTGACCGCGCTTCCGCAGATTGACCAACAAATGTCGCGTGATGGAGCATCAATGGTTGTTGTGGGTGGTGGAGCTGCTGGCATTGAGTTGGCTTTTGCCTTCCGAACTCGCTTTGGAAGCGCTGCTCGCGTCACTTTGATCTCAAAGCATCCTTTTGAGGCTGACGCCGCACTGTCGGCTGCAGCAAAAGCGATCAGGCGAGTGTTGGTCGATCGAGGCATTACATGCATCGAGTCACAGGCGGTGGTTGAGGCGACAGAGGATTCGGTTGTGCTCAGTGATGGGCGATCGGTCGCAGCCGATGTCATCTGTGCTGCCACACCTGTGCACCCGCCAGACTGGATTCTTGACTCAGCTCTTCCTACCGAGCAAGGATTTCTTGCAGTGAACGATTTTCTTCAAGTTCAGAAGCAGTCATCGCTATTTGCAGCCGGAGATATCGTATCACTGGCCTCACCAAGAGGACGTTCGGGTGTGATGGCTGTGCGGGCCGGTCAATACTTGGCTGATGCGATCTGGAAACGATTGCAGGGCACAAGGCCTCATCGTTTTAAGCCACAACAGCGTTGGCTGACCTTGTTGAATCTGGGTAATGGTAGCGCGATCGCTGCGAAAGGCCGTTTTGCCCTTGAGTCTCCATATTTATTGCGCTTGAAAGATCGGATTGATCGGCAATTTATGCAGAGATTTCAAGTAGGATCGATGCGATCCGGGGATGGCATGCGTTGCGAAGGTTGCGCTGCAAAACTCTCTGGCCAAACACTACAAGCAGTGTTTCCTGGAGTCTTTGAGGATGCTGCGATCGAAGATCTGACGGACCGGATGCGTGTTCGGTCGATTGATGCGCTCACTTACTTGATTGACGATCCCTATGTCATGGGTGTTTTAAGTGTCCGCCATGCGATGAGTGATATTTGGGCGATGGGCGCGCGTCCCACGCAATGTTTATCACTCATCGGGGTTCAACGCGCCAACAGTGAACAGTTACAAGCTGATGAATTCACGCAATGCTTCAATGGCGTCAAAGATGCCGCAAAGCGTTATGAGGTCTCGCTGTCAGGAGGGCATAGCCTAGCACTCGAGCAACCTGTGGTTGCGATCTCAATCGAAGGCGAAGCCGAGCGGTTGACTCCCAAGCAAGGTGCGCGTCCTGGTGATGAAGTCTGGTTGACGGGGCCAATTGGTTCGGGGGTCTTGTTTGCCGCCGAGGCAGCTGGTGAACCAGTCGGTCAAGCGATTGATCGATGGCTTCCACAGGCTTTGGAATCGCTGTTTGCGGCAAGCCAGGCAGCATCCGCGTTAGGCGTTCATGCAATGACGGATGTGACAGGCTTTGGTCTTGCCGGGCACCTGAAAGAAATGCTGGATGGGAGTGGATGTGATCTGTGCTGGGCCGACAGCATACCCATGTTCGAAGGGGTATCGATTGCTTTGGCCCGTGGGATTCGCTCATCAGCCCACCACGAAAATCAAATCTATGCAGGCAGATTCGGTGACAGAGCCCCTAGTCCGATTGTTTTTGATCCGCAAACCTGTGGGCCATTAATGGTCGCCGTGTGTCCGACACAAGCGTCAACATTGATCAAACAATGGACGGCATTGGGATTTAGTCCACAGCGAATCGGAAGTATTACCACCGAAACGTCGTAAAGACATTGGGGAAGTTTTGGTTCACATTTCACTCGTGAAGACATTAATGCCGAGTTAAGGACCGCACATGAGCTATCAGAGTGAATACGATCAATCCATTGAGGATCCGCATGGGTTTTGGCTAGATAAAGCGAACCTGATCGAATGGGTGCAAAGGCCACAGGTTGCTCTTGCCGAAGATATGAATGGAATTGAGCGCTGGTATCCTGATGGAACGCTCAATACTTGTCACAACGCGATTGATCGGCATGTACAAGCAGGTCGAGGTGATCAGGTGGCAATTTACTATGACTCGCCTGTGACAGACACCAAGCAAGCGATCACTTATGCGCAGTTGCAAGATGAGGTGTCTCGATTTGCGGGCGGGTTGGCAGCTTTGGGTGTGACCACCGGTGATCGAGTCGTCATTTACATGCCCATGGTTCCTGAAGCATTGATTGCGATGTTTGCTTGTGCACGAATCGGCGCGATCCATTCGGTGGTTTTTGGTGGTTTCGCGGCCAATGAGCTTGCCGTTCGTCTCTCGGATGCCGCTCCAAAAGTGATTGTGACAGCCACATGCGGAATCGAAGTCAGTAAAGTGATCGAGTACATGCCGATTGTGAACGAAGCAATCGAGATGTCGGATAAAAAACCATCGTCAGTGGTGGTTTTGGAGCGACCACAAGCTCAGTTTGAACCAGTCGAGGGACGGGACGTCATTTGGTCTGATCTAATGGTCAACGCCCAGCCGATTGATTGTGTGCCAGTCAGCGCAACGCATCCTCTCTATATTTTGTACACGTCAGGCACGACAGGAAAGCCCAAAGGTGTAGTTCGAGATCATGGCGGTCATGCGGTTGCGATGACCTATTCAATGCAAGCGGTGTATGACATGAAGCCTGGAGAGGTCTTCTGGGCCGCCAGCGATGTCGGTTGGGTCGTCGGTCACTCCTATATCGTTTATGCGCCTCTACTGTTTGGATGCTCGACCGTTCTTTATGAAGGTAAACCCGTACGTACCCCCGATGCAGGGGCATTTTGGCGGGTTGTTGAAGAGTATCAAGTGAAAGTTTTATTCTCGGCACCGACCGCATTCCGAGCCATTCGTAAGGAAGATCCAAATGGTGAACTCTACAAAAACTTTGATTTGAGCTCACTAGAGGCGCTTTATTTAGCAGGTGAGCGTCTCGATCCGCCGACTTACCATTGGCTTGATGAATTAACAGGTCTTCCCGTGGTTGATCATTGGTGGCAAACCGAGACTGGCTGGGCAATTGCCTGCAATCCTCGAGGATTGGACTCATTTCCACCAAAAGCGGGTTCTGCCACCAAGCCAGCGCCAGGCTTCAAAGTGGAGATTTTGGATCCTTCGGGGAATTCAATGGAGGCAGGTGAGCAGGGTAGTGTAGTAATTAAACGGCCACTTCCACCGAGTTGTTTACCGACTGTCTGGGGGAATCATTCGCGGTTTGAAGATAGCTATCTTAACCCTTATCCAGGCTATTATTTGACTGGCGACGGGGGCTACATCGATCAAGAAGGCTACGTGTTCGTCATGGGACGAACCGATGATGTCATCAATGTTGCTGGGCATCGCCTGTCAACTGGCGAAATGGAAGAAATTGTTGCTGCGCACCCTGCAGTTGCTGAATGCGCTGTCGTTGGGATTGCTGATGAACTGAAGGGGCAGCTCCCCCTTGGCTTTGTCATACTCAAAGACGGAGTCAGCCAATCCCATGAAGAGGTCGTGAACGAGCTGATAGCCTATGTACGAGAATCGATTGGAGCGGTTGCTTGTTTCAATCAAGCGATGATCGTCGACCGTTTACCAAAAACACGATCGGGCAAGATCCTTCGGGCGATACTCCGCAAAATCGCAGACGGCGAGCCTTACTCTCCGCCGTCCACGATTGAAGACCCGGCCGTGCTTGAGGAAATTGCTCAGCGTTTTTGATAAGCATTGGGTGATGCCGAGGCAGCTTTCGGGGAGGGTTTCGTATTACGCATCGAGCCTCTCGAAGATCGAATGATCAGTGAGTTCGCCTGGACACTTGAGCTCACAGTGTTCAGCAACTCGCAATCGCGTTTGCGATCGCTCATACGCGGGATCATAGTGATGCTCGAGAAGACTGGTCGCAAGGGCCAACCAATTGTGGGTATTGATATATGAGACCCATTCCGTAATTTGTTGTTTCCCATGTCGAAAAGCGAGTCGCTCCACAAGTTGTGTGGTGTCCTCAATTGATTGAGTCAGGTGTTGATAGCGTTGAACGAGGTACTGTGCACGCTTCGAGCGCTCACAAGACAAGGCAATCGCACTTGATGTGATGAGGTTTTTAAAGAGTGCGGTCGGTAAATGGAGCTCTCCGATTTTGGACGATTCCGATTCCACATAAATCGGCTGTTCCAGATCCATCTGACAGAGCTCACGATACAGAGACGACTCAAACCATTTTTGTGATGGCTGGCGGATTCCGGGCTCTCGACCCAGTAAAGATCCGCGATGATTGGCCAGATTTTCCAAGTCGAGCACCTGACGACCTTGGCCTCGCAACTGATGCAGAAGATCTGTCTTACCACAACCGGTTGGACCTGCGACCACAATGAGACGAAGTCGTGGTAGCAAACGATCCAATTCTTGTTGAACATGCCGTCGATAGGTCTTGTAGCCTCCTTGGAGCAGGGTGACACCCCAACCAATCTCATGCATGACCAGCGCTAATGATCCCGATCGCTGTCCTCCACGCCAGCAATAGATGAGAGGCTTCCAGTCCTTCCCATGGTCGCTCAACGTAAAAATGTGTTGTGCGATGTTTTGACTGGTGAGAACAGCACCTCGTTTTCGAGCGGTAAAGGGATCGACTTGCTTGTAAATAGTCCCTACTTCGGCACGCTCTTGGTCATTCAGTACTGGTAAATTGATGGCGCCTGGAATGTGGTCCTCATGAAACTCAGATGGCGAACGAACATCGATGATGCTGTTATAGCCATCTGGTTGACTGAGAAGTTCGGCGATTTCGGTAACTTGAATCTTGCGTTGCATGTTGACTTGATGCGTTCAGACCTTAATAATCCCGCACCCATGCAGGTGTGGCTCAGTTGGTAGAGCACTCCCTTGGTAAGGGAGAGGTCCCGGGTTCGAGTCCCGGCACTTGCACCACTGCTTCAATCGATGCCTGCCGTGCTTACGCGGGTGTTTCATCAAACCCTGAGTTCAATCCGACCGTTGGTCAGGTTTATTCCACATCCGGAAAGGTAGCACAGATCGCTAACGAATCAGAGCACTCTGAGAATTGCCATCGGCTTGACGTCTGAAGTCGTGGAGCGTTGGTTTGCAAAGCCTGTCCATCCCTTGCAGACTTATCGACAAGCTCGTGTTCATCGAGTTTGAAAAAGGCTCGGATATGCGTTCATTCAACTTGGGTGCCAACACCGCTCTACATCAACGTGAAGTTCAGGCATCATAAGAAAACCAATCAATCATGAAAATCTCGACGAATCATGCTGATATCTCCGTTTCTTCAATCCGTTAAAGAAGCCCCCGATGCGGCCTGTTTGTATCGCCTCGACGGAGACACATGGACGGGATTTTCACGTCAGGTAGTGTTAGACGCAGCGCTGAAACTCTGTGGACAATGGAAAAACGATGGGCTGAATCCTGGCGATCGGATTCTTCTGTTGATGGAAAATCGTCCGGAATGGGCTGTGACTGCCATTGCGAGTGGTCTCTTTGGATTAGTGCTCGTCCCAGCGTATACCACCCATCGACCGCACGAGATTGAGTATTTGTTAGAACGATCTGAGGCATCCGCTGTGATGACATCAGACGGTGAACTTTTCGCGCGCATCCAAACGCTGTCGATCATAGCCTCTTTACCCCTGTACTGCGCGTCCAATGACGAGCCCTCATTGTTTGGTCAGATTGTCGGCGGGCCATTTCAACCGAGATCTGAAGATCTGTTTGAACACGACCGTCTTTATGCGTTGATCGCGACCTCAGGAACCAATGGGCTACCTAAGTTAGTGGAGTTAACTCATCAGAATTTGATGTCTAACGTGACAGGAATTCTAACGATCTTACGTGAAGCGCACATCGATCAACCGCATCGTTTTTTGTCGTTTTTACCGTTGGCGCACGCCTATGAGCATATGGCTGGGTTGTATTTACCTTTGCATTTGCGTGGTGAAATTTTTTACTGCGAACGTCTGGATAAGTTGGCTAACTTGATGCCTGAGGTCAAGCCGACACTCATGACGGCCGTGCCGAGATTATACGAGTTGCTGTACGGTCGGATCACAGGTCAAGTGGCTAAAGGCGGCGCGTTCAAACAATGGTTATTCGAGACGACGTTGCGCCTTGGGAATACGCCACAGTTAAAACCACTCGATCGGATGCTAAACACGATCTGCGAACGGTTGGTCCGCGAAAAAGTGCGTCAGCGCTTCGGGGGACGGTTGCAATATTTCGTATCCGGTGGTGCGGCGCTCAATCCGGAGATCTCACGATTTTTTTCAGGTCTCGGCATTGGGATTTTGCAAGGATATGGACAAACAGAAGCCTCACCTGTCATCAGTGTCAATCGCCCAGGATCCGCCCGAGCAGAAACCGTGGGTCCTGCCTTACCTGACGTTCAAGTGAAGTTGTCCGAAGAAGGGGAGTTGTTAGTTCGGGGTCCGAATGTGATGCGAGGCTACTGGCGAGATCAAGAGGCGACCTCTCAAGTCCTGCGCGATGGTTGGCTACATACCGGCGATTTGGCTGACATTGATCCAGATGGTCACATTCGTATTGTGGGTCGACTCAAAGATCTGATTGTGAATTCAGGAGGTGACAATATTGCACCTGCGCCCATCGAGCAGGAAATCACCCTCTATCCTGAAGTCGATCAAATTGTGGTGGTTGGCGATGCCAAGCCTTGGTTGAGTGCGTTGATTTGTTTGAATTCTGAGTTTGAGACCCAAGATCCACAAGCCTTGGTGTATGAGATCTTGAAGCGATATAACCGCCATAAGCCATCTCTCGTCCAGTTGCGTAAGGCGATTGTGATGAATGAACCCTGTTCAATTGACAATGGATTGCTGACACCCACGCAAAAAATTAAACGCCCCAAACTGATTGCTCTCTATCGCGAGGCGATTGATGCACTCTATGGGCCGAGGGCGTCATCAAAATGACCACAGACGATGGTTTGATGCGATCTGACAAGGCGGAATGTTAGGAGCGTTTGTGACGGCAAACTTCACTCGGATTTTATTTCAGTTTCTCTGGCTTGGGTGCACGTCATTTGGTGGGCCCACGGCTCATATCGGGATTTTTCGTCGTCAATTTGTCGAAAAAGAAAAGCGGCTCAGCGACGACGAATACGCAACCCTAGTTGCGCTTTGTCAGATGATTCCGGGACCGGCATCGTCGCAGGTCGGTATGGGCCTTGGTTATCGAATAGGAGGGGTCGCGGGGAGCCTAGCTGCTTGGGTTGGTTTTACACTGCCGAGTGCAATTCTCATGTACCTAGGGGCTTTGTGGATTCTAGAAGATGGCTCTCTCGCTGGTGGTTGGTTTGTGACGGCCATGAAATTAGTCGCCGTCGGCATCGTGACCCAAGCAGTCCTAGGGATGTGGTCTCAGCTGTGTGTGACGCGAGAAACTAAGCTTGTTGCATTGATTGCCGCGGTCATCTTTTCTTCTGCACCTGTTGCCCTGACCCAGGTGGGTCTCATAGCGGCCGCTCTGATCGCAGGTTATGTCAGTCAGCCGATCGAGACGCCAAAAGTCTCTGCCGAGCCACGCTACTGGAAGCTGGCTATGTGGGGACTATTGATCTGGGCCGTCGGTGTTGGTGCTAGCGGATGGGTGGGATCAGACAATACTTGGCTCTCCATGATTGCTGGGCATTATTCGAGTGGCGCCTTGGTGTTTGGCGGAGGCCATGTCGTCTTACCCCTTCTAGAGGCTGAATTTGTTCCGCCGTTACAGGTAGACACCTTTCTTGCAGGCTATGGGTTTGC
>Ga0182083_1492969_pt1 | contig 8665 bp, 7 predicted proteins | sample 071ome_10_FD_127751 | JGI IMG/M metagenome (GOLD analysis project Ga0182083, IMG submission 127751) | Metatranscriptome of coastal salt marsh microbial communities from the Groves Creek Marsh, Georgia, USA - 071413AT metaT (Metagenome... | ecosystem: Environmental > Aquatic > Marine > Intertidal...
CTTCACGATGCGCCTCCACAAGTTGGATAAAATGATCACCGCGCTTTTGATAGTTATCAAATTGATCGAAACTGGCACAGGCGGGACTGAATAAAATCACGTCCCCAGCAGATGCCCTGTCCAAGGCTTGGTCAAACGCATCATCTAGGGTATCTACCACAGTCACCTGATCGCCAAGAGCGACCTGAAAACGTTCGCGATCGCGTCCATAGACATACACTTGATCACAATGTTGTTTGACCGTTTGCGCCCATTGAGTGAGATCTGCGCCCTTGCTTTCTCCGCCGGCAAGTAATACCAAACGACCTGCCGTCACCACACTCCGGACCGCGGTCTCAGAAGCGCCGACATTGGTCCCTTTGGAGTCATTGATGCAGCGAATACCGCGGACAGGCGGGAGTTCCACCATCCGATGAGGCAATCCTTGAAAGGATTTGGCAGCCGCTATCATGATCGATTTCTCGACACCCAACAGATGACAGAGTCCAAATGCGGCCATGGCGTTTTGGATCATGTGGCGTCCCGCCATGGGCAGATCAGCGACTGGCATCCAAGGCTCAGAGCCCAGACAAATCCAGTCCACACCCTCAACAACCATGATCCCAAACCGATGGAAATCGGGATGCTGGAGGGCGAATTTGATGGTCGGGGTTTGATCAGGCACCAAGGGTTGCGATAGTGGATCTTCGCCATTGACGACGATCGCACCCACACCCTCAAAGATTCGGTGTTTGGCCTGATGGTAAGCGATCATTGAACCATGCCAATCCAAATGGTCTGGACTCATATTCAGACAGGTCGCAACCGTCGCCTTCAACTGTCGAGTTCGCTCTAACTGAAAACTCGATAGCTCAAGTACCGCAATCGATTTGTCAGTTCGATCCGGCAATAGATCAAGCGCCTGCGGACCAAGATTTCCACCAACTAACACGTCTTGGCCATCGGCTTTTAAGATCTCAGCGACCAGCGAAGTCACCGTGGATTTAGCATTGGATCCGGTAATCGCGACCAATCGCTGATGATCAGGCCACGCGCGTCGAAAGACCTGAATATCACTAATCAGCGGTGAGGTTGTCGCGTTTAATCCTTCGGTCGTCGGTGCAATCCCTGGACTGACGACAATTTCTTCAAACCGATCCAGATAGTCGACTTTCAGCGGACCAAAATAGGTGGCCACCTCGGGAAAAGCGTTCTTGAAGGCCGTTTTGATCACGTCAGATTGACGGGTATCAGCCACTTCAAACTGAATCCCCAGATCTTGAAAATGACGCGCAACAGCTTGTCCGGTCGGACCGGCACCCACAATCAGGCGTTTGCTGCTTGCAATCAGAGACATCAATTACCTCAACTTCAAGGTCGCAAGACCCACCAAAACCAACATCACTGAAATGATCCAAAAACGGACAATGACACGCGGCTCAGGCCAGCCCTTCAGTTCAAAGTGATGGTGAATCGGAGCCATTCGGAAGAGACGTTTGCCGGTCAGTCGAAAACTGGCAACCTGTAACATCACAGAGACGGTTTCCAGTACGAAAATGCCGCCCATGATGAAGAGCACCAATTCCTGTCGCACCATCACCGCGACAACGCCCAGTGCCGCACCAAGCGATAGCGCACCGACATCACCCATAAAAACCTGCGCTGGATAGGTGTTGAACCATAAAAAGCCAAGGCCGGCTCCAACCATGGCCCCTAAAAACACCACCAATTCACCGGTACCTGGAATATATGGAATAAACAGATATTGAGAGAAAATGGCGTTGCCGGTGAGATAAGCAAACGCACCCAGTGCTCCAGCAACCAACACGGTGGGCAGGATTGCCAGTCCATCGAGACCATCGGTGAGATTCACAGCATTGGATGTCCCAACAATCACGAAGTAGGTCAAGATCACATAACCAAAGCCAAGGGGAATCAGCAAATCTTTAAAGAACGGCACCAACAGTGTCGTTTCAGCCGGTGTCTTTGCGATCTGATACAACACCAAAGCGGCCACTAAACCGACCATCGACTGTCCGAGATATTTGGCCCTGGCTGACAACCCTTTTGAGTTTTTCAGCACCACTTTTTTCCAATCATCGATCCAGCCGATGACGCCAAAGCCCAACATCACCAGGAGTGCGATCCAAACGTAGACATTGTGAAGGTCCGCCCACAACACCGTCGATGCGGTAATACAGACTAAAATAAGCACCCCGCCCATGGTCGGCGTACCCTGCTTGGAAAAATGGGATTCAGGCCCATCACGGCGCACTGCCTGTCCGATTTGACGCGTTTCAAGCGCTCGAATCACCCACGGGCCCACAAACAAGGCGGTAATCAAAGCAGTCAGTACACCCAGAATGGATCGAAGTGTTAAGTACTGGAAGACGGAAAATCCGGGTTCAAAAGTACTGAGATAATTCGCCAGCCATAGCAACACAGCTATTGCCCTCCCTGTTGGCATTGAAGCGCATCAACCACACGATTCATGTGTGCTGATCGAGATCCTTTAATCAACATGGCATCGGTGCGAGCGACCATCTGTGAGAGGTGAGATACCGTCTCCTCGATCGTCTCGGCATAAAAACTTCCCACCCCAAATCCTTCAGCAATCGGGGCAGCTGTTCCGGTCGCGACGAGCTGATCAATTCCCTGAGACTTGGCGTAGGCGCCCAGTGCTTTCATTTCTGAAGATGCGGCATCACCGAGTTCACTCAAGCCACCCATCACCAAGATTCGATGACCAGACTGATGAGCGAGCCAATCGATCGCTACTCGGACAGCCTGAGGGCTTGCGTTATAGGTGTCGTCAACCAGTAAGCAACGCTCTAGTTGAATTGGTGTCATCCGCCCGGGCTCAATCACTGCGGACTCAAGACCACCGCGGATTTCCTCGTTGGTGGCTCCAGCAGCCAATGCCATAGCCGCTGCTGCGGCTGCGTTTTCCATGAAGTGCTGGCCAAGTGTCGGCAGACGTACAGTCATCGCAAGATCCTGGACGTCGAGACGAACGTCCTGTTGCGACATCGGCGTCCAACGGACATCTGCTGTCTGACGACCAAAGGTCATCACATGCCGGTGACCGGCGCGCGCGCTCCACTGTTCCAACGCAGGCTCATCAGCATTGAGAATGACCGTGCCATCCGGATCGGTATGATCAATGATTTCTCCCTTACCTTGAATCACTCCTGCGATCGAGCCAAAGCCCTCGAGATGAGCTGCGCGCGCATTCAACAGAGCCGAAATGTGTGGCTGAGCAATCGACGCCAAGTCCGCAATTTCGCCAACTGCCGATGCGCCGAGTTCAAATAATGCGAACGGATGATGTGGACGTAGCCTGGCGATGGTTAAAGGAACACCTAAGTGGTTATTCAAATTTCCTTGGGTGACCAAGATCTCGTTGTGATTCATCCGTCGCGCCATTGACAGAAGAATCGATGCCAAAAAGCCCCGCGTGCTTGTTTTCCCCTGACTTCCAGTGAGCGCCAGCACAGTACCTGCATAGGATGCGCGAATTGAACGAGCCAGAGCGGTCATTGCCATTTGCGTATCACTGACGCAGATCGACGGAAGAACGGAAGTCGGATGTGACACCAGCGCCGCAGATGCACCACTTCGAGCCGCATCATCGATAAAGGTGTGACCATCACGTTCTGCGATTAACGCCACGAATAGATCACCGTCTTTCGCTTGACGACTATCAATGGCGAGTCCTGAGATGAGTGCATCGCCCATGATCTTGGCGTTGAGATCAACGGCCATGTCCGCCAGAGATCTAGGAAGCATGTTGCACCTCCTGATCCATCAGCCCAAATAATCGTGCGACTTCCACGCGGTCAGAGAACGGCCGTATTGTTTGACCAATGACTTGAGTGCTTTCATGCCCTTTACCCGCAATCAAGATGTAATCATTTGACGAGGCGTTTTCGACGGCGAATCGAATCGCCATTGAGCGATCGATTTCCTCGCGCATTGGTGGCTTCGTCATGCCTGCGCGAATCTCGTTGAGAATTGCTTGAGGCGGCTCTGACCGAGGGTTGTCTGAAGTGAGCACAACACAGTCAGAAAGCTCAGTAGCAATGCGACCCATCAATGGGCGCTTTCCTGTGTCCCGATCGCCACCGCAGCCGAAAACAGACCAAAGTTGACCCTGGCAATGCTTGCGACAGGTGACCAATGCCCGCTCCAGGGCATCTGGTGTGTGCGCATAATCAACAACCACAGTCGCTGATCCCGGAGATTGAAAACATTCCATGCGTCCCGGTGCTGTCTGAAGGCGAGATATCGCGGACAACACTTGCTCAGCCTTCTCGGGCTCGATCGTGGTCATTACCGCCACAGCCGCGAGGGCATTCTCAACATTGAAGTCACCGAGCAATGGGAGCTTCAGTTGACGCAACGCACCGTGAACTGACACATCGATCAATGATCCGTCGCTGGTCGCCTCAACTGCCTTGATACTGAAATCAGCCGAAGATGATGTTCCGTAAGTGACAAGCTGTGAGCTGGCTAGTCGTTTCATCAAGCTCTGACAAAACGCATCATCTGCGTTGAGGACCGACGCTTTAAGATCAAAATCTTCAAACAATCTGGCCTTGGCCTGACCGTAGGATTCCATGTCCTCGTGATAATCCAGATGATCTCTGGATAGATTGGTCATGACAGCAATATCAAACGGAATTCCATCGACACGATGCTGATCCAACGCATGGGATGAGACTTCCATGGCGACCAAGTCGACTTCACGATCCCGTAATTCGGAAAAAATCTTCGCCAAGGTGATCGCGTCTGGCGTGGTGCGATCGGAATCTACCAACTTATCCGACCCGATCGAGATGCCAAGCGTCCCAATCCGAGCCGCTTTCAATCCCAATGTATCAGCCAATTGCGCAATCAGATGAACCGTTGTGGTTTTGCCATTGGTTCCTGTGACGCCAATCACTCGCATCGCTTGGCATGGATGGCCGTAAAACGCATGCGCCAATGGCCCGATCTGCGCCTGAAGACCAGTGACATGTAGCGCAGGCACGTGCCTTGGAATATCTCCACCCCATGTGTCATAAAGGATAGCAGCAGCACCATTGGCAATCGCTTGATCGACAAAGGTCATGCCATGTGTCCCCGATCCCTGAATAGCGATAAACAATGAGCCTTCGGTGACTTGCCTTGAGTCGAGTGTCAGGTCGGAAATATCGACACCCGAGGCACGATCAAAATACAATCCGATTTGGGAAAGTAGCTGATCCAAGCGCATCAATTCGCCCTCCCAGCCAGCATCGAACTGTCAAGTTTGTCTGGCGGGATGTCATAGATTCGCATGACATCATCCATGACATCCGCAAATACTGGTGCCGCAACCTGCCCACCGTAATATTGTTGTGAACGCGGATCATCCACCGAAATCGCCATGACAAACCGCGGATTCGCCATCGGAGCAAGGCCCACAAAACTAGATATATACTGCCGACTAGCATAAGACCCGTCGGCGTATTTCATCGTGGTCCCGGTTTTACCTCCCACGTGATACATCGGAATTTGCGCACGACGCGCAGTACCGCCCTCTTCCGTCACCGCTTGCAACATCGGCAATACCTGACGAACCGTGCTTTCAGAGAAAATCTGGACTGGCTTCGGCGTCACACCCTCGGCGAGCAAGGTCAGTGGCTGTAACACGCCGTGATTTGCAAACACGCTATATGCTTGAGCTAATTGAATGGTCGTAATGTTGAGGTTATAGCCATACGACAGTGCAGCCCGATCAAGATCCCGCCAAGTGGCATAGCTCGGCAAAAAGCCCTCTTCTTCGCCCGGGAATCCGGTGGCTGTCGGCTGACCAAGACCCAAAAGAGCCAAACGATCACGAAGCGCAGACGGCTCCATCATCATCGCAATTTTCGTGGTGCCGACATTCGATGACTTTGCGATCACTGTAGAGACATCAATTTCCCCATAGTTACTGACATCGCTAATCACATGCCCCTGAACTCGCATCCGACCGGGCGAGGTCTCGATCAGAGTATTCGGCTCAACCAATCCGAGATCAATCGCTGTAGCGATGGTGAACGGCTTGATGGGTGACCCCGGTTCCATCAAGTCGGTGACTGGGCGATTCCGCACACGTTCAGGGGTCCGAGAAGACATGTCATTGGGATTAAATGCCGGCTGCGCCGCAAGCGCCAAGACCTCACCTGTCCACGCATCGACTAAGACCGCGCTACCGCCAGCGGCTCGAGCTCGAGCCACCGCTTCTTTCAGGGCGCGATAGGTCAGATATTGCAGTCTTAAATCAATCGATAAACGAAGGTCCCGACCTTGCTGCACTTCTTGGCCAGCACTGACGTATCGAACCACATTGGCTCGACGATTTCGCAAGACGTGACGTAATCCATCTTGGCCCGACAACCAATCATCATAGGATAGTTCAAGGCCTTCTTGGCCTGCGTCTTCAATGTTGGTGAACCCGACTAAGTGAGCGGCAACTTCTCCGGCTGGATAAAACCGCCGAAATTGCCGAACAACTTCCACGCCTTCCAAATTTAACGCTTCGATTTGATTCGCACGCTCAGGGGTCACATAGCGCGACAGATACAGAAACGGTGACGGACTGCGCGCGACTCGGTCTCTCAATTTATCAGCATTTGAATCCATCAGTGGCGCGAGCTTTTCCGGCCAAGATGAATCAGATAGCTTTTTTGGACGCACAGCAATCGCTGCCACGGGTGTCGAAATCGCCAAGGGTTGCGCAAAACGATCAGTAATCATACCGCGGTAAGCAGGAATTTTTTGATAGCGAATCGTGATCTCATCGCCAATATCTTTCAGATGCTGCGTCTCGAAGACATGTAGCCACACCAAGCGACCGCAGACTGTGATCACTAGCATTCCTAGGACTGATCCGACGAACCAAAGCCTCCAGCGGCTTGATGCCTGACGTTTCTGCGCGCTCATTGCGGCCGCTCCAGAAGCATGACGTCATCCATCGGAGGTGCACTCAACGACAGACTCGACCGCGCCATGGCGTCAATCCGCATATCAGCAGACACCGCACCGCGCTCGAGCATCAACCGACCCCATTCAATCGTCAACCGATCGCGTTCAGCGCGCAGATCTTGGAGTGCTGAATACAGCTGTCGTGTCTGGTACGCAGTTTCAATCACGGTGATTGACGTGACTAAAATTCCGCCAGCGAGAAGAATCGAGAGCCACAGATCAGATCGATGAAACCACTGCATCAAGCTGCCTCCGTTCGCTCAGCAATCCGAAGCACGGCGCTTCGCGCTCTCGGATTTTTCGACAGCTCGTCCGAGCCTGCCTTGATGGCTTTACCGATCAGCTTTAATTTTGGTCGAGCAACGGTCTCAGGCAATGGCATCCTCGGATCACCTTGAGGTGGTCGAGATGCATCACGTAACGCCCGCTTCACTAATCGATCTTCCAGTGAATGGAAGGAGATCACCGCCAAACGACCGCCGACTTCCAAACGATTGATCGCTGCGCTCAGACCCTGCTCAACCTCAGACAATTCACCATTGATAAATAAACGAATCGCCTGAAATGCCCGAGTGGCAGGATGCTTATTTGGATCTCTTTTCGGCTGAGCATTCGCAATGATGCGACTCAGTTGAGAGGTGGTCACAATCGGTTCCAAAAGGCGCGCGTCGACGATGGCTCGCGCAATCCGCCGAGAAAACCGTTCTTCTCCAAAAACCCATAACACGCTAGCAATCTCTTCAGCTTCTGCACGTGCGATCCAAGCGGCCGCAGATTCACCATGCGTCGGATCCATCCGCATATCCAACGGGCCATCAGCCTGAAAACTAAAGCCACGCTCAGCGTCATCCAACTGCGGAGAAGACACACCCAAATCCATCAAAATCCCATGAACCTTCCCGATACCTAATTGATCCAACGCAGATTCGAGCACGGAGAAAGCGGTGTGCACGATTTGGAAGCGAGGATCAGCAGCACCCAACTCCTCACCAACAGCGACTGCCGAGGGGTCGCGGTCCAGCCCAATCACGCGACCAGACTGACCAAGTTCTGCCAACATCGCCTTGGAGTGACCACCACGACCAAAAGTACAATCCAAATAGATCCCATCGCCCTGGATACAGAGGGCTGTCAGCGCTTCAGGAAGTAGCACTGGTATGTGACTCATCGCACCCTCCCTCTACAGTGACAAATTGGTCAATTCAACAGAGGCATCTGCATCAACTGGCTCGTTGAGATAGGCCTCGGTCATCGATGTCCAGCGCGCCTCATTCCAAACCTCAAACTTTTGCCCCTGACCCACAAGAATCAAACGCTTATCCAGTTCTGCATGATCGCGATGCATCGCAGGGAGGAGGAGACGATTTGCTGCATCAAGATCAAGCTCAGTGGCATAACCCACCATGAGGTGCTGAAGGCGGCGAGCCTGGCGACTCGTTGAGTTAGGGAGCGCATTGACCTGGGCTTCGATGACTTCCCAGTCAGTCAACGGATAGAGAAGCAAACAGCGGTCGAACGGATGCACTGTGAGGACCATATGGCCATCACAACGGTCGGTCACGCGATCCCGGTATTTCGCCGGTAATGCGACACGCCCTTTGGCATCTAAGTTGATCGGGTTAATCCCGCGAAACACTGTCATCTCCTCGGTTGAGCCTGGAGGAAAACGACCGTTTCACCCACAACTCACCAC
>Ga0182083_1262184_pt1 | contig 8547 bp, 8 predicted proteins | sample 071ome_10_FD_127751 | JGI IMG/M metagenome (GOLD analysis project Ga0182083, IMG submission 127751) | Metatranscriptome of coastal salt marsh microbial communities from the Groves Creek Marsh, Georgia, USA - 071413AT metaT (Metagenome... | ecosystem: Environmental > Aquatic > Marine > Intertidal...
ACCAAGTGGATCGGGGAGCACGGCTGGATCTTTGTCGACCGAGGCAAATTCGATGCATCCGACAAACGATGGGTTGCCAAAGATTTCAACCCCGGTCCCGCCCGCGTGTTTCGCTCGGCAAACCATGTGCGAAATTTCATCGAAGGAGTTCGTGAGCGAAGAGAATGCATCGCGCCGGCTGAAACGGCGCATCGCTCGATCACGCCGGGACACTTGGGCTATGTGTCGCATCAACTTGGCCGTAAATTAAAATTCGACGCGCGCACGGAGCGTGTATTGAACGACAGCGAGGCCAACGAACTGCTCAACTCCAGTTATCGAAAGCCCTGGAAGATTTAGTTTCGCAGATTTCCTTATCATGAAACCAAGTCCAGCGGGCCAGGTGGCAGACAACTCATTTGAACGAGCCATCGCACTATTTCGTGCCCAATTTCAGGCTGCACCCCATTGGGTTTCACATGCCCCTGGTCGAGTGAACCTCATTGGCGAGCACATTGATTACAACGATGGTTTCGTATTACCCGCAGCAATCGATCGAAGGCTGAGCATAGCTGCCCGTCCCATTCCTGATGCTGAAGTTCGCATTTATTCGGAACAGGAAAACGCCGTTGAAACCTTTACTTTAAGCCAACCATTCCAGGCACGGAAGGACTGGACGGATTATATCACGGGAGTTCTGGCGGAATGGATTCAACGGGGAGCCACCCCCTGCGGACTCGAACTCTGCATCACTTCAGATGTTCCACTCGGTGCGGGTCTAAGCAGCAGTGCAGCTTTGGAGGTCGCCACAGCCACACTTTTGGAAGCGGCCTGGCATCATGAACTATCACCCGTTGACAAGGCCCTGGCATGCCAGTCGGTCGAGGCGAATTATGTTGGGATGCCCTGTGGAATCATGGATCAGTTCATCGTCAGCCTAGGTGAAAAAGATCACCTGTTGCTCATTGATTGCCAATCCAACACACATCAACTCGTTCCGACCGGACATGAATTCCCCACCCTGCTCATCATCAACTCCAATGTTCGGCATGAGTTGACCGATGGTGGTTACGCCACCCGTCGAAAGCAATGTGAGGAAGCCTTGCCCATCATCGGTGAAGCATCCTGGCGCACCGTCACTCCAGAACAAATTGAAGAGAAGAAAGCCGAGTTGTCCGGAGTCCAATACCAAAGAGCGCGACACGTGGTTTCGGAAATCAACAGGACTCAACAGGCGGTTGGGGCCATTCGGAACCATGATATGGAGCAACTCGGGAAGCTCCTTTACGCCAGTCATGCGTCTTTGCGGGACGACTACGATGTTTCCTGTGTCGAATTGGATTGGATCGTCGATCGCATGCAGTCTCTGGGCACCTCCGCCGGCATATGGGGATGTCGCATCACCGGAGGCGGTTTTGGAGGGTGCGCCATCGCTTTGGTGGAACCCCATGCTGTATCATCCGCCAGGCAGCACATTGAAGCAGCCTACACAGAAAAGTTTAGCATCCAGCCGGACTTCTTCGTCACGCACGCTTCAGGCGGATGCGAGTGTGTCACCCTGGACGCTCTCTGAAAGTCGATTCCAGTTAGAGGTTCAGCAACTGGAGCAAGGCGGCGTCTTTCTCGGGACCTTCATGAAAATCGAGTGCCCGAAAATATCTCGGCTTTTCGCTTTCTTCAGTTTTCTCATCCTTGATCAACTGCACCAACAATGCGGGAGCAGCCTGACTGCGACTGCGCCAAACGATATCCCTGCCTGCTGGTGTGTTCCATTGATCGCCCACTTGATTCAACCAAGCCTGGAAACAGGCATTTTCATTTCCCTGAGCGCCGATACCAAGCGCTTCCAGAAACCAACGATCCTTGCCATCATGCTGAGCCGCCAAATTTGCCCAGAGAACAGGCGCTTCATCTGATTTTGAATAACGAAGCGCAATGGCACATTCACGTCGCACAATGGGCGAGCTGTCCTGAACCAATCGTTTCACCAAGTCAATCACCTGTGTGTTCTGACTACGCGCGATGCGAAGGGACAACGCTCTGATATTGGGATCCTGATCCGCCAGCGCGCGCAAAACATAATCCTGTGGCTTGTCCTTGATACGGGCGAGCAAATGGAGAGCACGTGCTCTCAAACGAGGATTGCTGCTTTGCCAAAGCTTGAGCAGTTCAGGTTCGGCTTTCGATTCCATCTCTGAAAGACGAGTCCAGGCCAGGTAACGGGTGGCAAGATTGGGCGACTTCAATGCTTCAACAGAATCCTTGGCTGTATTGAGATTGGGAGCACTCACGACATACCTGGAAGCACCGGCAGGAGCCACCCGGTAAATGCGTCCACTGAGTGTCCCCAGTTTCTGATCTGCCATGTGGTGTCCTCCGACTCCTGCATCGTTCCAATCGGAAATCATCAGGGAACCATCTGGAGCAACTCCCACATCGGAGGGGCGATACCAGGTGTCTTCGGAGGTCAGAATGTCTTTGATCACCGCCTTGTAACCCGCTCCGTCAGGCTCGGTCACATATGCACGCACGGTGCGGGGACCTGCATCGCAGTGGATGACCTGATTTTGGAACACCTGGGGTAGCAATGAACCTTCATATACGGCAATGCCCGTAGGCGAGCCCGCGCCGGTTTGCAACAGGTTGGGCACGACTCCCGGATCGTTCAAATGCCAATGACGCAACGGCACCTCGGTTTCCATGTTGGTCCGTTCTTCCTGCCAACCTTTTCCCGTCAGTTCATCACGGTAGCCATAGTTGCCATACTCCATGACATAGTTGATCCTCACACCACGATTACCATCGTCATCGTTGTCGGACTGCCAAAGGGTCCCAAACGAATCCACCGCCACTTCATAGTTGTTGCGGAAATTATGTCCAAGAACTTCGAACTGACTCCCATCCATGTTGCATCGAAATACCATCCCCTGGCGGTAAGGTTTCCCTTTGCCGGTGACAACGCGGCCTTGAAGATCGGTAACCGGACTTCCGTTGGCATGGTAAATTTGTGAACCGTTGTTGCCAAAATTGAAATAGAGTTTGCCGTCCGGACCAAACACCGTGGCATGGACGCCATGGTCATGATCGGTCCCACCGATGCCGGTGAAAAGCACTTCCTTCTTGTCGGCCTTGTCATCACCGTCCGTATCAGTGAAAAGGAACACGTTGGGAGAACATGACACGATGACCTTGTTCCCAAGCACACAAATTCCCAAGGCCGAGTTGATGTCATTGCCCTGGTAAAAGACCGTGCTTTTGTCGGCCTTTCCATCCTGATCGGTGTCTTCCAGTATGACGATACGATCCCCTTCGGGACGCAATTTACCCCAGGGTTGCCACAGCCGGTAATTACCGCCCTCGGTCACCCAGACGCGTCCACGGGCATCGATATCCAGATTCGTTGGATTCACCACCATGGGTTCGGAGGCAAAAAGCTGCACCTGGAGTCCCTCTGCGACTTTCAAATTTGCGAGCTGGGCTTTGGCAGCGTCAGGACCACTGCCCTGAGGATTCTGAGCGAGCATCGCTTGAACGAAAAGAAGGCTCAGCGCGATCAGGGCTGTGTGAGAATAAGGAGACGTTTTCATATGAAAAAAGAATCGGGCTCACGTAATACATGAGCCCTGCTTGACCTTGTGATTGATTGAACAATTTCCTAACTAAGAATCATTTACCCTTGGGATCCAGATTTTGTTTCAACTCCTCTTCGGAGACAAATGATACAACCCCTTGAGGTGGCACCTCGAATTTGGCAACCCAAAGCAGCGCATTCAAGACAACTTTACGAAAGTTGTCATTGCCCCAATTCACATGATAATGACCTCCGGTAAACCCGAAACCGCGTCCGCCATCCGGTCTTTCCCTGACCCACATCATGATCTCGGTTTTCCCTTTTTCACCCATGATGTGAGGATAGGGGCCTTTAGGCCAGACGTATGGGCCGTCACGGACTTCATCCGCAGGTTTGGCGCTCAGGATGGGGGTGATCCCATCCATATCCTTGCGCCAACGCATGTTGAAATACCATTCATCCAACACTTGGAAGGGTTTGACTCCACGAGTAACGGGGTGTTCGGGAAATTCAGTAAAATCAGGCTTCCACATGGGATTCACACTGAACTGATGTTCATAGTGCCCGCCAATCCAGCGATGCATCGCTTCACCTGGATCCCCCTTGGGAACTTCCACACCATAATGGGCACAACCAATCCCAACACCTTTTTTTGCCAGACGATCCAGCCGCTGCATGCGTTCACCCTGAATGGCCGGATGTCCCTGCCCGCCGTCTGCATAGATGAGAATGGCATCGGCATCATCCAGAACGGAATCATCTTCCGGCCATCCCATTTTATACACTTCAACATCCACACCGGGGACATTCGAAAGGCATTTTTGCATCAACAGGCAACCGGCATTGAACTCATGAGCGCCGGGTCCATGACTTGGGCGTCCGGCAAGCAGAACGATCTTTTTGGCATCCGCAGCCAACAAGCCGGTCGACACCAATGCAAGGAGAACTGATAAAATAACACGCTTCATGGTGAGATTATTTTACGCCCTGAACAGGGCTGATGAAAGGTTGTTGTTTCTGGGTTTCACGGAGAATTTCAATGGGATTGCGACCGCGCTTTTGATCCAGGTTGGTCAGGATCTGTGCATCGGTCAACGCCACGTCCACTCCGTTTTCAGGCACTTCGGCATGTGCCAACCAAAGCATCGCATTCAAGATGGTTTTTCGGAAATCAGGATTTCTCCAGTTCAAGTGATTGTGCAAACCGGTGAATCCAAACCCACGCCCGCCATTGGGACGTTCATAGGCCCAGGCCACGTGTTGGGGGATGCCTTTGGCAACTTCCTCGCGAACGGCAGGGTTGCCACTGTGGGGGCCATCCTTACGTTCCATGGTTTTCTCGGGGGCAACGGCACTCAGGATGGGAGTGACACCTTTCATGCCCTCGGGAAAGCGCATGTGGAAATACCATTCGTCATTCACCGCAAAGGGTTTGACGCCATTGGCGATCGGATGATCCGGAAAGGTCTTGAATTCAGCGGTCCAGTGGGGATTGACCGACCAGTGGGTTTCAAAATATCCGCCCATCCATTCAAGGAATTTTTCACCACCCTTGTCCTTGGGAACTTCGACACCATAATGCAGGCAACCAAACCCCGCTCCGGTGTCCATGACCTTTTGCAGTTGCTCCAGGCGTCCTTCCTGAATAGCCAGATGACGATCGCCTCCCGTGCAAAAAACGATCACCGCATCGGCTCCATCCAAGGCATTGGGATCTTTGGGCCAGCCTCCGGTGAACACCTGAACATCCACGCCTTCGATATCTTGCAAGCAATAATCAATGAGCATGCAACCCGCTTTGTGCTCGTGTTGGAGCACACCATGGGAGGGCGGCCCGGCGATCAGCACAATCTTTTTGGCATCGGCATGCAATCCGGTTACCAGGCAGGCGCTCATGAGAGCCGCCATAAAACAAGATGATAGAAAACGTGAAAATCTCATGGAAGGTCTTGGATTATTTCAGATCAATTTATTGTTTGCGCATTCCGGTCCACTTCAAACTCACGGAATCGTTGAAATTGACTTCACCGGTCAACGTTCCATCGATTTGATGATGTCCCTTATAATGAGCGACGACATTCTGTCCCTGATATTCACCAGAAACTGAAAAACCCACAAAATCACCCTTCACAGATCCCTGAACCGGTCGTTTGCCGAGCAAGCCTTCGTAATGTCCGGCCAGGTTCGACCCGTCCTGTTCAAAGAAGAAAACAGGCGTTCCCACTCCCTGATCGGAATAAACCTTAACATCCCAGACTCCCCCTACTTCAACAGGGTTGATCTTGCGGATTTTGATATCACGAAATTGAACCGTCATGGGAGGTCCGGCATGCAACTGCAGGGCCAAAATACCGGAACCAACCCGGTTCTCGGCATCGTTGTCCACCACGATGGCTGTGACGCGACCGTTGATCATGTGTACGAAACGGTTTTCATGAGCGATGATTTTATAGTCGTTCCAGTCTTCCTTTTTGATGTGGGATTGGATGTCAGCAGACTCACCGACGGAGCCTATGACCTCAATTTCAGGCCTTCTTCCTTCACCGGGAAGCACCTGAGTGAATTGTCCGCGCTGGGCAAGAATGCCCCTTCCCTTCTCTTCGTAAAGAATGCCCGAATAGGTATTCCCGGCTTCAAAGTCGCCCTGATAACCGCCGACCACCCAGTTTCCGAGGTCCTTGCTGCGGTATTGGATCCCCGAGTTGCCTCCGACGATCTTGTATTGAAGACGCAGTTCGAAGTCCCCCACGGTGCCTCCCCGCCAGATGATAAAGGTGTTTCCCCGGGTGGGGTTTTCTTTGGTGGTCTGGCCGGTGATGGCTCCGTCACGCACGGACCAGAATTTGGGATTTCCATCCCACCCTTCGAGGTCTTTTCCGTTGAACAGGGAGACGAATCCGTCCGAATCAGCAGCTGATGCTTGAAAGGTTAATCCGGCCAGCAGAGCGGCAGTGGCCAAGGTTGAGCGCAGTAAGGTTTTCATGATAAAAAAATTCGGCCGGAAACTCCGGCCGATGTTGGTTAAACTAAATGAGGTTTACTTGATTGTTTTCTTAAGAAATTTCAGTCCCTTCACGGCGATTTCATCACGTGTGGGCTCCATGCGACGCCAGATGGCGGCCGCCTTGGCAATGACCTTGACGTCGGTGGTAAATGATTCAATGACGACATCTCCTTTGTAGCGGATGGATTTCAAAGCGGCTGCGATGGGTTTCCAGTCGATGTGATCATTACCGGGAGTCCCGCGGTCACTTCCGCAAGCGTGAAAATGTCCCAGGTGTTTGCCCGCCTTTTTGATGGCTTTGGCCTGGTTCTTTTCCTCGATGTTCATGTGAAAGGTGTCGAGGTGCAATTTGAGGGCCTTGCTGTCGACGTCCTTGATCATTTGAAGCCCTTGATCACAGGTGTTGATGAAATCGGTTTCGAATCGGTTGAGGGGTTCCAGGCAGATGGTCCGGCCCCGGTCTTCAGCGTATTTGCTGAGCACTTTCAAGTTTTTGACCACGGCCTTCCACTGCTTGGCGTATTCCTTGGCTGGAACGGCGTCGGCACGACCCACGGCGGAATAAACGGGACCGATCAACGAAGGACAATCCAGCACAACCATCTGGTCGATCAGAGCTTTCATGTAGGCCATGCCGGTCTTTTGCTGTTGGGCGGTGCCGCGCAAATCGCGATCAGGCGACATGCAGGCACAGACAGAACCACAAACCAAACCGTTGCGATCCAAAGCCGCTTTCACCTTTTCAGGATTGATGTGCGACGGATCCTCAACAGGAATTTCGATGGAATCGAAGCCCCATTTTTTGAACTTCGGCAGTTGTCCCGAACTTCTGGTTGTGAAGGGTGACGTAAACAGAAAGGTATTAATTCCAAATCTCATAGCTAGGGATATTATCCGGTCAGTATAGGATCGGAACGGACGGCTAACAAGCTTTTTGTCCGAGAGTAGTCAGGATGGTTTGGACCCGGTGACGGTAGGTATGATGCTGAAGGACACGTTTGCGCCCGTTCCGTGCGATATCTTCCGCCCGATAGGGATCATACATCATGGATCGAAACACCAGTGGCACTTCATCCCAATCCCGATACACCACGACTTCTTCATAAGGATCGAATTGTAGTTCGAGGTCGGGCACCCATTTTGTCAGTATGAGGTTTTGGCAAGCGGCCACCTCAAAGACTCGAAAATTGATGCCGTTCAGGTTTTTGGGGCGTCTTGGCAAATTCAAGGTGATGGCATACTCCTGGTAAAGCCGGGACAGTGTCTGATGGTCCAGTTTCTGACTTTTCCAACGGTTCCAGAGGCCGTTTGTCTGCGGGCCATGCCACTCCACCGGCACTCCCCGCAATCGAAGGCGGTTCAGGATCTTCATCCGCGTTTCGGTGATCGATCCGGCAAAAACGATTTTATTTTTCCGATCCTTCACACCACCGGGTTGAAAACGCTTTTCGTTGACCGCCAACGGAAGATATTTCAAGCCCTTGTTCTCCCCCTCACGCACTTTCTTCAAAGATTCCTGCATGGAGGAGTCCGAGTAAAAAACATGATCGAAACACTGGCCCCCCTTCCACGAGGTGCGGCGACAATCACTGAACCAGGCCACCAGTTTGGCGCTTCGCTTCAGGTCGCGCTGGATGGCTTTGAAAAAGGCGGGCTCCATGCCAAAGGGATCCAGAAACACGATCAGGTGAGGATGGGCCCGTGTCACTTGATCGCGGATGCGTTGGATGACCGGTTCATCCACATCGAAATTCATATACCCCCGACGAAACTCAAACCATCGTTCCTCCAAGCGCTTTGGCACCAGAGGCAGCACGGAGACCGTCGCCCAAAGTTGGTAAAGGCCTCCCTCAAATCTTCAGCCCAATAGTTCACACGGGTGTCCCCCACAATCAGCACGTTGTGGTTGTAGGTCAGTGCCGGTTTCTCGCTTTCCGGGCGCGATGCATGTTCCTGGATCGATTCGTCCATAAAAATCGCTTGCTAGAATGGG